>Ga0081520_100151_pt1 | contig 48908 bp, 25 predicted proteins | sample HotLakmasection1_FD_70988 | JGI IMG/M metagenome (GOLD analysis project Ga0081520, IMG submission 70988) | Hypersaline microbial mat communities from Hot Lake, Washington, USA - Section #1 (SPADES assembly) (version 2) | ecosystem: Environmental > Aquatic > Non-marine Saline and Alkaline >... | reverse complement strand
CTATCGAGAGCACTTTCCCCTTAAAACCATGCTGGAATTCCTCTGTCATGCGATTGAGCGGCGATTTCCCCTTATCCAAGCTATTTCTCTACCAGCTACCGGATAATCTTTTCGATCTACTGATCCTTCGATATCAAGCAAAAATATTGGGCTGCTTCTTCCGGTTTAGTTCCTTAGCCAAAGCTACCTGCCGTATTTTAAGGCGAATAGAATCCTTGCCAGCTCTGTTTTGTAGAAAACTTGACATTGCATAACCCCCTATTTGCAACGGTTTGTGTGTGATTGCCCAGCTACCGTCCTGCAAAGCCTAAAGCATGTAGCAATATTTGAATTCAATCACCCCAATCTAGAATTTGCCCTTGAAAACTTCGGGGATCCCCCAGGTTGACCTTGCCCCTCAAGTCTCTCGTTCCTTGATGGTCAAGGGTTCTAGCCACCTGTAGCAGAATTTCCTTATGGGCACCTCCTGTCGCAATAGTGAACCTATCAACACAACACAGCGTTCACATCCTCAGGAGAAAGCTATGTTTACAACCCTTTCAACCCGCACCTCTCTCCGAGGCGCAAACTGCTTCAAGACCAAGTTCAATGCCCAGGCTAATGGTCACAACCGTGTCAATGCCTACCTGTTGATGATGGCCAACCGCTTGGTCTTTGCCGATCAGCTCGGCGTCAACTGGACTGACCAGTGGCTGTTTCAGCAAACCTTTGAGGCCCGCTTTCGGCCCCTGGGTATTGACCAGTTCGACTTCATCAGCGACCTGTCCAGTAGTCACAGATATGACACCGATGGCGTTGTCTTGTCTAACGATAAGGCTATCATCATTGTCTTTCGGGGCACGGAGCAGCAGGCCGGTTACACCTCCCAGGTTCGGGACTTCATCAAGACCGACTTCAACATTACCAAGACAACTATTCCAGAACTTGGTTCTGGCGTCGAAGTCCACTCAGGCTTCTGGAAAGCCTTTCGGGAAGTGCGAGATCACCTGATTACCGTGGTGAAGCAGCGCCAAACCTCTAATCAGAAAATCTGGGTCACAGGCCACAGCCTGGGTGGAGCCATGGCCGTTCTGACTGCCCTCACGCTCCAGTCCAGAAACATTCCGGTGCAGGGGCTCTATACCTACGGGTGCCCGCGAGTGGGTAATGAACGGTTTCGCAATCTGTTCTCCCGCATGAACGTGCAGCGCTATGTCTATGCCTTAGACCTGGTGCCCATGGCCCCTGATGATCTTTTTTTGAGCTATCGCCATGTAGGTAAAACCAACAACATTCGCGTTCTGCCCTTCCCCGGAGCTGGGCCTTACGATTCCTGGCTGGATCTCGACTCTCCCGAGACACGCATGATCGGCAATACCGGCGACCACGACGTGCAGCGTTACGAAGCTGCTCTCTTCCATGCTTTGCGACTGGCCCCCAATCAGCAGGGGGACGTGCCTGCCCCAGCTCGCCAGCGCTAAAGGTTCTGGGCACCAGGGTTCAATCGGCAATTTTTGCTCTGCTTCCAAATAACTGCCCCGGTGTCCCCGTTCGTCCATGGGTGCGCTACCAACCACTTTTTTTAATCCAATCTCAATCATTCAAAGGAAACCATTATGTCCCGGTTAACATTAGGCGGAAAAGTTCTCTACAACGACATGAAAACTCCGGTCGCCAAGGCCAGGGTGCAAATTTATGACCTTGACCAGGGCGGTAACGGCAACGACAAAATCTACGAAGAAACGACCAACAGCAACGGCGAATTCTCCGGCCTTTCTAGAGACTGGAAGGATGAAAACACCATTAGTTTGGGATTTGCATCTGTACCCACCCCAGATATCATGGCTCTGGAATTTCGCGTCGTCGCCGATGGTAGAGTCCACAAAGGGCCTTACTTCCACGTAGGCGATCGCAAATCAGTTCCTATCGTGATGCCTATCACTCCCCCCGTTGCCGTCGCACACCGGGAAGTCATTCACCTGATTACCCTCAGTGAAGAGCGGGAAGGGGCCGATAAATTGCTGTACGAAACCGTCGAAATTGGGGCCAGTATGGCGTCCACTGCCGTACTGGGTCCCAACTATGGCAACGTTCATCTGTTGGAGAAAGAGCAGGCTACCCTATCTAATCTCTGCCGTCGGTTAGAGCAGGTGGCGGCCAAATCCTCGGTCAAAGCGGTTGATCTGGTAATGTCGCCCCATGGGTTGACTAACAGTGTCTACTTCTACCCCAACGAAGGGGTTTCTATGGCTTTGGTTGCCGATAAACTTAAGGCTATTCCTGAGATGTACCGTCGCAAATTCCGTATGGTGTTCTCAACTGCCTGTTATGGGGCTTCCCATATCGATGAATGGCTGGATAGCGGCTTCCAAGTTGCTTCTGGGTCCGAGAAAATCTACGCCGACTCCCTACTGAGTTTCCCGGCATTCTTGGGAACTTGGGTGTTGGGTGGTAGCTTCCAGGATGCCATCAACGCAGCCAACGCCGCTGATCCCCTACGGGTACAGGACCGACTGGCTAGTTCCAAATTTGATGCAGAAGGCATCACCCAATATGCAAACGACGTCAACAGCTACCGGCGTGTCGGTGGTAACGGCAATCTGCATATTTCATCCCTACCGGCCTGAGGAAGCTACAGGGTATCGCTAAATAACAGGTTGATACCCTGTAATCTCTCATCTGTTATGCACAGGAGCCTCTGATCTCATTAGATTCAGAGGCTTTTCCTCAATTAGTTATTGAAACTCCCTGGTCGGATTGTTCTGTTGATAGTCCTCCATCACCCGTTGCCAGAACCGCTGAGCAGGCAGATTGCTCTCCTGGGGAATTACCTGCCACCTGCCCTCGAATTGGTCGAATACCCGGTGAGCCACCTCTCGCCCAATCCCCTGCCGCCGATACTTCCGCAAAATAAAGAACTCCGCCATCTGCCATAGCGGTTCATCCTTTTCCGCCTCCAACTGCCTGACCAGCACAAAGCCCGCCAACTTCCCCTCCACACACACCAAAAACGGATATCGCCCAGCCTCCGTCCAGTAGTAATCCAGGTAGGGATAGTCAAACAGCCCACAGTCATTGACCTCCTTGCCATTAAACTCGCTGTAGTCATGCAGACACAGCTGCAGGAGGTGCCGTAACACTGGCTTATCTTCAACCTGGGCAGGCAGAATCTCAATCTTCATGCGCCTTTCCTCCATTCTGCTGCAGGGGTTTGGCCATCATAATACTGGGCTTTCCAATCCCCTCCGCATCTGGCAGTATCCCTACAATGCGAAACCCCAACCGCAACCAGAACCCACAGGGATGGGGTGCGACCTGCTGAAAGTTAGCAATGGCAGTCCCAGGATTCTCATACAAGTCCACTCCAGCAAGGGACGTGGCATTAGTTTCATCGCTGGTGCCAATCCACAGGGTTAACGCTCCCTGCTGCCTGGTCCAGGCTTCAACCTGATTGACCATCCGTCGGCCCAGCCCCTTCCCCTGATAGGCTCTGGCGACAATTAAAGGATGAATCTCCACCACCCGTCCGCTGAACTGCAGCGAAGCACCGATCCACGCCGCAACCTGATCCCCATCCAGCATTACCTGACTGATACCTTCCCGTTCCAAGCTTTCGTGGACTTCCTCAATCGCTGCCTCCACAGTGGGCAGCCAAATCTTCGAAATGCTTTGGGAAGCTTCATAGGCCACCTGAGCCGTCTGCTGAATTAGCTTAGCATCCTCAGGGGTGAGGTCAACAATGCGGAAAGGCTCCATTTCACGCTGATGTCATCCAGTAACGGTATTTTCTCATGGTCAAACAGTTACTTCATGTCGTTTTCCTTTCAGCCGCTCGAACTCCCCACAGAGCAAGCCATCCTCATCGATTTGCTAACCCACGAAACCTGGCCTTTCCATGTCAAGCCGCACCTCAGCCGAGATGACGTCTTGCAGTGGATTCAAGAAGGTATCTCTTTAACGGCACCGACCACAAAACCTTCTGGATGATGTCAGCCACCCAGGAGCGAGTCGGGCTGATTCGCCTGTACGACCTGGACGATGTCGATGATGGCTACCCCCTCTTTGACTTACGCATTCGAGCCACATACCGAGGGCAGGGCATTGGCAAGCAGGCAGTCCAGTGGCTGACCCGCTACCTGTTTGAGACCTGGCCTCAGCTGGAGCGCATTGCTGGCACCACCCGTCACGACAACCAGGCCATGTGGCAGGTGTTCCGCCACTGCGGCTACGCCAAAGAAGGACACTTCCGCCAGGATTGGAATGGGTCAGACGGGAAGCAGTACGACACCATTCAATACGCCATCTTGCGAGAGGACTGGGTCAATCAAACTATCACCCCCGTTCTCTGGCCTGATGAGGGTCCTCAACCCTGGACCATTCGCCCCTACCAGTCGTCGGATGAAGCCCAGTGGCTGCGGTGCCGGGTGCTGGCCTTTCTCGACACCGCCTACTTCGACAATGTCTATCGAGAAAAGGAGCATTACTCCAATCCCTCCATCGAGCTGGTCGCCGAGTTGGGAGGCCAAATCATCGGCCTCATCGACATCGAATATGAGGAGGAACCCGGCAGCCTCTGCTCCCCTCCAGCCGTCCCGGAACTGGCCGGGAAAGCAGGCATGATCTGTAACCTGGCGGTTCACCCAGACTACCGCCGATTGGGAATTGGCAAAGCCCTGCTGGAAGCCGCCATCACCCTGGCCAAACAGGCTCAGCTTCGTCGCCTGGAAGCCTGGACCCGCGACGATGCCCCCACCCTGGGCTGGTACGAAGCCCAGGGCTTTCAGAAGGTGGAGACCTACTTGCATGTCTATTTGAAGGATGATGAAGTACAGTAAGGCATCCGCAGCACCCTGCCGGGACTGCGCCCAATCCATGCATTTGCCCATTATCAAGGGGATTCAGCCGATGACATCCGCCGACAGTTTCGCCGGGTGCATGACTGCAACCGCTATGACCTGTCCCTCACATAAGGGCAGCGATATCCTCGGTGAGATAGTTCTGTCGGTAGGCTTTCTGTTCCGCTGACAGGGTGGCATCCCTCGGAAGCGTCTCCAGAGCAGCCTGATAGGCGGTCCTGGCTTTGGCACTGTCCTTGAGCTGGTAATGGTAGATGTCGCCTGCGGCCTCGTAGGCGCTGGAAAAATCAGGAAACTGCTGATTGAGGGTCTGATAAAGCAACAGCGCTTCCTCATACAAACCCCGTTCTTCCAATGCTCGGCCTACCTTCATCAATGTCTCTGGAGCTACCGCAGTGGCGGCTTGAGTGATCTGCTCACATCCCGTTGCAGCACCCTGGCTGAGAAAAACGTCTAACCAGTGTTTCGCTGATAGGGGTTTAGGTTCAGCCTGGCAAACCTGGATAGATAGGGCCTGGAGGTTTTGATTGAGAGTTTGCAGAGCGTTTTCCAGATAGTGTTGATGGGGCTCATCCCCTTTCAAATAGGCATCAAAGAACGCCAGAATGCTCTCACAGATGACCTTGGAGGTTGCGCGAATCAGTTGGTCTTGCTCATCAGGCTTCTGTGCCAGAAGAGTTGTTGCGGTTGGCCCTGGGGTGACAAAATCGTTGTGTGCCAGGTGTTTGACGGCAATGTAGTAACGGTCGGCATAGGTCAGGGCATCGTAGTGGTTGAATCGTACCGTTGGTTTGGCCATGCTGAATATGATCAGCGGCGGCATCGAGGAGATGGCCTGGCTCAAGCGTTCGGCGATGTCTTTGTAGAGCGGTTCACACTCTGCATCCCACTCACGGGTAGAGTCCAGACTCACCACTGCACGAATATTCGCCTGGGCCTCAGCCGCACAACCCAGGACTGCCGAGGCTCCATAACTGTGGCCCAGCAATCCGAGCCGGGTCGGGTCTACCGCATATTGTTGACACAGAGCGTTGATGAGGCAAGCCATGTCCTTGATGGAACGGTTCGTATTTGAATCCACTCCAAAAAACAGGCCATGATCCGGTTGAAAGGTGCTGGTCGCCACCACATATCCGTAACTGGCTAAAAACTCCAGCAGAGTAGGGTTATCAACGAGGCTGCCGCCCAATCCCTGGTGATAAACCAGCGCCGGAAAAGGACTTTTAATGGGTGGAGCATCGGAGTAGCAAGCGCTAGGGGTATGGAGAAGGGTTTCAAAGGTTTTGGCATCATCCGCTGCAAGGTCAGCCCAGCGCTGCCCCATCGATTCCTGGCACGCTGTTTCAAACAGGAACGTATTCAGAGCCTCAATAAAGTCCTGTAGCGAAGGGTCACCAGAAGATACGTTGAGATAGCCTTTGTAAGGCATAGAAACGGCATCAGCGGCAGGTTCTGCCGGATACCAGACCTGCACCGCTAAGGGACGCCCGGTTGAGGATAGAGAGGATGCACCTTCTGGACTACAAGGTAACTCGAAACGGCGGCTGTAGTCGTGGAGGATAAAGGACTGAAACCCTACGGCATAGGGACCGGGGCCAGTTCACCCCATAAACGAGGGGCTGAAGAACTTGAAGTTTTTTCGGCAGAGTCCTTCATTCCTGAACCGCTCCGTCTGCAGGTTAAAGACCAGGTACTGTTATCCATACCGATAACGCTACATAGGCAACCCACTCCATTTCGGACACAGGGTCAACAAAAGCGGATGATTAAGCCAGTAGCAACGGGAAAATTCCTATGGTTCTATTCACGGATTCGCTGGATACCCTCACTCCTGAGCAGCTGCAAGGCCTTTTTGTGAGCTGGCCCAATCCACCTTCCCCAGCCACCTATTTGGAGCTGTTCACATTATCGACATACAGCCAGCAGTGGTACTGTCCTTCCTCCAGAATTCTAAATGCGTCATAACAGTGTCGGTTGATGCTGATATTCTGACGGGTTCAAGGCTGGTAATTCATTTCCTGGGATGGTAGGCCTTGGAGGATTTCTCTTGGGGCTTTGCCCGCCAGGCCCGCCAGCTGGCGCAGGGCTTTGCCGCTGAGGTTGTATTCGTTGGTTCCAAAGCAAACACCGACTCTGGCGTAGAGGCGGGAGGCTCTCCCGGAAAGGGCTGTTCCTCGTAGGTAGGTCCACCCCAGGGTTGTGATGTCAGCCGAGATCGCACACAGCAGAGCCACTCCCAAACCCCGGCAGCGGTAAGCAGGATCAACGTACATATCGATACATTCCGCGCCATGAGCACAATGGTGTAAATCGTAGTGAGGTAGCCAGGCGGCAAACCCGACCAGTTTTTGGTCGCAGTGGATGACGGTCATGCGGAAGCAGCCGCTGGCGTAGTCGCGTTTGAAGGTGGCGAGGGGGCAGGGCCAGGAGGGCATGTTCAGGTTCTGGCGTACGTAGTCGTCGATTAGCTGGGCAACCTGGTCTAAATCATCGACTGTCGCTGTAGACGTGTGATAAGGCATAGGCAGGTTTCAGAAGAAGCTTGGATGGACGCTATGCAGGCCATTCAGGGGTGTTGCCCTGGTAGGTAATCACAAATAGGATGTCTTCAATCAGTTCTTCTTCGAAGAGGTCGCGAATGCGGCGAACATCATCTATGACGAAACCTCCGGGATCATCATCAAAGGCGAGCTCCCATTCCCCGAAGGGAGCCTGACCAATAGCGGGTAGCCAGCTCGTCCCATTGCCGCGCCGGGTGCTGATGACTCCATCAATGGTTTGAGCGCCGCCGCCGACGGTGCCGATGCCATCTCGCTCGGTAAATTGCAGGTGACGAACGGGGATTTCGACGGTGAAATTGTCTTTGCGGATGAAGTAGAGCAAGATGTGTTGAATTTTGAGGTTGTCAATGTTGGGGGGGAAGTCTTCGCGGCGGGTTTCGAAGCGGACGACCATCGGGGCGTTGGTCAAATCAGGATTGTTGAGGTCGTACCACTGGTCGGCAAATTCGTTGCGGAAGCGGAAGGTACGGTTGGCGCTGATACTGCGGTCGAGTCGCTCAATGACTTGCTTCTCATAGTCATAGCTGTGAAGTGCAGTCAGGTCGATGGTAAACAAGATGGTTGCCATTGTATTGAAGTCAAAGGGATTACTAGCTTTGGGCATACGCAATTCCCATTGAGTGGCAAAGCCCATGCCTTCAAAGGGGCGTTGTAGAGATTGGGCCTCGGGTTCTAAGTTGAGCACTGCTGATGAGGTGGTTGTAGGTGCTGAGAGGGCGAGGCGCTCTGGTAATTGGCGAATTGTAACGGTCTGGAAAGTATCTCTCCCAACAACGGCTTGTGAAATGCCAGCAGAAGTCAACGAGGCTCGAATCCCGTAGGTTGGAGGCACTAGAGCAACGACAGAAACGGTAACTTGCTGAATTAGGCAGAGATAGTATCCTGGAAATTGGCGATCGATTAGGCTTTGGGGGGTTTCAAAGATTAGCACTCCGGTTTCTCGGAACCGCTGGAACTCAATTGGGAATAGTTCAGCAAGATCGAGGGTAATTGAGATTGACTGTTTGAGTTGTCGTGTTTCAAAGGCGTACTGATCAAGCCGATAAATGTCTTTAAGAAGACGAGCAGAGCCTGTCAAACCTAAACGATCAATATTGTCTGCTTGGGCTGAATTATCAACTGGAACATTCCAATAGCCAGACTGGATAATTTTCACAGGCTGTAGCCGCTCAAAGATAAGTCGCTGTTCTGCTAGCCGAGCAATAGCCGTTGCTTCTTGCAAGAAGTAGCGATAGACATCTGCCAGGACACTGGCTATCCAGCGGTACATTTCTTCGTTGAAGTTTCTGTTTCTAAGAAAATCTAAGATGGCAGCAGCGTGGGTTTGCTCCAAGACAGTAATTGTGCGCTCTTGTTGGGCAATAGCAATCCCAGTTTGGGCAATTTGGATTTGTTGTTGCCCTATAACGATATCCTGAGCAGCAATACCCTGCTGTAGACGCCACTCAAATTCTCGCGTCTCGATACTGAGCTCTAGCTCCATTTTTTTGAGTTCATCATAGGATTTTTCGAATCCGAATACCGTAGGTCCTAAAGCGATAGCTGTTTCTCCTCCACTGCCTGCTGAAGAAGCCGTTTGACCCTGAGTAAAAGCAGATAATACAGTTCCTACAATCGCTTTTCCTACACCAAGACCAAATTGAACGGCTCTGGTTATATCTTGGCTTTTAACTTTATTTTGGTATGCCTTTAACAATTTCCTTTCTGAAACAACAATTCCCGAGGCAAAAAAGGAATCATACATACTTTCTCTGAAAATCGCACTATCTCTTTGCAGAACTTGTAGGTTTAGGCTTTGGAAAGCTTGGTTAAGAGATAAATTACTTGAAACAACTCTCGATCTTGCTAGATCTAAACTTTGCTCCGCCTGTAAAACTGTAAGGTACTCACGATCGGCATTTTCCAAGGCTACCTGGTAACCACTTTCAATTTGCTGGGCAATGTTAACCCATTCTTTTGCCCTGTTGATCAATGTGCGGTAAGGATAAGGCGTTGCAGGTACATTGACAATGCCGCTGAAAATCGTTCCATCGGGCGAAATAATACCGCTGCCGATGCTAATAGGGGCACCATAAGGGTCAATCTGACGTACAAATCCGGCAATATTACGGCAAGTGCGTAATTTATTGAGATTATTTTCGGCACGTCTACGTAATGCTTGAATAACTGGATTTTGAGGCAGACAAAAATCGAAAGAGATTCCCGAATTAATACCAAAGCCGTTTGATTGAGCAATACTCAAAGCGGTCAACGGCTTGGCCGCTCGAATTTGGTCTAGCACAGCTACGCGGTTTGGTCGGTCTGAATTTATTGAAGTCAGAGCTAGACGTTCTACACTGAGTTCGCTGTCACCGTTATTAAATCTTTGTTGACGGAGCCAGGGTAACGAGAGTTCAGATAAATCTTCTACAGGAGAGCCTGAAATCTCGGCTAACAGGTTGAGTTGTCCTTGGTGTCGTTGCTGCTGAGCATTCTGTAGCAAGGTTCGCCCTTGAGGAGATGTTAAGAACTGATTCTCCAGTCTTCTGAATACGGTCTGCTTAGTGTCGCGAATAGCCTGTTGCGATTTTGCAGGAGGAATTTCCGCCAAGGCTTCAGAAACGAGCCCGCGCATGGATTCCAGTTTTGTCACCGTTGAGCGATTGGTATCTTGACTGATGGCTTCTAATCGACCAACGATATCTTCCAGGCGATCAGGAACCTGAATGGTTGCTAGAGCGGCTTTGAATTGCTCCCCTGAAGGTACTATTTCGACTTCTAGCTGACCGAAAATATTTTCACATTGAGATTTAGCAGGCTTTAAGAGCCTAAAATCCAGGAGTCTGAGTGCAAGTGTGTATAACTCACGAGCACGGGCATTATCGGTTACATTATCCCGTGCGAACAATGCATCAGCATAGTCAAGCAAACAGCGAATAATTAATAGAAGGATTTGTCTTGAATAACTATCTTTGCGAGTTGCAGCAATTGCGTGGGCATTGCTCGAATCATCTAAAAACTCTTCTGATGTGTCATAGTCTAGGGAGAGCTTTTCTTCTTTTCTCAAGCTATAGTCTATCTTTCGGTTTCCAAACGACTGAAGATAGTCAAATACCTGACGATACCAGAGTAGAGATTCTTCATAATCTCCAGCACGCTGGAGTGAAAAGCCCAAATAAATTGGAACGAGGTTATAAGCCTCTTTGAGATAGATTTGAAGTGAGGGAGGAGCATCTTTGTTTGCTTGATATACGGCTCTAATTTCACTTCGACGTGTTTGAAGTTCTTCTCGAGAGACTACAGGGGCGAGATCGTAAAGCCCGCCGTTATTCCTTAAAGTAATTTTTCGCAATCCAGAGGTACTTAGCTCATCATTTTCAAGCCTTCTAAATTTGAGACGAAATGCGCCATTGAAATTATGCAACACAAGGGCTTTTTTAGGATTAGGTTCAAATTCTTCATCGCCACCAGAAGAAATAAAGTTCAATTCTTGAGATGTCATAATATCTATAAACTGGATCGCATCATTAGCACGGCGAAGGTTCAAAATAGTTGGTTCGTTATTAAATGCATCTTCTACTATAGTTGCGATACCTTTACCGCTTGCAAATTGTCTAGTGTATAAATCAGCTAATTTCCATTCTCCAAGCTCTCGGTCTTGGAACGAAGCTTGATCAATGAGCTCCATTTTATTCTTAAACTGCTCCAAAGCAGCATCTTTTAAGAAATCGAGTATGTTAGGGTCTAATAGTACTGAATAAAGATTGCCTCCAACGCTAAATATTCCTCCGTCTGGCTGTGGCCCGGCCGCTGAAAAAGGACCTAGAAAGTGCCGTAAACTCACTCCAACAACACTTTCTAGCCAGCGGTCAAGTTCAATAACGGATTTAACCTCGATTCCTTCATCTTCAGGTTCAAGACTTGCCAAATCATTAATGATGGAATAGTTCGTCTCACTTTTAGAATAATAAAACACAAAAACATCAGACCTTTGGGGCCATACAAATGCACCTGAAAAGATCCCTTCTCCAATTTTTCTCCAAAACCCATCGTCTCTACTGACAACACGTTCAGTCGAAAATATTCGGTACCGCAATTCACTATTGCGCATTCCCACAATCATTACGTATTCATGCTGATTTAGTTGTATAAGAGCGCATAACTCTGAAAAGTTTTCAGCATGTATGCTGCCAAATAAAGGTATCCATTCGTCACCCGCCCAATTAGTCGCATTTGAGTTCAGAGAACGAACATAAACTTTACCACCGGGAGAACGGATGGCCAGCATTGTAGGTACCCTTCTGGCTGAATCTCCTGCGGCAGCATCATTCGTGAAAATTTGACCCGGATTACTGTGGCGTTTTTGAACCGCTACAGCAGAAAAATCAAAATCTGTTCCAGGCGGTAAGCCCAGTGGTTCCGGTTTGTTTTCCCATAAAGTAGTGGCGGTATCTAGGTCATACTTCACAAACTGAAGCCTGTTTCTAGAATTTTCGCGCACTTTCACAAAGAGCAGGATCAATCGAATACCTTGAGGTGTTGTGTGAGGCACTGCCCCGATAATTTCTACAACATTATTAAGGGTTAGTATCGGACGCCAGGTGCTGAGCGTATCTTTTTTGTCGAAGTAACTGTTGAAAGTGGCTGTATAAACTCTGTTACTGGTTGAAGATAGGGCAAAGACATGGACCAAAGATTCAAGCGACGAGGCGGTTGCATCGCATTTAGCTTCAATTAACCTTCGAGTCCTGACCTGACAACTTGCCTGGACTTCTAGATTACAAATGTCTTCAAAGTAATTTCCATAGGTAGTGGCAGCTTCACACGCATCTACTGCAGAGGGGTAGTCTGATAAATTTTTCTTGAGTTGCGTAAACCCATAACTTTGCTTGGACGGTGGGCTGACGTGGAGCAGGTTTTCTGGAAACAGATAGGCCAGCATAAAGGCTCGCCAGGTGGCATAGGAGCCGATGACAGACCATTCTGCTTCATAATCCTCAACAGCATCTAAGGTCAGAACCTGCAATTGCGAGATATGCTCAGAGTTATAAATGCCCCGAACAAGCCGCTGAAGCGTTTCGATCGCATGGCTGACTCGTGTTGTCATGTGGCAGCCATCTATCTGCATATCCATCAAAAGCCGCTTGTCCAACCAATCTGCTTTAGCTTCGAAGGAAGCGTCAATATTTTCTGGAACAGCAGCTTGGGTAATGAGAATGTTGCGTAGTAACGGTAAAACTTGCTCCTCAGCATTTCCTACTGCGGTTACCAGGGCTGCATCTAAAGTATTGAATTGGTCTTGTCTTGCTTCTAGGATGTCTATCCATTGATTGAGTGCTCGTGGATCATGTAACCATTCAGAAGCGATTGAATCAATAATGTCTTCAGGTGGGGAAGACACTTCAAATTGATCGGGATGGAGAGTAACGCCAAGATTTTGTTCAGCGATTCGCCATTCAGCAAACTCAAGTTGCTTCTCAGCCTGGACAAGAATTGCAGCAACAGCATCCCAGCGATCGCCCGAAATATTGCGTCCGGTCTCGGCCAGCAAAAGTATGTCAGCTAGAAAACGGTAGGCGGACATGGAAAGATGAAGTTGAGCGAGACGAGGATTAATATCCTGCCCCTGAGTTTCTACATTTCTCAAGTTAGTCAAAGTCGCAACGTCTAAGCCTGTGTTACTGGTAACTAACATTGCTTGAAGCGCATCTAAACCAGTTGGTTGGCCTTGCCTTGCAGTTTGTATATTGTTCAGGCGGGTATCAATAAACTCTCTGCGGTCTTCCCAGAGTTGAATCGTCAAGAGATCGGGGAGTACGGTAATCAGATTGTCTTTGACGGCTAAAACTCGAATGTAGTCCTGTGGGATCTGATCGGGGTCGATAATCGATCTTTGGCTGCGTTGCTGTAGAGCATACCCCCAGGCATCACGCTCTGCTTGACTGGCTTGCCAGGGATTAGGCGCATCTAACGGATCTATGGGCAGCCAAAACAGCTTGGGGCTAAATAAGATCCCATCATCATTTTCTTGTTCCACCCAAATTTCGAATAGGCTGTGCCGGTGGGCTCTGGAGAGAATATCCAGAACAGTCTCCCAAACAGCATCAACTTCCTCTTCTGTAGTGCCAAGGGATTCCCCATTGACTAACTGAGCATGGATATCCATCAAATGGGTAAAGCCAGCCACGGTTAAATGTAGTGCCTGGATATTGGCACTGACCTCTTCCATTTCTGCTGATGACTCACTGGATTGTAAGTCTGTCAGGAGGGCTTGTAATTGGTCGATTGACTGACCCAACTCGTTTGTCAGAAGTGTCTCCAAGTCCGCAAGGGTAGGCTCCGCTGGAAGGGAACCAGCCATAGTTTGGCGATGGTTGGCGATCGCCTGCTGTCGTGAGGTCAGTAATAAAAAGGCTGGATTAGTCTCCAGAGGTGTCCGTAAATAGCTCTCATCAATCAATACTGGATCAATAAAAGGAAGCCGATTGTCTTCACTGTAGGCATCAGTGATCCAGTCCTGGGTTTGCCAAATGGATTGTAGTTTCGCCCGTTGCCAGGTGATGAGATCAGGCTGAGAGCCTGCTTCAAACGGATCTCTACGAGTGCTTTGATACCCAAAGATTTGCTCTAGTTGATCTTCACTGGGAGAAACCGGAGGTTGCTCAACATTGAAAAACAATTCAGACAGGCGTGACTCATCAATCCCTAATATGTTCGCGATGGTTTCACGCTGTGAGGCAATGATTTCATCTGTAGACGTTTCTCCGGTGGCAGGCAGCGTTGCCCGACGCAACTGCTCAAAGCTGATGCCCAGATTAGTGAGAATTGTTTTATAGAGCTGATTGCACAGATGCCGATAGGCATTACGAAATGAGGTTGGCATCTGTAGATCAGTTTGGTCTCGTAGTCCGGTAAAACGCCAGAGCGTCTCTACCACAAGCCGCACCTGTCGCACTTCTTCTTCTACAGCTTCACAGGAGGCAGGCAGGTCGCCGAAGGGTTGATGCAGGTCCCTTTCTAATTCGGCGAATTCAATTTGGCCAGTATTATCTTTGACGTGAATGAGTACCCAATCTAGTAAATGGGCCAGGTAAGCGGCTGGGCTAACAGCAGAATCACAGTCTTTACACCCACACTTGTTAAAGCTGTCCAGCGTTTCCTTAACGCCTGTCGGAATATCTGGATCTTCTTCATCCTCATCGTCAGGTGAAGTGACCTGTCGTATCCATGCTTCAGATATTTGGTGTTGCATGAGAACCGAAGTATCACGATTCGCTTTAAAAAAGGCATAGGCGGCAGCATCACCGCCCAAAGCTTCATGATGAGCATTCATGAACTCTGCTCTAGAAATTCTGGAGGTACCCCAAAGGCTACGAAGATCGCTGTCAATTAAATGGACACGCTCGTCTTCATTCAGGTCATGGGCTAAAACCGTCCATTTGGCCAGGGCACGTAATCGCTCTAGCTCATCGTTATCCGCTTCATCAACTAAATCTGGATTAGCAAGAATATCGCTGAAAGTCTCAATTCCTTGGGAAGTTAAGCGATCGCCAAGACTAGCCGAGACAACCCCCTGGATGGAAGTCTGCTCTTGCTCAGTAGGGGGAATGTCGATGTAGATTTCCGCGACCTCGGTCTGGTTAGGCACTGCGGCCACTTCTACCGTCGTCAGTGTTCTTTCTTCGTCTTGAATGGTCAGTTGAAGGGCACGGGTTGCATCCTCTGGAGCATCACCCGGTAAGACGAAGTTGATGACGAAGATCCCCTGGCCATCGGTAATCACGAGGCCAAGATTTTGCTCTCCTGCCTCAGCATCGAGATCAAGTACTTCGATGTTCAAACCGCCTAATGCTTCATCGGTGGCAGCATCAATGACCTGAGCTACAAAGCGATGACTAACGAGCCGACCCTGTTCAAACCGCAGCCCTCTGATGGCTTCGAGTATGTTAAAAATGGGTTCTTCGATAGCGGGAATAATGTTTTCTTCAATCGCTGTCTCTAATGCCTCTCGCAAACGGGCGATCGCAGTATCCAACAGAGCATCGAGTTCAGTGGGGAGGTCTTGCCGGAACCAGCCGTAGAAGGCGGCTAACGGAATCAGAGTAGCCTGTGCCAACTGGTCGGCAGTGCGGAGAAATTCCAGGCGCTGTTGTATTTGCATCGCCTCTCCTCTAGAGACGGGGCGACGCATCAGTTCTCGGGTGAGGAATTGAATGTCTTCGTCGGTGAAGTCGGCGTAGGCGATATTTTCCCGAACGGGTTCGAGGGTTGCCTGGAGTTCTTCGAGTTCTGAGAGGTCAACTTCTTCGGGGGGCAGGGTCGAAGTTGCGGTGAGTACCAGGTCGATGCGTTCGTCTTCGCCCGCGTTGAAGCGGATGGCGGACTCGCCAGTGAAGCTACCGCTCGCTGTTCTAGCTCTGATAAGCAGATCGGCAGTTGCTCTTTCGTTTTGTTCAAATTGGGCTTCGGTATATTCAATGCGGTAAAAGCCGGAGGTCGGTGCTGCCACCCCAATGACTGACGATAGCCGGATACGAGTCTCGCCCAGAAGTTCTTCGCTACGCAGATCTTTATCGAAGGCCTGGACGATAATGTCTTCGTTGATATCGAGATTCAACGGGGAATCGAAGGTGATTGAACCGGAGACGACTCGTTTGCGGAGGGCATTGAGCCGGGTCAGGATGTCGTCTATTTGATCGGTAATGTCTGGAATGACGTTGGCATTAACCCCTGCGGTTAGGGCGCGGCGCAGGCGTTCGGGGGTTTCTTCGGTGAGCAGGTGGTCTACAGTGAGGGGTTGAATGTTGAGCCGTCGCCAGGCATAGCCAGCTTCGACGGGTATCTCTGTTGCCTCAGTCAGAACAGCCGCTTCATGCCAAGCGATAATCCGTTCAAGTCGCCCCTCAGTGTCGCGGTTTAAGAAGGCCATTTGCTCGGTTGTCAGGTTCTCTGGGAGAACGCCCTGCATGAGGGGTGTCAGTTCATCGACTAAACGCTCAAATTCAGACAGAGGGTTTTCGACCGGACGCAGCACAAGGCGCAGGTTCCGTACCTCTTCTGGGGCGTTGAAAATAATGTTGGATTCAGCAGCGAATAAGCCATCTTCAGAAATGGCCTCGACTTTAACATCGGCTCTGCCAGTGCCTTCGTCTGCCCCAAAGTCACGTCGGGTGTACGTAATTTCAAAAGATTCACTGGCACTGAAAGGACCGAGGGTTCTTTGGCCAAGAAGTTGTTTGCTGATCAGGTCAACGTCATAGGCTTTGACGATGATAGGTGGTCTGGTGTCAATGTCGGGGGCAAATGTGATTGTTCCAGATACGAGTGACATGGCTTAATCATTTAATAGTTAAAATCAGACATTTTTGGTTTCTAGACCTCAGAAAGATCTGAAATAGAATGACCTCTATCACCCACGCTTTTGTGGTTTCGGGTAATAAAAGACATCTTGTTGAAATTCCCAATTTTCTAAAGGCTTATTCGTTTCAAAGCCTGCCTCTTTCGCCTTTTTACCGACAGGTGTTATGCTAATAACTTTGAAATCTGGATCCTCGATAGCTCCGTAAGCTTTCTTCTGGCCAGATGTTCTAGCTTGTATGGGATCTCTACCTTCTTCGAGAAACTTGGATTCTATAAGTTTGGTCTTTCCCGAAGATGTTTTTGTAGTTAGATCCAATGTGACTCTTGTTTTGATAACTTTTCCACTTTTATTCATCCACCTGACATGGACAGTTACTTCATCACCCAGTATGGTCTCCCCACGTGCTCTCGCATTGTTGGCAGATAAAGCCTTACCCATAGCACCACTCAAATGCTTCACTCTGCTTCCTACAGGACCAAGTTTTTGTAAGGAGGTACTTAGTCCTTTAGTAACTAAGTCTAGAGCAGTGTCTGTAAAAGCCTCAGATTGAATACTTTGTAATTGCTCCAAAGTTATTTCACCTTTGTCATACTGTGCTTGGGCGGTTCCTAATTTGTATCCAAGGATAAAACCTGCTGTAGCATATGGGGCGACAGAAAATGCTATTAGAATTCCACCAATCTTTGCTAATCCAGTAAATTGGTTAAGCGTTTCGTCAGCAGCTTCCTGTGCTTCTTCAGGCGTGTCAGATGAGGACTCTTCTGCGTATACATCTGAGGCTTCAAACTCCGGAACTTCTTCTGATTCTGAGCCACCTGTAGTGCTTTCATAGCCTGCCGAATTCTGATCGCCTGTGGTGCTTTCATCAACACTGCCTGTAGTGCCAGAAACTTCAGGCGGGCTTAGTGCAAAAGTTCCAGTATTGTCTCTTAGTGATAACGGATTTGATCGTACATATTCAAAGAGGTTTAATCCATCTATGCTGCCAATCGGATCAGGGGCTACCCATTTTGCTAACCACGGCGGATAGTATCTTGCTCCGTAATAACTCAACCCACTTTCTTCATCCCTCTCCTTCCCCGTAAACCGATATCGCTTCTTTCTAAAGCTGCCAAAACTGGTCTCTCCATAGGGTGTAAACTCTTCTCGGTTCACCCAATCGCCTGTATCACTCACCACCACATTGCTACTGCCCAAGTGGTCGCCCAAATAAAACTTCACCGCTGGTAAATCCTCGTCATCATCAAACGGTTCACCCACCCGCACCAGGGCAATCCGCGACTGGTCATCCATCACATGCAGCGTATTGTTCTCTTGCACATCACCCGGCATAATTCGGCGATGGTGCTCAAACACCCCATCCACATACACCGTCACATCGATCTGCCCCCCCTGGCGGCGCACCCACTTCATCACCCGCTGCCCGCCCGCATCGTAGACATAGTGGGCATGTATCGACGGTTCTGCCCCTGCCGTCTGGGTGCGGAAGGCTTTCATGCGGTCACTGTGGTCCCACTCAAAATGTCGCGCCTCGTTCTCCCGCACCAGGTTGCCATTGGCATCAAAAAAGTGAGTCTGGGGCACCACGGGCGGATTGTTACTACCACTGGCTAACCGCTGCTCCACATGGGTCAACCGATTCGACAGCGGGTTATCCCAGGTTTGCCGTTGCCCCACCCAGTCCTGCTGTCGCGCAGCCCACTCCTGGTTCCAGTCCTCCGGTGCCAGCCCCATGCCAAAATTACGTGACCAGGTGGTTTCCCACGATGTGCCCCCATTGCTGCTTACCGCCTGCTGATGGCGCAGGTTCAGCATATTGCCTGCCGGGTCGTAGTCGTAGGTTTCACGGTACAAAGCCGTCAGGTCAGGGGCATTGTCCTGGGTCGGGGTGCCATGGCTGCCCTGGTTAAAGCCACAGTGCAGGTCATCTGCCATCGGTCGCGGTCGGGGAATATCGCGGCACTCTCGCCCCGTGGCCGATCGCAGTCGATACAGCGGGTCATACTCAAACTGCCGGAACAGGGCATCCCCGGCCAGCAGCGCCTGGGCCAGCTCGGGGTTGCTGCTCTGGAACCGCAGCGCTTCGATATTGCCGCTCACCCCCGATCCCGGCGTGCGATCCACCAGGGTAAGAATATTGCCCGCCAGGTCGTAGGTGTAGGCGAAATCTTGCAGGGGGCTACCGTTGGGTTGGTAGGTAAGGTCGTTGTGGGTATAGCGATCCGTCCGCAGGCGCAGTAGCCGGAATGTTTCCGGATCGTAGGCATAGCGGGTCATCACCCCGTTGCCGTCCTCGCCATTCCCGTATGCCACCAAGATCCGTTGCCCCTTGGCGTTGTAGGCAATCCGCTGCACAAACATTTGGCCGTTCAGCGTCACCTGCTCCAGTGCCCCGGCCCGGTTATAGCGAGGTAGTAGCTCCTGGCGATTGCCGGTCACATCCTCCGGATACTGCATCGCTTTCATCCGGTTCAGGGCATCGTAGGCCATGGAGGTGACGTACTCGGTGGGGTTCAGCAATGCCTCCACTAGATTGTCTGGAATTGGGCTTGCCGTGGTTGGCCAGCTCACCCGAAAAGCATCGACCTGCCAGTTATTGTCGGCTGCCGCGTCGAAGACCGCCTGCAATGGAGTATCCGCAATCACCCGCCGCGTCTTCAGCAGCAGGTTGCCCTTAAAGTCAAATTCCTCAAAGTCTAGCCGTCCCGCTTCGTCGTAGTGACGCACCAGTTGCCCTAACCGATTCAGCTCTCGAGCCGCTGTTCGGTCAGGTTCGAGTTGATCCGGAATGCCGCCGTCGCCATATTCCATCACCTGCCGCAGGGTTACGTCACTATTCTCGTCGTCCCTGGCCCAAAGCCGAGTCGGGCGATTTAGATCGTCATAGGCACTGAGAATCAGCGCCTCCTTACTGTCGCGCCCTTCGATCACATTCCCCAGGGCATTCAGCACCGTCCGCCGCACACCCGCGTCAATGCTGTCCGTCCGCAGAGGATTATTCGCCAGGTCATAGCTGTAGCGAAACGCCACCCGTCCCAGGGCATCCGTCACCGTCAGCAAGTTGCCGCGAATGTCGTAGGTCGAGCGGGTAATAAACTGATCCGTTGGCGCTAAGCCATTGCGCTCCACCGCTTCCACCGTGCGCCCCAGAGCATCCACAACCACGCTAGCGGGGGTAAAGTGATGGGACTCCGGTGCTCGATCTCTCAGGTTGACTGGTGTGCCATCTGGGAGACTGCCGTTGCTGAGAGGAGCCAGATCGTTGGCATCGTAGGTGTAGGCTTCCCACGGCGTAGGCGTAAACTGCTCTGGATCAGCCAAATCCGTTGGAACTCCATAGATCACCCTCTGCTCCGAGCCATCCGGGTTCAAAGTACGAATCACCTGCCCCCGTGGGTCGTAAAACATCCTTGCCCGTTGCCCCCGTTCTGCTTCAGTGGGTTCGGCAAAGTTCCATCCCACCGAGTAAAACGGCTCGTATTTTTCCACCACGCGGCCTTTGTTGTCATAGACCTGCCAGCCGCTCACCACCACTCGGGGATTGTCTTCTGAAACTATCTCCTGCCCAACGGCATTGCTTACTGCTACCGTCTGATCCGCAGGCAAACCCACATTGCCGCCAAAGGGCAGCTCCCCAAACACCACCTCCTCAGCTTGAGTGCGAGTTTGCACCAGTCGCCCAAACCCATCGGAATACTCAACGGTTTCGAGGGTGCTATCCCGTTCCTCCGGCGGCACATTGAGGTCGTTGACGTGATGCTCCCGCTGAACCGTACGCACCGAAATCGGCTCTGGGGGTTCAGAGGTGCTATTCTCGACCGCGAGAAAGTTGTAGAACAGGCGCGTTCCCGGCACCTCTTCCGTATCACCACGTTGCTCGTTCTCTTTGCCCATGACCGCAATCCAGGCCAGCAGCCCCAAAGCTGTGAACCCAAACTGCTGCCGATTCCCGTTCGGGTCAGTCACCAATTCCGGCTGCATCACCCGATAGTCATAAGCTGCGGTAGTGGTGAGTCCGATGCTATCCGTTACTTGCAGCGGTAGCAGATCGAATGCGTCATAGGTAATGGTAGTGTCGCGATCTAAGGGATCACGAGTGACCTCTAGCAGTCCTCTCACCGGCCTATCAGGGTTAGCGGATGGGTTCTGAAAGTCATACTGCTGCCGGGCCACAGTGACGAAATACCCTCGGGCATGGTCAGCATCCCCTGGCTGAAATTCGTACCCCGCTAGAGACGGTACTGTAGAACGAAACGCCTCGGGATACTCTGCTGACCAGTCGGGAATCCCATCTAGCTCCAGATAGGGCGGCATTTCCGGAGGGTTCAGAACCGCTTCACCGCTGCGATACGCCTCCTGCAAAATAGCTTCCGTCAGCACCAGGGTTTCAGTCCGCACGAGTGCCCCAAAGTCACCCAATTCTCTCAGCGGCAGACCCTCGAATGCATCGCCATCGTAGTAGTTGAGGCTCTGGCCGATGCGATCGCGCGTCGCTGTTCCTACCTGAATCGCCTCCCACAATTCAAATAAAGTTGAAGTGCCATCGTTGATAATTTCAAAGCTCTCGGTTGTGGCAGTCCGATCCACGACGTAGTGTTCTTCATCCTCCCGCTGGGCATAGGTCATTACCGACTGAGTCGCCAGGTAAGGCTCCGCCGAAGCCGCCGCCTCCCGATAATTACGCCCTCTCGGTACTGCAATGCTGGCCTGCATTCGGGGTTGACCGAAGTCGTCATAGTCAGCCGTAAAGCTGACCTGAGTCATCGGCTCTTCTCCCCGTTCCCACTGAGTAGTGCGCTGGGCGATAGAGAAAGGGAAGAAAATATGCAGTCGCTCTGCATCTTCTGGATTGTCTGGGTCAGGTGGAGATTCCTCCCGTACCCCATTGACTGATTCGGTAACGGTGTAGGGCCTATCACGCTGCTCAGTCTCATCCAGGGCATAGAGTTCTGTCCGTAGCACCTGCCCCCGCAGGGTTCTCAGCGCATCACGCTTCACTCGCCGAGGCAACCCATTCAGAAAAGCTGTAATGGACTGGGGTCGATCCAAAACCTGGGGATCGTCTTCCCAGTATTCATCGCTGTAGTCAACCTCCTCCCACTCGCCAAACTCATCTCCCACTGGCCCCTGATGGAACCAGGTTTTGGTCAGCGTCGGCGGCGAGAAGTATTCCGCCTGATCTCCATCTACAGATAAGAAGGTTGCCGATTCTCCATGCAGGCCGACGCTGTTGTAGTCCTCAAAAACTTCCGTATCACACTGCTCAACGCGACCAAAGCCCCGAAACTCGTGCTCTGTACCATCCCAGCAGCCATGGTGATACTTGTATTCTGTGGTCAGCTTGCCCTGGGAAATCTGGTCGATCACCTCTACCCGCGACACCACCTGCACTGGAAACGGTAGGTTAGTTTTCCAGCGGGTTGTGGGGCGAGCTTCATCCTCCAAATAAAACTGAATCGACGATCGATAGCCCACCCGAGTCACAGACCCCATGTGGTTATCCATTTCTGTCAGCAGATAGGGCTTCACTCCTCCTGTGAAGTCCAGGAAGTACATGTGGCTGCGACCGAGTTGCCGCACATCCGCACTCCACAACACGCCGCTGATCCCCGTCCCCAGCAAATCCACCAACCGCACGGCATCCATATCCGAAACCGGGGGAGTGCCCTTAATTTCAATGGGGTCGCTCCAGCCATTGCCGCTCTGGTTAATCCAGAGAATGACTTTGTTGAAATCGACATAAACGATGTCATCCAGACCATCGCCATCAATATCGCCAATTAAGATGCGACGCGGATCATAGCCATAGGCATAGCGGGGGCTATTGCGCATAGAAACCCGCCGCCCCCATTTGCCGTACCCCAGATTTGGCCAGTATTCAACATTGCCGTCGTGGACCAGCACAATATCCTGCAGACCATCGCCGGTCATATCCCCCCACTTCACCTGTGGGTCAGAGAAATTGACATTGGGAAAATCTGCCAGGTCACCCTGCGTTATCTGACGAGTTTCTGTCCAGCCCTCATAGGGGTCGTTAAAGAAACACTCCAGCCGACTGCCTGAACGAATCGCATCTGTTACCCCGTTTCCCGTCAAATCGACTAACTGCACATCTGGGCTTTCCAGATTAAAGCTGGGAGCCACGTCATATTTCTGGAATGACTTGCGATCCCAAAGCCCTCCAAACCGCAGGGGGAAGTAACCCGATAGCCGCTCATTTGTTACCAACAGATCAATTCGCCCGTCGCCATTGGCGTCAATCATCTGCACACCGGGATCAGCCAGGGTGAGTCCTGCTGGGGCTGTTCGCATCTCGCGGGGCAGGTCAAACCGACCATTCCCCAGGTTGCGCCAGTAACGGACGGTGCCATTCATCTCCAGAAGGTCGGGCAGACCATTGCCGAATAGGTCGGCCAGTTCCAGCTCTGGATTGGCGAGCGATCGCGCCGGTAAATCCCTCCCTTCCACCGGAAAGAAGTCTCTGCCCAATGGCTCAAAGCGGCTGTAGTCAAATTCCAGAGCAGGTAGAGTTTCTCGACGTTGGTCAGGGATTGGATTATCCTCATCATGGCCAACAACACGCACCTGACTGAGCAGAGATACCCCATTTAGCGGTAAGCGTTCAGCTAAATCTGGCAGATCACTCCGCTGGTCTAAGTAAACAAACTCGTAGGTACGCACCAAGCGTTCAGCATCCGCATGAGTCCTCACTTCGATCGACCGACAACGCTGGCGCATTCGGATTTCAAAGCCCGACCGATATTCCGAGAAAGGGTCAGGTCGGTCTTCGTATTCAAAGGTGACTTCAACGAAGAACTCAGGCTGTTCTGGGTTTCCAAAGTCTGCATATTGAATACGTCTTAGATAAAGCTGATCCCATCGGTGGGGACCATCCTGGTCCATATCCCGGTCGTACTCATACTGGATGCGATTGCCAAAGAGATCTTCTGTCTGCAAAAGCTTCCAGGCAAAAATATTGTCTCGTTGCAGCGGATCTGGATTGGCAATGATGGCTGGTTCTGCACTTACTTGCGGTGCCTCAGTCGCCCCGTAGTAGCTGACTAAGCCGTCTTTGCTCCAGACCTTCCAGTAGTTGTTGCCGGACCCATGGTGATGCTCAATGCGAGCAAAGAGCCCCTCTGTACGAGGTCGGTAGCGGGTAACGTCGGACGATCGCTCAATCGGCACCAGATCCTCTGCTCCAGACAAAACAAAGGTATCCTGCTCATCGTTGTAGCGGGGAATGCCTTTCGAGGTCTTGCGCATCACCCCAGGAACACTCAACCCCCAGCCCAAGCCAAAGACACCGTTACCATTGCCAGTGCTGTAGACCAGGCTCAACTCTGGTTGAAAGCCACTGCGTCCAGGCGGTAGGGCGATCGGGACCGTAAAGTTGCCGGTGCCAGTATGCAGGTCCGGCGAAAAGGTTTCGCCAATGCCATGCAGCGCACCTCCCCCCTGGGGAAGGGAAATAATTTGATTAGATGTGCCCGACTTATTACTCATGGGCTTACCCAATCACTAGCCCCAAAAAGCTTTGAATTTCTGAGGCTCAAACTGCACCATTAGTGGCAACCCAGCAACATTGTGCAATTCTTGCTGCAATCAAATGGATTGTTTGAATCTCTGTTGCCACAATCTATAACGAAAAGCAGCAGATGTCTTGCACAGACGTGCCATTCATGCACATTCTTGCTAAGAGTTAACAAAACTTTTTGGAGTAACCCCTGTAACCCGCTTGAAGTGCCGGTAGAGGTGACTTTGATGGGAGAATCCGCAGGCTAGAGCAACCTCGCCTAGAGTTAAACCGCCCCGCTTCAGTAGCTCCTTTGCCCGCTCGACCCGGCATCGAATCACATATTGATAGGGACTGAAGCCGGTTGAGTGCTTGAACAAACGGCAAAAATAGTAACGGCTTAGCCCCAGATGGCTTGAAAGAGTATCCAGATTAATACCTTCAGCCAAATGAGCATAGATGTAGTCAGTCGCTCGCCTTAGTTGAATCGGCGATAAGCCACCAGGATTTGTCTTCATTTTCGGTTTGCGGATGGCGTATTTTTTCAGCAAATGAATAGCTAGAAACGTTGCAGCGGATGCCGCATAGAGCTTGCTATCATGGCCAAAAGTCTCTAACTCCCGCTTAAGAGTAAGCGCCAACTGATAAACCAGGGGGTCAGCCACTTTAGTGTGGCAATGAAATGCTACTTGATCTGGGTCAATCAACTCATAAGCCACTTGGGCAATAAGATCTGGCTCCAGAATGAGATGAATAGCCTCCAGATCTTGATGCCATCGAGTTTGTAAAGAAATTCCTTCAGGTGAGAAGCAAAAGTCCCCAGGATGAAAAATAACATCCTCTTTCTTTCCTTCTACTATGCGCTCAACTTTGAGACCATTAATTGTTGGGATGGTAATAATATGTTGCTCACATACACATTCGGGAACTTCGAAGGGAGACACCTTATGAAATTCAAGATGGAACCCCTCCCAGCCTGCAGCATGACTTGATATGGAAGAGGTAGAAGGGACAAATTGAGAGAGGCCATCTTTCTTCGAAAGATCGAAGGTAGGAAGGTGATTCTCCATATTCCCCACTCCAATAACTCATTGTCAGTAATGGTATTTTACGGTCTCGAAATACCTTGAGTCCCCTAGTGTTGAAGTCTACGACCCAGCAGACTTCAAAACCTTGCCCTATTTCCTAATTCTCGACTTCTTGAGGTAGCTCAATATCCCCTGCCGATAAGCCACGATCGTACGCTTATCAACTCAAAACCGAGTCTCAAGCGAACCTCAATCTGTGGACAAAGCCACAAAGGCGTAGTGGTCTGTCCATTGCTGATACTCGACGAAGCATCAACATCCCTCTGTAGGGTTAAGGACCAGGTGCTGTTTCCATACCGATAATGCTACATGGGCAACCCACTCTATTTCGGACGCAAGGTCATCAAAAGCCAGATGATTGTACCAGTAGCATCAGAGGAATTCCTATGGTTCTATTCACGGATTCGCTGGACACCCTCACCCCTGACCAGCTGCAAGGCTTTTTTGTGGGATGGCCCAATTCCCCTTCCCCAGCCACCCATCTAAAGCTGCTCCAAACCAGTGATGAGGTGATCCTGGCAGTTGAAGAGAGCACTGGAGCCGTGGCTGGCTTTATCACTGCCATAACTGATCAGGTACTGTCGGCTTACATTCCCCTGCTGGAAGTCCTCCCGGCCTATCAGCACCGGGGTATTGGTAAAGAGTTAGTGGAGCGGATGCTGGATAAGCTACGGCATCTCTACATGGTGGACTTGCTCTGTGATCCAGACTTGCAGGGGTTCTACAGCCAGTTTGAGATGATTCCAGCCACCGGCATGATGATGCGACATTATGAAAACCAGGCTGGGGTACTGGACGGTCCATGACGAAGGCAAGATCGCCTACCTTGAAGGCTTGTCAGAGGTCGGCGTAATGAACTGATAATCCTGGCTTTCTCTTATCAGCTCATAGCCGATAGCCTGATACATCTGATTGGTAAGTACATTTTTCTTATCGGCATACAGCCAGCAGTGGCACTGCCCCGCCTCCAGTAACCGTTGCGTCAGGGCAGGGGTCAGGGTTTTGCCATACCCACGCCAACTGTATTCAGGGGGAGTGTAGATCATCGAGATGTTCTCGAACGACTGGCTGATCGGGGAAACATGTGGCTCTGTGGCAGGTTCATTTGCCTACTTGCCAAAGCAAAAAACTGGAGTGACTTGAGCCGGTAGACACAAAGCGTAAGTTCTAGTTGCGCAGCATCGATCAGTATGCGAGGCAATGAAATAGAGCTGCTAAATTACTGACTTTCATCAGAACATTTTCGAATGAATATTTATATACTTTCAAATATTTTTGAAAAGTACCCGCGAGGGTACTTCCTATTTCGATCTATTTCTTTAAACTGAGATAAATTCCATATCTGCGAGGAGGCTCCTATGCCATCACCTGCTGATAAATTCTCCGAGGCCTCAACTTCAAGCGCAATGGTCGAATCGCCTTTCCCTTCATCCTTCCAGGCTTTCGGCGAGGAGCCGGTAGAATCCCTCAATGAGGAAGAATACTCACGCTTTGTGGAGTCTGATAGTCCATTCCCGTCTATATATGAATTAGAAAATCCCCTAGAACCCCAGGGTATCGTAGCTCCTGAGATGGAAGAGTATGTAGCATTTCTTAATGAACTCTATGATGAAGAGTTCAACGATGCGATCGCCGATTTAGCAGATGAAGCCACTGAAATTTACCAGAATCAGTTTGAAAGTGAGTATGGGGATCCAGTTCTTCAGAAGCGAGAAGCATCTTACTTATTAGAAACCCACTTCAATCCTCTGGTTAGTGAGTCAGAAGCTTTTGTCGAAGGATTAACTCACGAGCTTGAACAACATGATCTTGATGCTATAAGCGCATCAGAGATGGATAGAATTATTGACCAATATGAACCAGAATTTGAAGGTTTTCTAAAGAAATTAAGAAAGAAGGCAAGAGGAGCTTTTAACAAGCTTAAGAAGAAAGTAAAAGATACTGCAAAAGCAGTTGGCAGAAAGTTTCGCAATGCTGGAGAGAAGATTAAAGAAGGATTCCAGAAAGGGGGTCGCAGAATCCTTAAATTCCTAAGGAAACTTGTTAAGCCACTGATAAATAGAATATTAAAGTTTGCGCTGAACAGTTTGCCTTCCAAATACCGTAAACCTGCGCAGAACTTGCATAAACGCCTATTTGGAAAAGAGGTTTCAGAACTAGAGATATTTGAAGCAGAAGAAGAGGCTACTCAGAACATCGCAACGATTCAAAACGAATTTGATGAACAAGTAGCTGAGCTCCTATTTGCTAAGAGCGAAGCAGATATGGATGCTACTGTGGCACACTATGAAGCTGAGGCACAGCAGATAGTTGCAGACGACGCTGTTGATCAGTTAAATCGTGCTCGCGCGGATTTCATTGATCAGATTAGCCAGCTAGAAGAGGGCGAAGATCCTACTCCAGTAGTTGAGAACTTCATCCCTGGAATCATGACAGCATTGCGACTGGGGTTGCGGCTAATCGGTCGTCAGAGAATTGTTAAGTTCCTAGCAAAACTGATTGCAAAGCTCATCCGTAAGTTTGTTGGTAAGAAATATGCACCTTTACTATCTCAGGCAATAGCAAACCTAGGAATAAGATTACTTCTTGGCAATGAGGTAATGCCTGAAGACGAAGCAAACATCGCTGGGGCAGCAGTTGCAGCTACGGTTGAAGACACGGTTCGTCAGGTTGCAGCACTACCTGATTATGTTTTGGATAATGAGGAGTTATTAGAAGGCTTTGTATTAGAAGCTTTTGAAAAAGCCGCCGCTGCTAATCTCCCCCCTGTATTGTCTGAAAGTACTTACGAGAAGCACCCAGAACTCCGCGAAACAAGTAAGATACGAGGTACTTGGCTGCTTCACCCCCTCAATCGTCGCCGCAAGCGCTACAACTACAAGAAATATAGTCGGATTGCTGAAGTTAACATCACTCCAGAAATTGCTCGAACGGTCAAAACGTTTTGTGGTGTTCCCTTATCGGTCTTTTTGCGAGATCGCCTGGGGTTAGTTCCGGGTCGTCCAGTCAAAGCGCGGATTCACTTATATGAAGCAATTCCAGGCACAAGGCTGGGTCAGATTTGCCAAAGCGAAACCCATGTCTCAGGGTTAGGTACGGCAGAAGCTCGATCTCAACTTCATCCTCTAACTCCAGAAGCTGCGGGGATGATTTTAGGGGAATCGGGTCTGGGGCGTGAAGTCTCTCACAAATATCTCGATCATCAACCCACTACAGCGGTTGGACAGCGATTTTACTATTTAGAAATTCCAGGGGCGCATCCCCAAATGATGCCAACTCCTGAAGGTGAAACCGTGGCACGACATGCAAGTGAGGTCAATGTGGTGATTGACTTCCCAGCAAATCAATTACGAACGTTTGTTTTTCTCAGTGAAGCTGATGCCCAATCTATCGCTGTGAAATTGCGTCGAAGGGCACCTATTGGCATGGTCATTGCACAATTACATTCAATATTCAGCCCGAAACTGAAAGTGGTTTTGTCGGGGCAATTTGCGGGTCATGTCAAAATCATTCACGGAGCGGTCACTCCTGAATATGCACGAGGACCAGCGCTCAAACTATTACCCCAAGCAGTCACCGAACGTTTTACTCAACAGGTTACTGATTGGTTAGGGGTATTTTTTAGTAACTATTTGAAGCAATATCCCCAGAACTTGATAACTGCAGCAGAAGATTTCGCCGATGGTATCACGCTAACTGCACGCCTGAACGATCCTCCTGGATTATCAACATTAGGGCGAGCGTTGCGAGGAGAGCCGATCAGTTTGTACAGCTTTAATTTTTCAGATGGGATGCCCGAAGCCAACGTTCATGTCTCAGCAGGCTTCTCCCGAGAATAGAGCACGATCATTTTGTAGTTTAGGAGCCGCTTACTGAGGGTGAGTACAGTGAATTCCCCGCCAATCGAAACGATAAAAATGCAGATTGCTCGTCAGGTGGCGCATTGGGTAATGGCCGCCCAGCGCCTTGGTAGCCTGGAAGATTTAGCGTCTCAAAGTGCGTGGGAAGGTTTAGAGCGGTATGTAGGAGTTGTACTTCGCCAAAACCTACTTACTGCCGTTCATCAGTTGCAACAGCAAGCAAAGTTTTTACAAGTTCGATGGCAATCTGCAGAAACCATTCGTGATTATCGACAAATTCAGCATCAACTTGTCCAATTTCGCAAACGATACTTGAGAACTGAGGTTTTACTGGACTTCTATACAGATGCAATTAATACACGAACAAATCCAACCATAGCGGCTTTACTTCGGGGGTGTGATGCACTCTGCCACCAAAGCATGGCCCCACTACTCCAGCCAATGGGTAAATCTGTACCTCCTGTGCTGACCTATATTGATAAGGGATTAGGGGCATCCATCCTTAAGGCGGGATTACGACTTTGGGATGGTCAAACAGAAAGTGCTGTTGCAGCAATCAAGATAGTGCGGCACAACCTTTACCGCCCTACGGCTTTAATTCATGAATCAGGCCATCAAATTTCTCATATTTTGGGGTGGAACCAGGAGTTAGCATCAGCCCTTAATCAAACCCTTTCGTCAGCCTCGAGTGAAATTGCAGAGATTTGGGCCAGTTGGGCATCGGAAATTGCTGCGGATGCGATCGCGTTTGTTTATACCGGATATGCGGCGATTGCTGCATTGCACGATGTCTTGGCGGGCGGGAACTCATTCGTTTTTAGTTTTGTCCTTGGTAATCCTCATCCTATTAGCTATATCCGTGTATTGCTGGGTGTAGAAATGTGTCGCCAGTTTTTTGGAACTGGACCTTGGGATAATCTTGCCTATTCCTGGCAGCACAGTCATTCTTTAGACTATGCCGATCCTACAGTACGGGAAATCTTACAAGGTTCTTTATCACTACTGCCAAAAATCAGTGAATTAGTGTTGTCTACACCAATGCAAGCATTTGGAGGAAAAGCGCTAGTAGATATTATTGATCCCCAAAAAGTCAGTCCATCCACGCTAATAAAGCTGGAATATCAGATTGGGCCAGCTCTTTATACGTCCCACCATTGGGTACAGACAGAAGCTTTAAGATTGTTAGCTCTCTCTGGTTATAAAGCCGCAACATTACCTGAACAATCATTAGAGGTTTTGCAACAGCAACGTGATTGGATGGTGAAGTTAGGGTTATCACTCAAAGCGGCTTAGCTTTGAACTGTATTGTCTATAAGTCAACGAGGAGAATTTATGCAAGGTAACGAACAACCTCCAGAATTAAATGTTCCGGAACAATCTCAAAATAATACCAATCAGGAAGCGCCTCTTTCGCCAGAGGAGATTTTCGCTCGATTTCAATTTTTAATCATTAAACAAGCACTAGTGGGAAATGAACCAACAGAGCCGGTTTGGGTACTTCCTGAGCCACATCCAAGAACTGAAAATAGTCAGCCGTAGTGCCCTCGACCACAGCTTTAGCTTTCACTCTCAAGCTCCAAGCGAGAAAGATTATATTTCAGTAGTTATTTAGAAAAAGAGAAAGAAAAATGTTCAGACGATTTACGGCTCCATCACCACCTGGTTCAAGCGACACTCGCACTAGACAGCAAAAGGCATTAGATTTGTTTCGCCTACATCCTGCTGAGATTTCAGCTCTGCTAGAGCTATCCTGGGAATTGAGGATATACGATACCAACTTTGAATTGGGAAGACCAAATCGGCGGAGCGATATTTCCCAATTACCAGATTATCTACTCAATTTTTTCCCATTTGCAGATGACAACCGCAACTTATTTGCTGTACCAGGTGGTGACCTAGGAGCACGACTAGGACTAGAAGGTAGTGTGCTATGGGATCATCTAATTTATGCTTACTTAATAGAGAACACTCGTATCTTCGAGATCTTGAGAAGGGTTATTTATGAATATCGACATGGTGAAAAATTGGGAGTTCCTTTAGCAAGTTCTCAGCATTGGCTTAGGAATACAGAAGAGCTATTTTTTAGAGATCCAGCACCCTTCACAATTTATTCAATTTCTAGTTATATTCGTCCAGATTCTGGGGCCACCAGGCGTAATGCCTATTACCGCATGTTCGGGATGGATCTTAACCACGGCATGGATGATGGCAAAGAATATCCTTACGTCAAGCCAGAAGCCTCTAATCGCGAGTTTGTTAACACCTTAGAAGAATTTCTTAGAGAGGTTTGGCAAGCTATTGAAAATCAGAACAACACTAGTGGTTCTAATCCCCAAGACGATGCAGCCATAAGTGATTTACTCACCAGGTTGCATGACATGTTGATGGCAATTCGAACCAATGGCAATATTTCCCGTGAAGAATTCTGGGCCGTTTCAATGATGTCTTGGTTTCACTTAACCGTTGAATTCAATTCTCCAATTGTCGCTTCAGTTCGCGCTGAAGCTTTTAGCGAAGAAGAAAGATTAAAGAAAATCTCTGAAAGGGTAGGGCTGCCAGCTCACGGTAAATCTTATTACTTCTTTCGTTTGGCTAGTCCAATGTCATGGCTTTTGACTCAAATCGAAACTGGAATTTATAACAATGAAGCCGCTGTCAGTGCACTGTACAATCCAGGTTCACCTGTTGAACCAGTCATGAGAGGCATAATTCATAACTGGTCACAAGCGACAGGTCGAAACATGAAGGTTAAAACTCGCCCTGTTTCCGTCCAAAGTTGATCAAAGCGTAAATCCATTTCTGATTCGTCCAAGCAATCCTCATGCATTTGGGTAAATAGCTGATGACTTCCTCTAATTACTCTGAACCTTATGAACCTGAAAATGAGTTTGAGTCACCGTTTCTAAATGAGGACTTTTTTACCCATGAAGCTGCTGCACAAGCCTCACAAAATTGGGAATCACGTCATTCTACATTTAGCAAAGTAGAAAGCCCTTTTCTTGATGAATCAGAACTTTGGCAAAGGCCGTCAGCAGAGTTTCAAGATGAACATGAACATTATGACTATAGTGATAGTGATAATGAGACAGAGTTTGAGGAAGAGTTTGAGGAAGAAGATGCTATACAGTTTTGGAATGAAGAAGAAGCTCGCGCCGAACTTTGGGCCGATCCGGAGGCGGGATTGGAGCCAGAGGTCGTTTGGGAGCGCCTGAATGACCCTAGACAGCTAGCTGGCAGCAGTACTCGCCGTCAAATAGGTGTGCTTCAAGAAAGCCTGACGCCGCCTAATTGGGTGCGAATCATGAACCTTCCCCAAGCATATTCTCCGACTGACTCGCTAAAACGAGTAAGCGATACAGAAGCCGCTCCATTTCGGTATATTTGTCAAATTACGGCTTTAGTCGGTTCTAATGATGTTGAGATTAGCACCGGAGTACTGGTTGGCGCCAGGCATATTTTAACAACAGCTCACTCTCTCGTAGAGGGTGGCCGCCTTATCAATCCTGACAATGTTTCAGTTTATCCCGCTTTAAATAAATCGGATGTTCCGTTTGAATCTTCCAACATCGCTAGAATCATTACATCACCTGGTTTTACACCGGGCGATGAAGTCACGCCTAATGATTTTGCACTTTTAGAGACAAAAAGAGATTTCTCTAAAGAACCTGGCTTCTGGGGAACGCCTAAAAACAAGTTTGATTCTCGGGGTTCTGTAGTGGGTGAAATATCAGGTTGGCAGCCTGGACGATATAAACTCAATGTGAGTGGTTATCCCAACAATGTCTCTGCGTTAAGTACCTGGGACGGACAAACTCAATGGCATTGCTATGACGATACGGTAGAGCTGTCAAAGGGAGACTTTAGTTCCCTCAGTAGGGGCGAGCAAAGAAATTTTTTGTTCTTTAAAAACAACATACAACCCGGCATGAGCGGCAGCCCTTTGTGGGTGACTCGCAATCACAATTTAGGCGGCAGGTTCGCTTTTGCAATTGTGCTTGGAATAAAAGAAATCAACGGAAGACAGTTTTCGGTTGGGCGTTTAATTGATAGAGATGTTACGAGCTTTATCCGCAAACATACAAAGAAAAATTTAAGAAAAACACCGCGGCGAGAAGTCAACGACTACGCTATCTCCAATGAATCGAGAAACATAGACTCTCAGATACATCTATATGGCGCTGAAAACTTTTCAGGTAGTCTTGACATCGACCACAGCGAAGAGCTGGCTTTCGAAGCTTTCGACGACTTTTCAGGCCGACTGATTTTAGATGAGCTTAATGCAGGCTCCAACCTGCCAAATGGCGATTTAAGTGAGTCAAATCAAGACGGGCCGAGTGAAGGTGATCATGAAATGACGGAGCTAGAGCTAGAAGACTCTTTTATAGGCTTTGAAATCGAAGACACCTACGACACTGAGCTAGATGAAGAAGAGTATACAATCGAAGACCAATTACAGCTACAAGCGCTGACCTCGATAGAGTTTGAAGAAACAGAGTTTGAAGAAGGTTCAGGCATTAACTTTAATGTTCCTTATGAGTCAGAATTCCCTGCTACGAACGAGCCCAAACCAGGCCGTTTCTACAAAATTCAATACGGCAAAGGAGGGCTTCTGACAACTGCTCAGAGAGCGTACAAGACAAAGTCTAAAGCCGAGCGACTTAAGCGAGCTCAGCAAATTAATAATCATCCCCTAAACCGAAAATTTTGGAGGAAGCCTGATAATTCCTTTGAAAAAAAGTCCTTTTCACGAGGGATTATTCGGTTTAGCCCTGCCTTTACCTGCAATGAAGAACAGCGGCTTGCTCGTAAGGGAGAAAAGAAATGCTTTGCTACAATTTGGATCCCAGTCGAAGAAACTTATACTCATCCAACACTAGGTAGAGCAGTTGACTTGCCCGAAAGTGTTTTGTTTGCCTTGCTCAAGCCGAATGACAATATTTTGTCTGCTGAGCTCGAAACGTTCCAAAACGAGACTGCTCTCTCTACGATGCAGGCAGAAATGCAAGAAGAAATTCAGGAAGAAATGCAAGAAGAAATTCAGGAAAAAAGAGAGCTAAGGAAGGTTAGCAAGCCGAACTTGGCACCTTCTCGATTTATTTGCTCTCTTGTTGTTACAGTATCCCATCCCACCCGTCAGGGCGTCGCGCTAACATTTGGACCAGCAAGCGGGACATTGATTGGTTTTCGACATGTTTTGACGGCTGCTCATGTCTTATCTAATGATTGGGTTATCGCTGACGGTCGCTTCAAGGCAGAAATGGTAATTGTTACGCCTATGCACCACAGCCTGAGAAAGCCACCCAAATCATATGCTGATGATACCGATACTAATCTGATCAATGCGCTGATGCTAAGTCAGCGATCGCTCGGTTCTTTTGCTGCATCCAGCTACAAAGTTCATCCCCAATTCAACCCGTCTGGTTCTTCAGTTTTTGATATTGGATTAATTAAATTAGCTGACAGTGTAGGTAGTTTGCCCTGGGCTGGCGGAAAATTTGGTTATTGGGGCAGTTCGCGCTGGGGGAATGGCACCTTGTTAGGCGCTACCGCAGAGCGATCGTTTCTGAATAAGGAATCGGTGTGTGTCTCAGGCTATCCAACCTCCAAACTGTCTAATCACGGCATTAATCAATGGCAGGGCTGCGGATCTGTAGACAACGCCGACTTGCCCCCAGGTTCTAAGGCGATCAAGAACGGATGGATGAGGCTAGGCTATCAGATCAAAACCGAAGATGGTCATTCTGGCAGCCCCGTTTGGTTGACATTCAAAAATCAGGGGAAGACATTTCGCAAGCTAGTTGCAGTTCATAGTGACGGTGGGTCAGGCATACAAGCAAGCAGCGGGGTCTTGATTACGCCAACAGTATTGGAGTGGATTCGCAAATCTCGGTAATAACTTTAGTTTGAACTAGATGGCTTTCCGTGTTGTCCAGCAGAATGACATAGAAAATTTGTTCAACCGCTTATTTGCGATTGAACCCGAGGCATCGAGTACAAAGAAGCTCGAAATTAAACTGTCATTGGCTTGGAATGATCCGGGAATGACTCGGATTTTTTGCGTTTAGAGGCTCGTTTTTTCCATTGGATAGTGGGGACGCGGAGAAGGCCGTTCGCCCATGCTCCGTCCTGGAGATTTTTCGCGAGGTTTAGGCGCAGATGCCGAAGTACCAATAGCCGCTAAAATACTGGCAAAGCCTTGTGCAACGCGCCCTGGAGTGAGGGTTTCCTGGGGAGATTGCCAGGGCAAGGGATGATTAGCAATCAGGTCAAGGGAACCTCATTTAGTGGAGTCTTGAACTATCTCCATGAGAAGGAAGGCGCAGAGCTTCTTGGAGGTAATATGGTGGGGCAGAATCCTAGAACCTTAGCCTCGTAGTTTAGCTCCAGTCGCCAACAGAATCGGCGGGTTCAACGGGCGATATATGATGCCTCGTTATCACTTCCCAAATCAGAATATCTGGATACGCTGAAGTGGATGGCGATCGCCCAGGATTACCTTAAAGGAATGGGTTTTGAGGGATGTCAGTACGTGGTGTATCGCCATACGGATCAGGATCATGACCACATTCATATCGTTGCCAGTCGGATTCGCCTGATCGATGGCAAGACCATCAGCGACTCCTGGGACTATCGGCGCAGTGAATCGGTGATTCGAGGGTTGGAAAAAGCGTACCAACTGGAGTCCAAGGGTGTCCACGCATTCGGCCTGGCGTTGATGTAAAACTTGCATCCATTCTTCTGCCCTGGCTTCCTTACCCAGTTTGACGGCGAAGGTGGTGAACTCTGTGATGTAGCCCATGGTGTTGTGATGGAGAGGTGAATTAGTTTTGGGTCAAAACCAACGCAGGTGCAGGAGCAACCGGAAAGCATTGAAAAGCCAATCTTCTGGCCATGCTCATGGTATTAGAAAACGGTGAACAACATATCCTCAGGGAATTGCAGCCTGTATCAGGAAATTGACAGTTTGCTGTTGAATCAGCTGATATACCTCCTTAAAGATCAAGAGACGGTCACACCCGGAATGCCCTCTGAACCCCTGAATTTCGAATTAATTGACGAGTTTCGGATTACGCCGGAACAGCAAGGTCAGATTCTGGAACTATTACAGGTCTGTTTTGCTGCACCTGGAGAAACCGTGACGCGAATCTACTACAAACAGGTACCTCCCCGATGATTGCTGGTTTGGCAAAACCAGTCTCTGGTTGGCCAAATGGGGGTTGAATACCGGGTCCTTGGTTCTCAAGATGGCCCTTTGCGCATCTTTGGGGCCATTGATGTGTGCGTTGCACCGGAGTGCCGCAATCAGGGCATCGCTACTCAAATGTTGACCTGGCTGGAGCATCTGGGGCAGAGTTCGAGGGTCGATTTCATGATTCTCTTTGCGCTCAAACCTGACCTCTATCGTCGCAATGGGTTTTATGCTCCTATGAATCCTCTACGCTGGCTCAAAATCCATGAGCATCAAATCCTTGGCATTGGTGAGGAAGTTCTACCAGAACTGATGGTGAAGGGACTCTCCGGAAAGGCTTGGCCCAGCGGAATGGTTGACCTACTGGGGTATCAGTTTTGATGGAAACCAACTATATCGGTCATGACAGCGTCTATCAGCGCCTGAAAGCGGAAGGGGCCTATGGCTGGACGTCAGAAGAAGACCATACCCAGGTGGTTCGCCCCCGTATCCTGCAAGCTATCGAACAGCTATCCATTCCATCCGGTAGCCGTATTTTGGATTTGGGCTGTGGTACGGGAGATATTGCCATCTGGCTTGGTCTTGAGGGTTATGAGGCGTATGGAATGGACATTGCCCCCAGCGCGATCGCCTGGGCTAAGGAGAAAGCTCAAGCCCAGCAGTCCCAGGTGCAATTCACCGTTAGCAGTGTGTTGGACCTGGCGGCCTACCCAGATAACTTTTTCCATCTGGTAGTTGATGGGCGGTGCCTCCACTGCATCATTGGCCCAGACCGAGCGGCAACCCTCGCCAGTGTTTATCGAGTGCTGCAACCGGGAGGAGGCTTTTTAGTGCAGAGCATGTGCGGTGCGGTCATGGACGAATCACCCATGAAAGCTTTTTTCGATCCGACGTCTTGCTGCACCATCAATCGAGAGGGAATTGCGACTCGCTATATTGGTGCTGCGGAAGGTATTCTCGAAGAGTTAACGGCGGTAGGATTTGCGATCGCTCACTCAGAAACCATCCCCCGCCAGGGACTGGATGATCAGGATGATCTGGTCGCCTTGGCCGTCAAACCCTCTTGAAGCTCTCCTCCTATCACCGCTCTATTTCTACAGAGCGGGCAGGTTTCGGTACGGGCCTTGGCTTTCCCAGGGTTTGAGCCAACTGGGTCATGTCTCTAGCCATTGCTACGGCTGCTTTTTCAGATAGGTGAGTTCCTTTGACCGATTCCTTAGCAACTTCGGTAATTCGGTTCAAGTAAGCTTCTGGCCTCCCAAGCTTTGTAGCCGCTAAATGCCACTGCCAGAGTTGATTCATCTGCACCTGATTTTCCGTTGGTTGAGCCACCTTGCCCAGCTGCTCAGGATGCATTAACCGCTCATTCCAGTCCTTACTCTGGTTGGGCGTCAGCCGTTCTATCCCCGGTAGCTGTTGAGCCAACCGCCAGGCCATCAACTCTCCCGCCTGATCGGTATCAAATGCCGCGACAATTGTCCCCCCATTCTGAAGAATGGGTTTTAGCCCTTCAACTGGAAACCCTCCAGAACCGTCTGTAGATAGATATATCGTTACTCCCGGCTGAACCCGTCGCTCCTTATCCAGCAAGGCTAGAGACATGGCATCGATGGGGGACTCTGTAAGCAATACCCGCCGTACCGGGCCATTACCGGTACCAATCCAGAACCATCCCTGATCCCTGGCAGAACCGGGAGCCAGCCCATGAAAGTGGTTGTCTTCTCCCCAGGTACCCCTCAGACTGGCTCCAGTCACCTCCCCTCGTACCCAGGTATTGTTTGTCAGGCTATGACGAACAAAGACCGCATTCTGATGATCATCGGCGAAAACCAGACCGCGTTCATGCAGCCGGTCCACCAGTACTGCCGGGAGTTTGCGAGTGTCTACCAGGTACTTCCGCACCGCATCCCATCTATGATCATTCGCTGCTGGCATTTCTAACGGTCGAGGTTCACTATCTTCTTCACGAATGTGAGTACTGACATGCACGGGACGATGAGACAAATCCCGCCCAGAGAGCCACTCCACGGCCTCCTTGAACTCCACCTCCTGCACGTGCATCACCAGGTCAATCGCCCCCCGTCCGCCCTTATCGGCCAGCCAATCCATGAATAAAGGACCGCTGATACTAATGATGTGGTCCCCATCTCGCCATTTGTGCTTGTCGTGCCGGTCTAACTCCAGGCCAAGGTTGGCCGCAACCGTTTCCAGATCAGCTTCTCGCACCTCATCGGCGATTTCCTGAAGAGTAGGTGCCGGGGTTGGCGTTATGGATGGCTTTACCGGTCGGGCTTTCGGTTGTTCTGTTGGCGGTGAAACCTGTTTGGTTTCCGCTGCAGGCTTCCAGGCCGGATCAGCTCCTGAAGGCGCATGGTGACCATTGTGAGAACTGGAACTGAACTGATCCACATCAAATAGATTCTGAACTCGAAATTCTGGCTCTTCGGCATCCGAGGAATCTCGTTCCTGGAGCGGCTCAGGGGTCAATTCGGGTTTTGGTAGAGATGCTGCTTCTGTTTCGACGGATTCAGCCACTTGATGAGAATAAACGACCGGCTGACCATCCCTGTCCACAAGGACCAACGCTCCCCTCTCTTGCAGAGGTTCCAGGTACTTGTCCAGGCTTTTGACTGGAAAGCCTGCGGCCACCACCCTGCCCACTTCAGGAATCCCTGACTCCTTGCTAGTGAGAATCAACTCCAGGGCCTGGCCCAACTGCTGCGCATCCTCGAAGAACGTCTCATAGAACCGCTGGTCCGACGTCTGGACCAGCACCAGGGCATCGAGATGCTGGTCCTTGAACTCCATGTATCCCCGGATATCGGCTGGCAATACTTGCCGGTCAATCTCAGGCTTGTAGTTGTAAGCGGGCGATTCTATCTCCGCCTCAGGCTCTGTCGTTTCCTGCACCTGCTCCCTTTGAGCTTTTGCTGCCTCCGCAAATCCCTGCTTCAGAATGTTCTTCGAGAAGATTTGGGCAAACTGCCGGTCGGGGATTCGCGACTCACCACCCCGTGGATCTTGGACTGCTGTCTCCTTAAACTGCAACTGTCCCTCGGGCAGCACTGTAAACACCATCTCGGCATCGATGAACATGTCGCCGTTCTGGGTCAGGTAGTGGGTCAGGTAGAGTTCATCCCCCTGCCGCTCCACGACCAGCGGAATGAAGGGCTCATTCTCAATTCGCTGGTGAAACTCTTCCGTCTCCATCACCACCTGCTCAATCCCCGCTGTTTTCAAAAACCGGAGAATGCGCTTTTCGAGTTGCCCCATCTGGGGACGACTGGGAACAGGTGGGGTCGTTGGGGTCGGGACACTTGATGGAGAACCTGGTTCTGGTGTCTCAACCTGTGGGCTGGATACCGGAGGTTGAAGAGTCTGTAGTTCAGGTCTTGCCTGAATTGTGGGTGCTTCTACCTCCACCTTCTCCAGCGTCGGCAGGGTCACGCCGAGAAACTGCCGGGCGATGTCTTTGGATTCAAATGCCGCCAGGGTGTAATTGCGCTGATTCATCAGGACCGCCAGGGTTTGCTCCAACCGCTCGGGGGGGATGACCACCTCCATCCGGTCACTGACTGAGTAAAAATCCGACCCTGCTGCCGCAATTAGCCCTTCATCTAGAAAATACTTGCCTCCCGATTCCTTGGCCTTGGGGGTTTGCAGCACGAACCCCTCGCCATTGAACTGAGTCTTTAAAATCAGCAGCTCATCCAGGGGTTTCACAATCCCCCGACGATTGGTCAACTCCGTGATGAAGGTCATCACCTGTTGAGGAGTGCTGAAGGCCACGGGCTCTTTGGTCAATTCCTCCTGAATATCAAAGCCTTTGGGCATCATCAACCCCTGACGCACCTGCCCCTGGTAGTCGGTGTAGTTCACCAGCTTGCCATTGGGGTACTTTTCAAACGCCTTAATCAGGTTGCCCGTGAAAATCTGCCGGTTGACTCGCCCCGCTTCCTGCTGCTTGTCAAATAGGGAGTAGACATCATTTCCGAACCAATCTTCGGTTTGAACCGTGGCTTCCAGCGACCCACCTCGTCCCGTGTTGAACTTGGATAGGGGCACTGTCAACTGCCGGGCTGAATCCGCCACCAGAATCCGCATCTTCCAGCGGTTGGGAGCCGCTGGACTGCCCGAACGCTTTTTCGCATCAATGCCGACCACTACGCCGTAAAAAATGCTCTTACTGGCTGGCGTGATCAGCCGAATCGGCGTCCCCGATGGAAACTCTTCCAGCACACTGGCGACATGATCCAGTTGCTGGTTAATGCGGTTGTTCAACTTGTCGATGGCTTTGGCGTCCTGTTTCCCAGCTAATGCCCCCTGCCGATACTGCTCCGTCTCGGATTCCAGCTGAGCAATCGTCGTCTTCACTTGCGCCAGCGCCTGGGTCTCGACCACTTGCCCGTTATGCGCTTCAACCGTCTTTACTCCTTCCAGTCCGACCTGCTCCCGCACGGCATTGATCACCTGCAGTTGAGTCAGAGGCTTCGTCTGGCTCTTGGCATCGACAATCTCCAGATAGACGGGACCGGTGAACTCACTTCGGGTACTGCCTTCATCAGCCACCACCTCCATCCGCGCCAGGGGACGGGCATCCAGATCCAGCTGGTCGGCCTCCAGAATGCTTTCCCCCATGGCTCTGGCCTGATCCACCAGATCCCGGTACTCGGACTCAATCAGGCTGTAGAGTCCTTCCTGCTCTTCAATCGGTAACAACGGAATCCGCCCGGTGACCTTCTTAATCAGGGCAATGTCGGAAGCACTGCTATCCCCCTGAGCCGACGGGAAGTCCAGCCTGGCGTTGAGTTCCGGGTCATCGGCCAGCAACTCCGTCACCACCTGCTCTCCGTAGGGATTCATAAAATCCACCACGTTGTTCAGGGAGATATCGGTTTCCCGTGCGGCGGTAGTGTTAGCATTCAAGCTGGCCATCTTGCGACAGAGAATGGCCCCCGGTCGCTTTTCTGCCGGAAGATCGCCCATCAGCAACGTGTAGGCGGGCAGTGCCACCTGCCCGGTACGATGTACGCGTCCCAGCATCTGCATGAACACATTGATGTCCCGCTCTGCCTGGGCCACAATCATGTGGCGGGGACGCTGGTCAGCAAACTTCTCCGAGGCATGGAGCGAAATCCCTGTGGAGCCCGAGCAGTTGAGCAGAATGACATCGGCATCCCCAGCGTTAAACCTGGCCACGGCATCGATCCTGCCCTTGGCCTTCTTTTCCTCCCCCTGCCGCACCTTGTAGGCCATGGTGCCATCAGCCCCATACTCAATGCCCGCCGTCCGCCCGGTGACTTCGGTTACCCGGTAGCCTGCCCGCTCTAGCTGCTGCTCGATATAGTCAATCGGGCTAATGGGAATGCCGCTGAAGTCGGACTCGCGAATCCAGTCCAGGGCGGATTCATAGGCCAGAACGGCATCGGCCCCGAGTTGGTCATCGCTGAGTCGCATCCGGGTGGAGGTGCTCCGGTAGTCTTTCACCACCACGTCCCTGGATCGCTCCAGATACCGCTCTAGCAAATCGCCAAAGGACAAACTCAGCACATCCCCAGGGCTCAAATCCTGGGCCTCCGCATAGGCCTCGATGAAGCTGCCCATGGTGTTGGCCACCGTAATCACAGGCTTCTCACCCCGCTGGAGCGCTGAGATCGCCTCCTGCACTGTGGCATCTGCTTTCTGAGCCAGCAATCCCTGTTCAATGCAGTTGTGCATCAGCGAGGTGAAGTTAGTACTCCGGGCTCCCACCTCGCCAATCGCTCCATCTTCCCCCAGTGCCTTCGCCTCAGCCTTCACCTCCTTACTGATGGTCTTTACCGCTTTCTGTTTGGCCCGGTCAAAATCCTTAATCGCCCGCATCGCCGCCGAGAAGTTATCCGCCACCTCCCGATCCACCGACACCGTCTTGGCCTGGAAGGAAATCCCCTCATAGGATCGCTCCCGGCGCAGCATTTGCCCAGATGCGACAAACTTGCTGGCGACAATCTGCTGTAGGGGCACTCCCCCACGAGTCAGGATATTCTCCAGCGCGGTCATGCTGCTGACGCCCAGGCGCAGGTCAGTGCGCCGAGCGTAGAGATCCATGACATCAGCCCGTTTAGCATAGGTAGCCGACGAGTAGAAGACGCCGGAGGACTTGTCGATCAACTCGCGCACAAAGTCCGCCCGATCCGGTGGTCCCGCTTCCTTCCACCCACCTTTACTGCCACCTGCCTGGTGGGCTTCATCTAAAATCAAGATGGCATTAGGGGCCATTTTCCGTAGAAAGTTGCGCCGCAGGGGTTCCTTTTTGCCCACCGTCTGAAGCTGGCTGTAGGTGGTAAAGACAGCGCTATAGCGGCCCAGATTGCCCTGCTGCATCATCGCCTGCATTTCTGTTTTCTGCTTTGCCGCCGTTGCCGTTTTCAGCGCCGCTCCATTGGGCAACGGGATCTCAGTGCTGCTGTCAGTAATAAACGGGGTAAACCGCTGCATCCCAATGTCGCCCACATCCCGCATCATATCGGCATAAAGGGGTTTGTCCTTGGTGATAAAAAGGGCAATTTTTCCCTGCTGCTGGGCATAGCGCATGATGCTGGCGCAGATGCGGCCCTTGCCAATGCCGGTCTGGTCGCCCGTAATGAACCCAGCCCCCCGCTCAATATTGCTGATGGCCAGAGCTGAAGCATCCACCTGCTCTGCGCTGAAGTACTGGTGTAGTTCAGAAACAGAGCCATAGCCTAGTCTGGTGGCCAGGTAGGCATCGATATCGCCGTGCTGTTGCTCAAATCGCTCCAGCGCCTGCTGGGCGGCACTGGCCATGTTGAAGGGAATCAGGGTCTGAGTCGAAAAGCCCTTGCTTTTGGGCACATAGACCACCTGCCGGGGCTGGACATCATAAGTGTCTGCCGACGCTACCTCAGTCGCGCCGGTTGAAACAGAAGTATTCATGGTGAGTTCTGGGTGAAGGGCTACAGGCTCAGGTCGGCCAGCCACGCCTCCAGCGTGGTCTCGTCGTGCAGGTTCAGCCAGTCCAGATAGTCCGGATGGCTGGGGGTTAGGGGTGTTGCCGGAAAGCTCGCTCCGTAATAGCCCAGTCGTTCCCGAAACCGCCAGTTGCTCCGAATCAAGGTCTCCACCCACTGCTGTCGCCAATACTCCAGGGCGAAGTCCGGGTCGTCCTCCGGATCCAGGATTGGCGTGTGCTGGACCGGGTCCAATTCGCTGAGGAGGGTCGCTAGCAGTTGTTGCGTCTCGGGCTGGGAGGTTTCCGAGACGGAGTCCTGAATCATTCGGTCCAGGCGGGTTTGCATCAGAGCCAGGTAGGTGGATTGGTCCAGCATCTCCAGGTCGGGAGGTACCTTGACGATGAAGAGTGAGCCCATCGCGTCTGGCTTCCAGAGGTTGGGGAAGTTGGGATAGCGGGAGGTCATAAAGGGATACATCCAGCGGGGCAGGGTGTTTTGGGGTGAGTTCATGGGGCAATCGCTCCTTGAGTTCGGTAAAGGATTTGTAGATGGGTGGGACTTCGGCGGCGGGGAGGGATAGTTCAGATGTTCCTCTTCCTTCAATTACGATCAGATCAATGGGGAAACCGGCTCCCTGCTTGCGATATAGGTCTCCCCAGATGGAGAAGTGTTGGGTGACCCGGTAGTTCTGGTAAAGGATGTAGTAAAACGCTCGACTCTCGCGAGTGTTGTAGCGTTCCGAACGGATGTACTCCTCTTTTCCTTTCTTCCCACCCAGAATCAGGACAGCCCTTCCATCAGGTTTCATCACCGATAGGGCTTTCAGGGCGATGACCTGATCCACCTGGGTGGTCCAGGTATCGGCTATAGGTAAGCGATGGGTGCGGAACTGTTCGTCTTTAACCGAGCCAAAAGGCGGGTTACAGATGACCACATCCACCTGGGCATCGGGTTGGAATGATAGGGCATCTTCTTGAGTGAGTTGCTGAAAACCCCGTGTTCTCAGTTCTACGAATCGGTCCTGATTCAGCTCATTGGCGATGACGTTGTCAGGATTGGCCCCAATCAGCAGGGCTCCATTTCCAGCCGTGGGTTCATAAACGGTGGTCGTCCCGTCAATCCTCGCTAACGAGGAAGCCAGGTAAGCGATGGGAATCGGAGTACTGTAGGCCTGCTGAAGTACGGAGGTGGAAGATCTGACGCTCAGGTTGGGCTGTCGCTGCAGCAAATCCACCAGGCGATCATAGGTGTCGTGCGTGGTGGAAGATTGCTGCACCCACCACCGTCCCGCCCGCACCACAGCCGCTTCGATGGATTCATCCACCACCTTCGCCAGAGCGGTTCCCGGTCGCACGGGTCCTCCCAGGACAGACTCAGCAAAGCGCCGGGCTTCGACAATGGACGCGAAACCCTGATCTGAAATGAAATATTGGGCAAAAGCCTCCGCAAGTTCGGGATGGCTCATAGCGCTCTCCGGGCTGTGGACAGGGTGGTAGATGCCGGAGGAGGGAAGAAATGCAAAAGGCAAAAGGCAGAAAAGGAGCTATTCTGCCTGAGATTCAGCCCATTTCAAGCTGTCTCTTGGGTTTGTTCTGAGCTTGTTGCCTGACGACCTGCATTCGTTTGTATAGCCGGTCGAAATAGGCCAGGTCTTTCTGGGTGAGGCGGGACTTGACCTCACTGTGGTGACGTTGGAACACAACCCCTCGCCCCCACTTATCGCTGATGCGCACCAGGTCATCGGTGCCGATTTCCAGCTTGAACTGACCACCGTCTTTGCTCCAGGAATTGGCGTAGACGTGGTGCTGGAGGAATTCGCGGACGGTATGCTCGACCTGTCGGGTGCGAGCGGCATAGGTGGCTTCGCTATCCAGCCTTCCCTGGGGCATAAAGGAGCGGTTCTGGCGCATCCGTTTCAGCTCCAGTCGATCAAATTCACTGAGGCGATCGCTTACAGTCATGACCTCTACCTTGCAGCCCAATCCCTTACCAGGCAACGTCTGAAACTGGAGCAGCACGCCCCGTTTCTCCCGGAGGCTGTAGAGATTGGTCTCTTTCTGGCTGAGGGTGTAGTCTCCTACCTGGTAGGCGCGTTCCCCAGTTCGTTCATAGCCTCGCTGGTAGAGTTCCAGAACTGTTCGCGCCAGCTGCTGATTATGTCGGTCTTCCAACCTGGAGGCAAACCATCCCGATGATTGCTCTGAAGTCTGCTGCTGCCAGTCCGGAATCGTGTTCTGTAAAAGCGCTTTGGTGGGACTATCGGGTAGTTGCGCTGTGGCCTGCTTTAAAACGGCTACAGCCGAAGCATGATGACCGTTTTGGGCAACTTCTGGCGCTGTCTTTTCCTGGTATTGCTCTGCCGCTGTAACGGTCGAAAGCTGAGTTTCCAACTGTAGAAAGGCGGCATAGTCGGACTCTGTCAGTTGATTGGAGATAACTTCTCCATCCCGTACCACCAAAATCAGGGTGTTATCCCGCCTTACCGCCAGGTGATGGCCATTTTGCTTGATGCGATAGTCGCTAACCGCGACAGCGTCATACATGGGCTGAGACTCATTCAGGGGATTGATCAGCCGAGCCGCGATTTGAGCCACTCGTTCCCCATCAATAGAAGGAGTTGTTGTCTCCACCTCAGGCTTGGAGCCGTTGTGACCATTCAGGCTGGTTACAGCCTCCAGAGCTTTCAATGCAGGAGATTCATCGGTCAACTTCTGTTCGGCCTCTCCAATCTGAAGCTGAATCTGGTTGGTGGTGACGGCACCATCCCGCTCTTCACGAAACAGCAGGGTTTCTCCATCACGGATCTCAATAGCTGGAACTTTATTCTTGTATTGATCCGGCTCTATCCCTTCAGTTACGAGCTTTTGCAGGGCTTCGAGAACTACCTTCAGGCCGTTAGCATCTAGCTCATGACGCTGGGTACCATCGGCTAGGCGACCGTAGACTAACCGTCGCCCCAGAAAGATTCGGAACGTATCTTGCCCCTCTTGATTCGCTTCTGGCGGTTTTGGACTATGAACAGCCATGGACAATCGCTGACTTATCTGAGCCAGGGCCATCACCAGTTGAACCTCGTCCTCCTGCATGGCCTGGGCTTCCTGGGCATTAATGACAAATGGCATCACCCAACCCTCCCCATCAGGTGAGCGATGGCTTCCAATCGATTCACGACAATCTCGCCCCCAATCTGGAAGAAAGCGGTCTCATCGTCGATTCGATACTCAATAAAACGAGGCTGATAATCAGGCAAGCATTCTCGCAGAATGGAGAGCACCCCCTGCTCTGAACGCAGGTAGGGCACGTCCTCGAACAGCACCTCAATGACTGCCGGACTGTAGCCCGGAGGTAAAGGGGGCAAGGATTTGGCCTGAGCCAGGTCATCCAGAATTGCGGGTTCTCGGCTCAAGACCTCGATGGCCTGGGACGACAGTCCCCAAGTTGTAAGGTCTGGATGGGTTGAAACAGGGGCATTCATAGTAAGTTTCTCCACTAAGTCATCGCTTCTTCAAACTCGTCTTCGGTAAGGTCGGGGTCGATATGCGGTAGCTCTCTGGTGTCTGTATTCACTCCAGGAACCGGCAGGAAAAAAAGCTGCTCGGCCAATGTCTTCCGCGTTGTGTTCTCGTCATCCAGATCGGTTGGAGGGGTTTGCTGCTGACAGCGCTGGATCAGCTTGTCTCTGACGATGCTGTGCCACAGCTCTGTACTGCGGTCCTGCACCCAGCGTTCTCGTTTGGAAAGCCGCACTCGCACCTTCAGCGGGACTGAAGCCTCTCCCCGCCCCTGGTAGGCCGGATTGATGAAGACACATTCCCCCTGCTTCAGCTTCAGAATCTGGTCTGCCGTCATCAACGGAACTCGCTGCACCTGCTCTGAACGGCTCTGCCCCCCATAACGCCCCTGACTGCGAGAGTGGGTGAACAGTCGCACTTCTTTCTCCCCCAGATATCCGGAAAATTCGTGCGCCGTTTCCCGGTCTTTAGGATTGAAGAACACCTTGGTCCCACAGGCGGCAAAGAGTGCCCGCGAGAGGTCTCGACCATAGATATGCTGCAGCTGAGCAAAGTTCTGATAGCCCAACAGGGCGACAAATCCGTTGGAGCGAAACTCGTTAATCCATTTAGGCAGGTCGGGGAGATACAGGGTGGGTAGCTCATCCAGCGCAAGGATCAGGGGCTCTTTGCGACGTTGGGCAAAGTTGCGGGTGATGATCAGATGAAGGATAGCGGCAATCAGGGGACTCACCGCATCGCGCTTCTCGATATCCACCTGCAAAAACAGAATGCGCTTGCCCTGCATATCCAGTGGAATCGTGGTTTGCCCGCAGAAACTGGACACCAGTTGCCTGCCGGTAAAGGTTTTGAAGGTGCGCTGGGCGGTGGCGATGATTCCGGCAATTTGCTTTTCAGCTCCGTCAGAGGCTAATAGCTGACTGAAGCTTTCCATGGTCCATTCGGGGATGTAGCCGGTTTCCCAGGCTTGTTTGATGCGAGCAGGTAGATTCGAGAGGTTGAGAATCTTACTCGCCATCAACAGATCCGGGTAAGGCGTCAACTTGGCCAGCAGCATGACCGCTTCGACCAGATTGGTTCCGGCACTGTTGAAGAAATCGTTTTCCCGATAGCCGCCGTCTCGCTGAGTGTTTTTCTGCAGGACATAGGCCAGTTGGGACGCCATCAGTGCGTCGGTTTCATCTTCGAGAAAGTCGAGGGGATTGAAGACGCCTGTGTAGGGTTGCCCTGGAGCAAAGACATCGACTCGATAGCCCTGGCTGGACGCCCAGGCGGCATGGGCTTCGAGTTGGCTTCCTTTGAAGTCATACACCAGTATAGGCAGTCCCTGGGCAATGGCGGAACGAATGGCTGGATCGATGATGCTGTAGGTTTTTCCGGAATCGGGCGCACCCGCGACAACCACGCTCTGCTGAGCCTGGGGAATATCGAGTGAACCGGCTTTCAATGCGACTTTGGCGGTTTGGCGCTGTTTCTGCTGCAACCGTCCCAGGGCTCTGGCCGTACGACGTTCGGCGCTACCGGCAAAACGTCCGGTGGCCAGTTTGTTGGATGAGCCGTTATCCAGAAAGGAGAGAGCAGCCCAGAGCATCGTCACTCCCAGCAATAGAAACCCCATACCGGAGTCCATCAGGGATTGGACCACGTCCTTCAGGATGGTGGTCGTAGCGTCAAGCTGCTGAAAGATGGGTGGGGGGCTACTCATAGGAAACCGGTAGATAGTCAACGTGAGCAATGGCGTAGGTTTGACCGTTAAAGGCCAGAGTCAGATATTGCAGCACCGTTCCGTCCAGTTGATGGATGGTGAGTTGGGGTAATCCGTTTTCAAGAGTAGGTAACGGTTCGATCAACGGTGTAGCGGGAGGCAAATGAGGATTGAGATAGGCGGAGAACACCTGCTGAAAATCTGTTTTGTTGGGACGGTATCCCCAGAAGGCGTTGCTGAATAAGGGTATGAATCTATGCTGGGACGGGCACCTCCCCAAATTTGAGATAGTGGAGTAGCAAACGGATGGAGTGCTTCAGCATATTTACGCACTTGGAATAGCACAATGACT
>Ga0081520_100150_pt1 | contig 49057 bp, 44 predicted proteins | sample HotLakmasection1_FD_70988 | JGI IMG/M metagenome (GOLD analysis project Ga0081520, IMG submission 70988) | Hypersaline microbial mat communities from Hot Lake, Washington, USA - Section #1 (SPADES assembly) (version 2) | ecosystem: Environmental > Aquatic > Non-marine Saline and Alkaline >... | reverse complement strand
GACTTGCTGCGTAACTATATCGGCACCCTACCCCGCAACCTGATCGAGGCCGCTGCTGTGGATGGCGCGTCGCACCTGAAGATTTTCACGCGCATTGTGGTGCCGCTATCCACCCCCGCGATCGCCTCCTTTGCCGTCTTCCAGTTTCTCTGGGTGTGGAATGATCTGTTGGTGGCGCTGGTGTATCTAGGCGGCAACCAAAACGTCGCTCCTGTCACGCTAGTACTGCGGAACTTGGTGGGCGATCGCGGTCAAGACTGGCATCTGCTCACAGCCGGGGCCTTTATTTCCATGATTGTGCCGTTGCTGGTGTTCTTTGCGCTGCAACGGTACTTTGTGCGAGGGTTGTTGGCAGGTTCGATAAAGGGATAATGGCGCATATCGTATTCGAGCAAGTCACCAAGCAGTATGACAACGGCTTCATCGCCGTCAAAGACCTGAATTTGGACATTGGCGAAGACGAATTTCTAGTGCTGGTCGGCCCTTCTGGCTGTGGCAAAACCACCTCGCTGCGCCTGCTGGCCGGTCTAGAAACCATTAGCCAAGGCAACATTTACATCAACGGCAAACGAGTTAACGAGATGTCACCCCGCGAACGGGATATCGCGATGGTGTTCCAGTCCTATGCGCTGTATCCGCACATGAGCGTATTTGAAAACATGGCGTTTAGCCTGCGCCTCCAGGGTACGCCCAAAGCCGAGATGCAAAACCGCGTCCAGGCCGCAGCGACCCAACTCGGCATCGAGGAACTCTTGGATCGCAAACCGAAACAACTCTCTGGCGGTCAGCGACAGCGGGTGGCAGTGGGACGGGCGATCGTCCGCGATCCCGCCGCTTTTTTGATGGACGAACCGCTGTCGAACTTGGATGCGAAGCTGCGGGTGCAGGCGCGAGCGGAACTCAGCAAGCTCCACAAAAAGCTGGGCACCACTTTCATCTACGTCACCCACGACCAGGTCGAAGCAATGACCATGGGCAGCCGGATTGCCGTGATGAATGGGGGCATTCTCCAGCAGGTCGATACGCCTCAAAACCTTTATGACCATCCCAATAATGTTTTCGTCGCTGGGTTCATGGGTAGCCCGGCGATGAATTTTTTTAAGGCGACCCTCCAGTCTGAAGGCGACGAGTTGTTCATTCAGGCGGGGGCGTTGCGGTTGCCGATCGCCGGAGAGTGGCGATCGCGCTATCAAGCCCACATTGGCACGCCCCTCATCTTCGGCATCCGCCCCGAAAATATCTACAATCCCAAGTTTGCCCCCCCCGGCATCCATCCCTTTGACATCGAAGCGACGGTCTCGGTGGTGGAAATGATGGGCCATGAAGAAATCGTCTATCTGGCGCTAGCTGACGGGCATGAGTTCCTGGCGAGAATTGATCCGCGATCGCGCTTCACCCCAGGCGAAACCGTCCGCGTCAGCTTCGATATGAACCGCTTCCATCTGTTCGACCAAGCCTCAGGGCATGGATTGGTTTAATGCGTTGAGACTTACCTTGCCAAGGCCACATCACTGATCAAAACACTAGGCATCCAACGACCACCTGGAAAGTCTAGCAATCGGGCCTCTCAGCAATTGCTCAGAACTGCATGAAAGAGGTGCGATCGCGCTGCAATTCCAGCAAGTTCCTCTCTAGTTGGATGCAGGCAGTTCGATGCAGGCGTCTGAGGAGGAGAGAGCCGAGGCGATTTCTAAATTGCAGCACCGCTGCCAATGGCCGCACTCCCTCATAGTTAGGGTTCTTCCTCACTCATCTGCTGTTACAGAAGCTGTAACCAAGCAACGAATCACCAAGAAGCGTCGTCATACTACGGGCATGCTGTTGCGTTGATTGGAGATCTGGCCTGTGTTGCGAGATGCCCGTGACTACCAAATTTTGTTTTTATCGTTGTTTTTAGTGCTGGGGTTCGCGACCCGTGATTGGACGCTGCGCCCCATCGTGATTGGTGTGGCGATCGCCACCACTCTACTCACCCAAATTTTATTTTCCCTTTGGCATAGCTATGCCGCTTCGCTAGAGACAGCCACCAGCGAACTGGTTTTACCGGCGGCGGTGTTGCCCGATTCAGCGGTTGCACGTTGGCGAGCAGTGTGGTCAAACTTTTCGGTCAATTGGCGCAGTCCGCTGATTTCCGCGCTGGGGCTGAGCTTGCTGTTGCGGGTCGAGCATTTGCCGACGATGGCGCTGGCGGCCTTTGTGGCGATCGCGAGCAAGTTCCTCTTCAAAGTGGATGGCAAGCACTTTTTCAATCCGGGTAATTTGGGCATCATCGCAGTGCTGAGCTTTACCCACGATGCGTGGGTGTCGCCGGGGCAATGGGGCGACGAACTTTGGTATGCGCTGATCTTTATGGGCGCGGGGGGCATAGTGCTCAAGCGAGTGGGCCGGTGGGATACGACGGCGGCATTTTTGGGCAGCTATGCCCTGCTCGAAGCCCTGCGCAATCTGTACCTGGGCTGGACCTGGGATGTGTGGCTGCATCGGCTGTCCAGTGGTTCGCTGTTATTGTTTGCGCTGTTTATGGTGACCGATCCGCGATCGATTCCCAATGCGCGACCGGCGCGACTGATCTGGGCGCTGAGCATTGCGGGGCTGACCTTCATTCTGCGGAATTATTTTTATCTCTCGACGGCGGTGTTTTGGGCGCTCTTTATCTTGTCGCCCCTGACCCTGGTGCTCGATCGCCTCTGGCAGTCCGATCGCTTCGTGTGGAAGGGGTGGCAGCCTCGGACTCCGGTGGCGGGTTAAGCCGGGTAAAGCCGATTCCTCCATCCATCGGCGCTCAAGCAGCGGTGTGTTTGCCTCAAGCCCTGGGTTGTTGACTCATTCATTTCCATGGATTCCTATGAAATACTTGCGTGTCATTACGGCTGGCTTAGTCATGGCGATCGCGTGTCTCTTATTTGCCCGTCCGGTGCTGGCCTTTTGCGGGTTCTACGTCGCCAAAGCCGATACCAGTTTGTATAACGAAGCGTCCCAGGTCATCCTGACGCGAGACGGTGATCGCACCGTGCTCACCATGGCGAACGACTATCAGGGCGAAGTGGCGGATTTTGCCATGGTGGTGCCAGTGCCGACGGTGTTGCAAGAGGGCCAGGTGAATGTGGGGGATCCGGCGATCGTGCAGCGGCTCGATGACTTTAGCGCGCCCCGGTTAGTGGAATATTTCGATCCGGACCCTTGCGCTCCCATGATGCTGTATAACCAGGCGGCGGAAGCCCTGCCGTCAGCCCCTCCGGGGGTCGCCACTCGGGGCGCAGTCGATGATGCCGCCCTGGGGGTCACCGTCGAGGCGCAATTTGCCGTGGGCGAGTATGAAATTGTCATTCTCAGCGCCGAAGAATCGGACGGGCTGGAAACCTGGCTGATTCAAAGCGGCTACAACATTCCGCGAGGCGCGAGTGAGCTGCTGCAACCCTACATTCGCCAGGGGCTCAAGTTTTTTGTGGCGAAGGTCAACCTGGAGGAGTTCGATCGCACCGGCTTTCAACAGTTGCGGCCCCTCCAGATCGCCTACGAATCGCCCCGCTTCATGTTGCCGATTCGCCTCGGCATGATGAATGCCCAGGGCGATCAGGATTTGGTGGTGTACCTCTTGACGCCCGACGGTCAGGCCGAACTGACCAACTACCGGACGGTGAAAATTCCTTCCAATGTCAACCTGCCGACTTATGTAGAAGAGCAGTTTGGCGAGTTTTACCAAGCGGTGTTCGATCGCAGCTACGAGCGGGAGAACCGAGAGGTGGCGTTTTTAGAATATGCCTGGAGCATGGCAGGGTGCGACCCCTGCTCAGCAGAACCGCTCAACGCGGCAGAACTGCGGCAGGCGGGGGTATTTTGGGTGGCTCCTGATAGCTCCCCGTGGGACGCCAACGTCTTCGTCACCCGGCTGCATGTGCGCTACAGCCGCCATCAGTTTCCCGAAGATTTAGCCTTTCAGCAGACGAACAATCAGGAATTGTTTCAGGGGCGCTACGTCATGCAGCATCCCTATCTGGGGGAGGCGAGCTGTCCGGTGGGGCAGGAATATCGGCGATCGCTGCCCGCCCGCTTTGAGCAAGAAGCCCAAACCCTGGCCCGACTCACCGGTTGGAATATCAACGACATTCGCCGACAGTTGCCCAGCGTTAGCAATTCCTCCAACGACGCTGACCCCAACCCCTGGTGGGATGACCTGTGGCAACGCTCTAGCCAATTCTTGCAGCAGATGCCTGCTAGGGGATGAGAGCTGACTGTCCCAGCCACGGTGAATCCTTAGCAAATTGACCCGGTTTATCAACGTTCTTCGTGCGGTGCCTTCCCTGTAACAATACTGGGGAAGGCATTTTTTTTGAAAACGGTAGGCCTGCCACTGTCCCGCTGAATTCCAACAACATCCTCACTAGAACCTATGCTGCCCCTCGTGATGTAGTCCCAGATTCTCATCATTGGGAGTTTGGATCAGCGTTATGCAGACTTCCTCTCAATCACTGATTTTCGCTCGCGCTTAGACTTTGTGATTCGCGATCGGGAATTCTATGGATACCTAACTGAGTGCTTGTCATGAGTTCGCCACAAGACAAAGACTTACACCGCTATCTATCGAAGCAACCTCGCCAGAAACCAAAGCCCAAGAGGCAAGTTAGTTCACTAACGTTTTCTCCCGAGAAGTGGAAGAGACAAAAATCTCGTCGGATTTTGTCCAGTTCCCTGCAAGAATTGCCCCCTTGGATATGGTTTGCAATCGCTATCAGTGGCGTGTTTCTGATTTCTTTGACACAGCCTTACCAAAGTGGTCCGGTTTCAGATGGCAATTTGGCTAACTTTCCACCGCCAACTCCGATGCATGAAATCGTCTCTGATGGTCAGTCAGCAGTGTTAATGACCAACGCTGCTCCAGAAGTTATGCGGTTGACGTTAAAAGGAGAGAAAGATTATGTATTTTCCATCTCGCCTTGCAGAGACTGTGGCTATACAGATGATCCCCAAGTCAGCCAGCAGTTTTGCGATCGCGCCCCTGAAGAGATTTTTTATATTCCTCCTGGTAACTATGAGGTTCTCGTTAGCTTTGGCGGGAGAGTTAATCGATTTCGTAGCGAGTGGAAACTGGCAGCCCGCTGGCAATATGGGCAATGCATCTTTGCTCGGCAGTCATGGAAACTATGAAATATCTGTCAACCGTCAACCGAGTATCCAAATGAATTACGCCATGGTAAGCAATCGGACGGAGCGCTTGCCTAGCGTTACTCCTGTTTTTTGATAGCGTGCCTTCCCTGTAACAATACTGGGGAAGGCATTTTTTTTCGTAGGAAAGTATGTTGAGCTTTTGGGGCCGCACCAGCGGCACGTGGATCAATGTGGCCACGGTGCTGATGGGGTCAGGATTGGGACTATTGCTGCGCCATCGCTTGCCCGTTGCCATGCAGCAAATCATTACTCAAGCGGTGGGGCTGCTGACCCTGGTGATTGGGTTCGCCATGTCGCGCAGCCTGTTTGAAGTTGAGGCGGGTCCTATTGATGGCGTGATTTTAGGACTGTTGGCCCTGGTGATCGGCGGACTGCTGGGGGAGTGGTGGCAGGTCGAAAAGCGGCTGGTGGCAATCGGCGATACGCTCAAATCCCAAGTCAAAGGCGGCGGGCGCTTTACCGAAGGCTTTGTCGCGGCGAGCCTGCTCTTTTGCATTGGCCCCATGACCATTATCGGCAGTCTCAACAACGGTCTATCCGGCGATAACACCCTGCTCACCCTCAAAGCCGCGATGGATGGTCTGGCCGCGATCGCCCTCACGGGGTCCTATGGCATTGGCGTCGGCTTTTCGGCCCTGACGGTGCTCTTCATTCAAGGCGGACTGTCTCTGTTAGCAGGCAGTCTCGCCACGGTGCTAGTCGATCCGACCACCGATCCCCACGTTCTTGTGACCACGGGCATCGGCGGCATGATGATCATCGGCCTGGGCCTCAGCCTGCTCGAAGTGGCGAGAATCCGGGTCGCGTCCTTTTTGCCTGCCCTGGTCATGGGTCCCCTGGTAGTGGCGATCGCTCACTGGCTCACCCCCTGACCCACCCTCACCCCCATCCACTCCCTGTAACAACTCCGTAAAAACCATCAAGTCTCCCCCAAAACTGAGCCATCATGGGAAAGATTTACGACATGGGAGCTGCCGGGGTTATGGGTTTATTTGATAGCGTCTTCAACGAAGAACAGGCGGAAAAGAAAATTGAACTCAAGCCAGAAGAGGCGTTTGCGGCGGTGGCGCTGGTCGCGATCGCTGCCGATGGTTATCTGTCGGATCAGGAAGGGCGCGACATGACCCACATGCTAGAACGAATGCACCTCTTTCAGAGCTATTCGCACGAAGTGATGCACCGCATGTTTGATAAGCTGCTGTCGGTGCTCAAGTTGCAAGGCCCCAGTACCTTGATCGATCTGGCAAAAGCTCAACTGCCCCAAGATCTACGCGAAACCGCCTTTGCGATCGCCACTGATCTGGTGCTGTCAGACGGCACAGTCACCTCTCAAGAGCAGGCGTTTTTAGACGATCTGTATCGCATTCTCGAAATCCCCGGTGACACGGCTCTGCAAATTGTGCAGGTAATGACCATCAAAAACCGGGGGTAAACGGGCGGCTCCTCAACGCTGACCATGGAGGCGGAAGGCCCCTCGGTCAGAATATTGACCGCTGGAAACTTAACGGCAGAGTACGCGGCGCATGTGTTCCATATTGCCGGGCAGGTCTTGCCGCATGCCCTGCTCAATCAAAAAGCTCGGCACTGGGATCAGCGGTGTCGCCTGCACCGCGTAGGTCAGGAGGGTGCCGCTTTGCCAGTCTTGCAGCGTCAGATCCGCCCCAAAGTCTCTAAAGGTGCCCTTCTCCAGACGGAACTGGAGGCTGTGGTAGGCATCTTCGTACACTTGCAGATAAATTTCGACTTCGGCGGCGATCGCCAAAAAGGCTTTGCGCCCGACCTGATAAACCCGATGGACCGATTGATTAGAAGCGAGCACTTCACTCCGGCTGACATTGGGAAAAAACTCCACCCAACGAGGATATTGGGTCAACTGTGCCCAAAGTTCCGGACGCTTGGCTGGCACATACATTTTGGCGGTGACTGCGCCCCCGGTCATGCCGTGGGCTGCCGTTTCGATGAGTACGCGTCCGCGCCGCAGAGCATCGACTTCCTGCCCCGAATGCGATCGCGCGCGGCTACCAAACAATAACGAGGGGCGCGTCGCTGGGGAGAGTACTGTTGCGCTGCTGACCATAATTCTCAGCTCCCAATAGGTTTCCTAAGACGGGGATGATTAAGTGGAGTGAATGAAGGGATAAATTTGAAGGTGTAGTCGTAGTATTCCCTAAATGACATAAAAATTAGCAGAAGCTGACAGGGGTGGGGATAAAGTTTTCGACAAGATTGCTCAGATTTCTCGGAGATTCCGTGAATTTACGACAAGCTATTACCCCAAATGAACCCGAAATTTCCCCCAACCTCTGGGGAAGTACTGACGGTGACAAGGGTTGGGAGCATTGTACTCCCAATCTGTGGATCAGCGGTGGCAACGCCTCGGTAACAAACTGCAAAAGTCCCCTGATTTCGAGTGAATCATTCTGAAAAGGGTTTGCTAAAGTGTCAGAGCTAAAGGTCCTCCCCCCCGGAGTGCTGGGTGATCGGCCAGGCGATCGCTGAAACCCGTCCGCCCATCGCCCTGCTGCCGTCCCCTGCTGGGGCGGCTCCTGAGGGCAATCAAGTCAGACCTGAGAACGATCCGCGTGAGAGCAGTTAACTGCTGTTGTTGCTGTCTATGTTTGCCAAAAAACCGCCTCTTGTTGTCACCATTGGTACTGCCTGTCTCTTGATTGGGGCCGGCACCTTGACCTATCTCGGCTTACGGTGGCGCACTTTGCAAGCGCGCGGGTTGCCCGCTGGGGTGCGGGCGGTGCCTCAGACTGCCGTCGCCGCGGTGAGTGTGTCGACCGATCCCGAACAGTGGGAACAGCTGCGGCAGTTTGGCACACCTGAAACCCAAGCCGCCTTTGACCAGCAACTGGCAGAGTGGCGCGATCGCTGGCTGGAGCAGTACGACCTTTCCTTTGCGGCAGATATTGCCCCCTGGGTAGGCCCAGAAGTCACTGTTGCCTGGGTGCCGGAAACGGAGGCCGTGGCCGATAACGAACCGGGCACCGTGGTGGTCGGCGGCCAACGTCGCCTGCTGTTATTGCCCATTGCGGATCCCGAAGCGGCGCAAATTTCGGCAGCAGCCTTGCCGCTGGCCGCGGATGGCGACAACTCGATTGAGTATCGGGGGGTGACGCTGAATGAGTTGACCCCGCCCTCAGGCGAAACCACAGACTCGGTGTTGGTGGGACTGCTAGGCACTCAGCTGATTCTCGTAGCTGAGGACGAAATGGTGGCGCAGCAAGCTATTGATGCTTACAAAGGCGGCAAGAACCTGGCGGATGTGAGTAGCTACCGCCGCTCGTTTGAACAGATCGGCATCGCTCAGGCCTTTGGCAAGCTGTATGTCAACGTGCCCGCCGCCACGCAGCTCCTGGCCCAAACGTCTCAGCCCACTTTACCCGCCACCCTCATTGAGAATTTTCAAGAAAGCCGGGGACTGGCGGCCACGATCGCCCTGGAAACCCAGGGCATTCAGATGCGGAGTACGAGCTGGTTGGGAGATGACAGCGATCGCACTTATCTGAATACCAACGTGCCCGCCAAACTGCCGGAGTATCTGCCCCGCGACACTTTAGTCTTTGCCTCGGGTGGCAACTTTCAGCAGTTTTGGCAAGACCTGAGCGAACGCCGCAGCTGGGGAGCCCTGACGGCGATCAATCCCGATAACCTGGCCCTCGCTCTACAAGGGACGACCGGACTGACCTTAGAAAAAGATTTGCTGCCCTGGATGCAGGGGGAATTTGCCTTGGCGCTGGTGCCCCCCACCGCGATCCCAGTCGCTGAAGACGAGATAGCTTTGCCTAACCCCAGTTTGGTGGCCTTGGTGCAGGTCAGCGATCGCGCCCCCGCTGAGCAGGCCTTTGCCCGCCTGGATGAAGTGGTCGAAAGCCGCTATCGCTTCACCATTAGCAATGAGCCCGAAGGTGAAATTGAGCTGGTGCGCTGGACGTCGCCGTTTGAGTCCACCATGTTCTCACGGGGCTGGCTCGACAGCAGCATTGCGTTCCTCACCGTGGGGACGGGCACCGACGCAGCGATCGTGCCGCAACCGCGCCGTTCCCTCGCCAAATCGCCCCTGTTTCAACTCACAACAGGAGACGCCCCCTATCCCAACAGCGGTCACTTTTTTATCAATTTAAAGGCGCTGATCCAAACAGAAGACAATCTGTTTATCCCAGCTTTGCCCACCGAAAATCAGGGAATCTTAAAGGCGATCGAAGCCCTGGGGGTTACGGCCACCGTCCTCGATGAGCAGCGGCTACGATATGACCTGTACCTGGTCCTGAACCGAGGTAATCGTCCGGGTCCACTGCCTACGGGTGACGCCCAAACACCGGATGCGGAGGCTGAGACGCCAGCAGCAGAGGCCGCCCCGGCACCTGCCGAAGAGGCTGCCCCCGCCGAAGAACCGCCGCCCGCACCCGCTGAAGAGGCAACACCCGCCACCGAAACTGAGAGCTGATCGTCTAGCCGCATCAGCGTTGCGACTTGTCAGCTCAGCGGTCCCTGAGGTTGACGCCACATTCTCAATCATGAGAAAGGGCCTTGCCTGCGGGTCAGGGGGGGGTCGCACCACGTTCTAACAGGGAGTTTTGGTGCGATCGCAGAGGGGCGGACTCACCCGAACGTTGGTTGATTTTCGGGGAAGCCCAGGACGCTGGCGCGCCACTCTGAACGATGAGCAGTCGGGAGCCATCCGCGTAGCGATGCACTGCGCTCAAACCCGATCCATTCAACTCGGTAGCATGGTGGTAACCCATCGCGATACCCAGGACAATTGAGGGGCGTAGGCAGCCTTCCAATACAGAAAAATTACTCGATCGCAATCTATCGATCAGCCGATTCACAAAAAAACTGCTTAACTTAAATTAATATTTAGATTCATCTTTTCTTTACAGTTGTCTCACCATGACTTCACGCCTTCCCCAGCATCGGCGCGATCGCATCGTCATTATTGGCGCTGGGTTCGGGGGCTTTCAGGCAGCGCAGTCGCTGGCTGGGGCGGCGGCAGAGGTCTTGCTGATTGATCGCCACAACTATCACACCTTCATGCCCCTGCTATATCAGGTTGCGACCGCTCAACTAGAACCAAGTCTGGTAGCCTATCCCGTGCGCACTAAGCTGCGCGGCATGAAAAATGTGCGATTTTTGCAGGCCGAGGTCAAGCGGGTAGATTTTGACAACAAGCTGGTTGACCTGGGGGCCAATCTGATTCCCTACGATTATTTGGTAATGGCGACGGGCACCGAATCGAGCTATCACGGGGTGCCGGGAGCCGCTCAGCAGTCATTTACGCTGCACAGCCTGGCAGAGGCGATCGCCCTGCGGGATCACTGGCTGAGCTGCTTTGAACAGGCCGCCTTTACCGCCGACGAGGTCGAGCGACGACGGTTGATGACCTTCACCATTGTGGGGGGTGGCGCAACCGGGGTAGAGGTGGCAGGGGCCCTCGCAGAATGGTTACAGGGGGCGATCCGGCGCGACTTTCCCGATTTGATCGGCTGGGGTCGCATCGTGCTGGTGCAGTCTGGGACCAGTCTGCTGCAGGAGTTTTCTCAGCGCCTGGGCAACTATGCCCACCGCAAGTTAGCCAGCTTAGGGGTAGAGATTCGGCTGAATACTAAAGTATCTGCCATTTCAGACGCCCGTATTGAACTGGATGATGGCGAGGTTCTGGCATCTGCCACCGTGGTCTGGGCTGCCGGCATTGAGGCCGCACCGCCCCCTATGGCTCAGCCCCCGCGGCAAAAGGCAAAAGGCAAGCTCGCCGTGCAGGCAACGCTGCAACTTGTCGATCACCCCAATGTCTATGCCATCGGCGATGTCGCTTATTTTGAACAGTCGGGGCAGACGCTGGCGGGGGTTGCGCCCGAGGCCTTACAGCAAGGGGTGACCGTGGCCCGCAATCTGCGCCGCCAGTTGCAAGGCGAGGCCCCACAGCCATTTAACTATTTCAACAAAGGTCGCCTGGCGATCGTGGGGGGATATGGAGGCGTGGGCCGCGTGGCGGGCATCAACTTTGGAGGCTTTATCGCCTGGCTGCTGTGGTTGCTGGTGCACGTGACTTACTTGCCGGGGTACCGGAGCCGACTTTTGGTCTGCCTGACCTGGCTGCAAAACTACGTTATGGGCGATCGCGCCGTCCGCCAACTGTCGGCCAAACTGCCTGATCGCTAGCTTGTTTGATAAGGAGGTGTCATGAATCATCGTCAGGTTGCGCTTGGGCTGCGAGCCGCTGACATTTCACTGGCGTATGTGCTGCTCAGAATTGTGGTCGGCATCAATTACTTTAATCACGGCTTTACCCGCATGGGCAACATTCCTGGCTTTATGGATGCCATGGTCGGGGCGATGGCAGGCTCCTGGATGCCCGAACCGCTGGTGCGGTTTACTGCGTTTTTCGTCTCTCCGGTGGAGCTGATTTTCGGCCTGTGTTTGATTTTGGGTCTGTTTACGCGGCTCTCGCTGGTGGTGCTATTTGGACTGATGGCAATTTTGATGTACGGCGTCACCATTGTGCAGAACTGGGATAGTGCTTCCAGTCAGTTGATTTACAACCTGGTGCTGTTTGTACTGCTGGCTGGGGTCGGGTATAACCGCTGGGCGTTAGATCAGGTCTTTTTCCAGCGCGATCGCACGCCGGCGAAGACGAATAGCGATCGCCCGGCCCCCACGACAGTCAAATTTGCCCTACCCAAAATGGCTCAACGCCCGCGCAAATATCGCTTTTCTGCCCTCTGGTCAAAGGGCAGTTCCCGTTAGCAAAAGAAGAGTCAACATTGGATTCGCTCTGCCGCAAAACTTGGATTTTCCGCTAATCTTCAGTTGTCATTGAGTTCTTTAAAGGGTGGTTGATTTCACCTAAAGAGATTTTTATTCAGTCGTTTTTTGGTATTCCCGCAGTCACCTTGAGGTATCTTTCATGAAATATCTTCCTTTAGTCGCTCGCATTGCCCTGGCCCTAATTTTTCTCACGTCAGGCATCAAACATGCCTTGGGCTTTTCTGGCTTTGTTGACATGATTGGGCAAACTTTACCACTGGCCCCTTTGCTGGCAATCGGGACAATTGCGTTTCAGATTTTGGGCTCGCTATCGTTGATTTTTGGCTACAAAGTCAACATCGGTGCTACCTTGTTGATTCTATTTTTGATTCCCGCAACGTTGATTTATCACAACCCGATCATCGACGGCAGCGAATTAACCTCATTTCTTAAAAACTTGGGCCTGATCGGGGGCCTTTTACTCGTGATTTACACGGGGGCAGGTGCTGCTAGTGTAGACACCAGTCAGAGTCGTCCTGAGCAATATTCTGAGACGACCGCTTCAGGACGCTAAACCTGGCAACTGAGTCAAGGGGTCAGGTGTGATCAAGGTAAATCACCTAACAGATCCCCGGCTAATCCTGCCCAAAAATGATTTTGGGCAGGATTTTTAATACCTTAGTGAAGATCAGCAGCCAATCAGCAATTATTCAAGTCTTAACTTGTAAAATCTCCGTAAGATGATTTAATAACGTCCGTAACTTGTCTTTATAGTAAAGTAGTGCGTCAGTGTCATAACGAGTCCACTGACTAACTATTGAAAGGAGTAACTGTCATGCAAGATTTGCCAGAATTTGGGCAAACTGCCATTGATGTTGTGACGCGCTTTGGGCTCAACATTTTGGCGGCGATCGCTATTTTTGTCATTGGTCGCTGGATTGCTCAAGCCGTCCGCCGGTTCGTCCGCCGCATCATGAGTAAAAATGACAGCGACCCAACGCTAATTTCCTTCACAGCCAACCTTGGCTATTACCTCATTCTGGCTTTTGTCATCATTGCGGCCTTGAGCCGACTCGGCATACAAACTGCCTCTCTAGTCGCGGTTTTAGGTGCGGCTGGTCTCGCGATCGGTCTCGCTTTAGAGGGTTCTTTAGCCAACTTTGCCGCTGGGGTATTGCTAATTTTATTTCGGCCATTCAATGTAGGTGATTTTGTCGAAGTTGCCGGAGTTGTCGGTACAGTTCAGGAAATTCAGCTCTTTTCGACACGTTTAAAAACCCCCGAAGGCAAGCGGGTAATTCTGCCCAATGCCATGATTACGAGCGACAAAATTGTGAATAACTCTGCTGAGGGAACCCTGCGAGTTGATATGGTGATCGGCGTTTCTTACGATGCGGATATCGATCGCGCCAAGCAAATCATCACCGAAGTTGTCACGGCGGATCCCCATGTGTTGCACGAGCCAGCTCCGGTGGTTCGGGTGACCGAGTTAGCCGACAGCAGCGTCAATTTTGCCGTGCGCCCGTGGACTGAGGCGGCCCATTATCTAGATGTGTACTTCAATATCCACGAAAATGTGAAAAAGCGGTTAGATGCTGAAGGAATCTCAATTCCATTTCCCCAGCAGGAGATACGTTTAATTCGGCAAGGTTAAGCCCATAGCGTGTTTTTAACAAAGCACAAATTGGTTGCCCTGAAACTAGTACCGCTCGGCGTCAATAGGCTCACTATTAGCGATGATGGGGGGGCCGGGTGCAAGGTTTAGGGTCTATGGTGGAACCCTTCACAAGGGTAGGGAGACTTCCGCCACGGAGGACCCGCGTCTGATTCGCCAAGATGAGGTTGAATTCGACTCCCTTTTTGAGCGATTGACAGGAGTGATTTAGGAATGAGAATTGAATAAGTTGGGATAGCCGTCTCGGCTGTCCCAAAGCAGGCAAGCTGCCTGCCCTAACAATTGGGAGGTTATTTGATCCTCATTCCTTAGGAAAACTGTTTCTCGCTTTAAAGGCGACCCGAAAGGAACTACAGATTTCTCGATCGCTGCCGACTCCCCAGTTTCCTGTCTTATGGTTCACTAAAGTCAGGTGCCCCTGGGAATGCAAATCAATGTCTGACACTGTGCTGAACAACTACATCAACGGTGAATGGCGACCCTCTAACGCGAGCGATCGCGTCCCCGTCCGCAATCCCGCGACGGCTGAAGTGCTAGCGGCAGTGCCCCTCTCGCCGGGGGGCGAAGTGCATCAGGCCACAGCGGCGGCAGTGCAAGCGTTTCCAGCATGGCGACGGGTACCCGCAGTAGAACGGGTGCAATATCTGTTTCGGCTCAAGGGCCTGTTGGAAGCTCAAGCGGACGCGATCGCCCGCTTAATCACCCAAGAATGCGGCAAAACCTTAAAAGAGTCGCGGGGCGAACTACAGCGGGCGATCGAGAACGTGGAAGTGGCATGCGGCATTCCCACCGCCATGCAGGGCACCTTTTCGGAAGATATTGCGGGCGGCATTGACGAATTTATGATTCGCCAACCGTTGGGGGTGGCGGCGGCGATCGCCCCCTTCAACTTTCCGGCGATGATCCCATTCTGGTTTCTGCCCTACGCGATCGCCTGCGGCAACACCTACCTGGTCAAGCCGTCGGAGAAAGTGCCCCTGACCATGCAGAAAATCTTTGAACTCATCGATCAGGTGGGCTTTCCCCCTGGGGTGGTAAATCTGGTGAACGGAGCGAAGGAAACGGTGGATGCCATTCTCCAGCATCCCGACATTCGCGCCATTAGCTTTGTCGGCTCCTCCCCGGTGGCTCGCTACATCTACGCCCAAGCGGCAGCCCACGGCAAGCGGGTGCAGTGTCAGGGTGGGGCGAAAAATCCCCTCATTGTGCTGCCTGATGCCGACCTGGAGATGACCACTCGCATCGCCGCCGACAGTGCCTTTGGCTGTGCGGGACAGCGGTGTCTCGCGGCCTCTTTAGCGGTGACGGTGGGCGAGGCAAGGCAACCGTTTACCGAGGCGATCGCCGCTGCTGCCGCCCAGCGCGTCACGGGCAACGGGTTAGAGCCCAACGTGCAAATGGGACCCGTGATCACGCCCCAGAGCCGCGATCGCATTGAGTCCCTGATTCAGCAGGGCGCAGCAGAAGGGGCCAAAGTGCTGGTGGATGGGCGCAACCCCCAAATTACGGGCTTGGCACAGGGCAACTTTGTGAAGCCGACGGTGTTGCAAGAGGTGCCGCCGGAAGGCGAAATCGCCCGCACGGAAATCTTTGGTCCCGTATTGGGGCTGATGCATGTGGAGACGGTAGAGGAGGCGATCGCCCTGGTGAATCGCAGTCCGTGGGGCAACATGGCCTGCCTATTTACCAACAGCGGGGCGGCGGCTCGCAAGTTTCGCTATGAGGCCGAAGCGGGCAATATTGGCATCAACATCGGCGTGGCCGCCCCCATGGCCTTCTTTCCCTTCAGCGGCTGGAAAGACAGCTTCTTCGGCGACCTGCACGGCCAAAGCCATCATGCCGTCGAGTTCTTTACCCAGACCAAAGTCGTCATCGAGCGCTGGCCCAAAGCATGGAGCCGCCAGTTTTAGCCATTTTAGCCATTGGTGGAACTCGGCTCTCCGGCTCAACTCCGGCTCACCAGGCAAGCCCACGCGGTAAGGGCCAGCAGGAGCCGCGATCGCAACGAGAGTCTGACTCCGTGCCAGTTGAGCATTTCCTCGAAAGTCTGGTTGAATTCGCTACAGTCAATCAGGGGGGATGCAAAGATTAGGGTGATTCTGATGAATCCCCGCCCTCATTTTCTGTTCCAGCTTTTTGTCCCCTAGTGAGGAATTGACCTTGAGAGAGCATTCGTTTGCGTTTTACAGCTTGGCCTTTTTTGGCATTATCCTGTTCCGATATTTTCTGGTGGCAGGAGGGACGTATTGGCTCTTTTACTCACTGGGCAAATCCCCGCCGGAGGCCTCTAAAACAAACTCATGGCAGGCCATTCGCCGCGATATCAAATTATCAATGCTGTCTACTGGAGTCTTTGCCCTGACAGCGGCCTGCGTTTTTTGTGCCTATCAAACAGGCATGACTCGCTTATATAGTGATCCTTACCAATATGGGCTGGGGTATCTGGGCGTCAGCTACGGCGTGGTATTAGTTTTGCAAGATACTTTTTTCTACTTTACCCATCGACTATTTCATCAACCGGCCCTATTTTCCTGGTTTCATCAAGGTCATCACCGATCGCGCTACCCCACCCCGTGGACCTCTTTTGCCTTCGATCCGTTAGAAGCGATCGTGCAATGTCTGTTTTTGATCGGGGTGGTTTTTGTCATGCCGCTGCACATCATTACGCTGATCGCCGTGCTAATGACGATGACGGTGTGGGCCGTGCTCACCCATTTAGGCCTCGAGCAGCTACCGGCATTATTTCCGCACCATTGGTTAGGCCGCTGGCTGATTGGGCCAGCCCACCATTCTCTACACCACCTCAAATACACCGTGCATTACGGGTTGTATTTCACCTTTTGGGATCGCCAATTCGGTACCCAAGATCCCAATTATGAATGCCTGATGACCGATGCCAAACCGGATATCAATGCTTAAGCTAAGTTTTCAATAGTGGCTTTTTCTACCAGAGCTTATAAAGTGAAACTGAAGTCCAAGTCGTAGCGTTAGCGTCGATTGTATCCATGCCAGTTCCTGAAAGATCTCGTTTGAATAGGCGGTCGGGGAACGATCCGGGGCTAAGCCGTATCGTCACCCATCTCTCGCAAACGCTACAGCGAGACGAAATTGTTGAGCAAGTGACCCACGATTTGCAGCGGCAACTGCAAGTGGATCGAGTGCTGCTGTATTACTTTTATCGGGAGTGGAAAGGACAGGTCACTTTTGAAGCCTTGAGTAGTCCTCAGTATTCCATTTTTGGCTCTACGGGTCCTGATGAGTGTTTTAACGGCGAATATGCCGCCCTTTATCTGGCGGGACGGGTACGGGCGATCGCCGATATTGAGGCCGAACCCATTGCGGACTGTCATCGAGATTTCCTCCGGACGATGCAGGTGCGGGCGAATTTGGTCGTGCCAGTGCTGATCCCGCAAGGGCTTTGGGGGTTGCTAGTGGCCCATCACTGTCAATCGGTGCGCCCCTGGTCAGACAGTGATATAGCGTTGATGCGGGCAGGGGCAGAGCGGTTAGCCGTCTCCCCTGCCATTCGTGACAAGGTGGCTTAGGAGATCTCTGAACCAGAAATTGCCCAAAAAAGGCGTGGCGTAGGTGGCGGTTGACGTCAGGAAACCCAACAGCCTGGAGGATTGAAGAAGGTTGGGTTTCGTTCCTCGACGCCAACCGCCGACGGGACATTCATTTCTAGCGAACATCTTCGGTATGCCGATCATTGAGCCCGGCTCCGTGGAGCTCTACAGCATGAGTGGCTCACAAGTATAGGATTGCCAGCCACTTTTGAGTTTCTCCGCCACTAACGGCACCGCAGAGATTTGGAGCGGGTCAGTGGCGCTGACTTCAACTCGCAAGGCCGTGTAGGGACGTTTTAGCGTCGAACCTTTACCCGTCCGTCCTAAAAACAATTTGGACGTCGCCACGAGGCGCTCCTGGCCGTCCATTGGTTCCCTGAGTTCAGGCCCCTCGGGGCGCTGCCGCCGCAAACTGTAGCCACTGCCGCCACAAATTACCCAGGGGATATGAGCATCCCCATGCCCCGTGTCCTCCGTGCGGAGATATTCGAAGCAATGGGCATGGCCGCAAAGGACGAGATTGAGCAAAGGTTGACCTTGAGCCAAGTCGCCCACTTCGGTTTGCACGGCATCTAACACGTTGCGCAGGTGATGGCGCACCGCCAGGGTTTGCCCCTGAAACCACTTGGTCGCCTCGGTCACATAGGGAGGATGATGTAAAAAGACGATGCGCCCCCGCGATGAGGGGTCGCGCCAAGAGGCCAGCAGGCGATCGCGGAACCAATCGAGCTGCTGGTGATCGACCATGGAGGACGTGCCTGCTTTATTCAATTGTTTGTCGATGTCGTAGATGGCCTCGTCGAGTTCTTCCAGCTCCCCAGTCAAGTCACCATGTTCCTCATCATTCATAGGATTGGCTGCATCCAGTCCCAATTCCCGTAGGATCTGGTTTTTTTCGGCTTCTAGCTGATTGCGTTGGGCTCGCAGTTGTTGACGGTTATCTCCCTGGCTGTCGGCATGATCGAGGGGTAAGGGATCGTTGAAGGTATTGGAGTCGAGGGCAAAGAAGTCAATGCCGCCATAGCGAAAGGTGTAGTAGCGATTGGGCACTCGGGTGAACTGCCCAGGGCGGTAGGTCAAGCAGCGATCGCCCGCAAATTCGCTGTCATAGTGCCTCTCCAGATGGGCATCAAGCTGCGATTCTGGCACGCCCTGCAAGAAATCAATAAACGCTTTGGTGTAGGCCTCGCCCTTGAAGGAACCGTGCCAGCCGACATCCAGATCAATGTAGGAACGGAGCAAATACCGCAGAGGACCGCCGAGACCCGCTAAAATTCCCCAGAGTCGCGGCAAATCGTAGTAGTCGTGATTACCGAGTACCGGAAAAAACGGGCGCTTGAACAACATGCGATCGTACGCAATTTTTTTATAGTGCTCGCCGCCGACTAACCATTCCCGGTAGGGACGAATAAAGTTAGAGCGATACTGTTCACTCGAACCTACCAGATAAACCACATCCCCCGTGTGCAGAGTGAAATGCGCGTCTTGACCTTTTTCGATTAAACATTCGGCGACCCGCCGTTGCGGATTGCTGCCCCGATGCCGCCCCGTCCCGCTGTCTCCCAAAACCAAAAAACTAAACGGTGCGGATTGACCGATGCCCCCTTCCACATGCAAACGAGTTTGATCAATTCCTCGTTTCGTTACCTGGTCATGCTGCCACCGCACCCGCTCTTGCATCCGGCGAATCTTGACCGCGATTCTGGGTTCGGAGACAAATTTCATAAGCAGGAGCTAAGGACAATTGACGACGGCAAACAAAGAGCGACGGCATTTGGTCGGGGGATTGATGATCAGGCCCATCTACCTATGAGACCATGATTTGCTGCTTTGCAGTCTTAACAGGATGAGGATTCCTCCCACATCCCTCTATTGAATGAACCGCGAGTCTCACAGAGAATTAGGACGAATCACCTCCCGGCTGAATGCAAAGCGCCGCCCCGTAGAAGCTACCGGGCGGCACTAGCAAAGCCCTCTCAACTATCGTGGCTGGCTGAGAATCGTGGCTGGCTGAGAGCGGTTAGTGCGGCATCGGGTTAAACCGTCTGGCGATCGCCCTATCACTCCCTAAACCTTTACCAACACTTGATCGCCTTCGATTTTGGCTTCGTAGACCGGCAACGGTTCACCAGCGGGGCCGGAGGCGACCGTACCATCGGGGTTAAAGCTCGAGCCGTGGCAGGGACAGGCAAACGCACCACCGTCCCAATCCACGGTGCAGCCCTGGTGCGTGCAGAGGGAATTAACGGCGATCACGGCGTCAGGATTAGCCGGGTCACGGGTCACGACCACCTGAGTACCCTGAAAGTTTTTGCTGGCCAGGGCACCAGCTTCGTCCAGTTCGGTCACCGTGCCGATCGCTTCAAAGCCGTCCGCAGTCGCCGTACTGTCAGCGGTTGCCGGCGCATCAGCGGGGGCATCAGCCGTATCGGACTGGCAAGCGGCGATCGCGACGGGCAGCGAAGTCGCCAGCGCCCCGAGGCCCATCCAATTCATAAACTCACGTCGATTCATCGAAACTAACTCCTCTCAAGGTTTGATATGACAGTGTAGCCGGGGTTGGGGGTTAGGGTTTTAGGTTCTGGGTATGAGGTCTTGGGTTCGGGGTATGAGGCCACCCGGCCAAAGTCAGTGACAGTCGGCTGTGGCCCAGACATTCCGATACCGAAACCCGCTTCCCGACTGCGCCCCTGCGCCCTCGCAGTCTACAGATTTTCTACCGTCGTCAGTGGCTCGGAGCGCTTAAACCAGCCGTAATGGCGGGCGGCGGTCGCGAGCACCATGAGTAAATCGACGCCGACAACACTGGCAATTAAGAGTTCAGAACCGCCGGTACCAAAGCCATAGCTGTGAAGCCCCGTACCCAGGACAAAGTTAACCCCGTACCAGGCCATCAGCACCGCATTAAACGAGACAATGCTGGCGACGTGGATGCCGAAATCGCCAATCCAGCCGACGAGGCGACCGTGCAGCGGGGCCAGATAGCAAAGCAGGGCAATCAGCGCCCAGGTTTCCTTGGGATCCCAGCCCCAGAAGCGACCCCAAGAGAAGTGCGCCCAAATACCGCCGAGGATGATGCCCGCCGTGAGTAGCAGGACGCCGACTTGCAGCACGCGGTAGTTCAGCTGCGACAGGGTTTTGAGGCGCTGGTTAGCCTGGGGCGTAAACAAATAGTTGAACAGGGCCACGTGGCCAACGCCCAGGGCCAGGGCAAAGCTGGCGTAGCTCAGGGTGATGGTGGGGACGTGGATGCTGAGCCAGAAATTATCCCGCAGGACGGGCACCAGGGGCGAAATGCTGGGATCGAGCACGGCGGGCAGACTATCCGCTAGTACGAGGCAAACCACCGAGAGGGGCGCTGCCGCCAGCAGGTAAAAGCGCTTTTGCGAAAAAACTTCCAGCAGCAGGGCGATCGCCATAATCCCGAAACCCACCCACACCACGGACTCGTACATGTTGGTGACGGGGGGGCGATCGGCAATTTGCATCCGCAGGAAGAAACCGTAGGTCTGCACCGCGATGCCGGTGGTGAACAGACCGATCGCGGTCCAATACACATTCCAGCGCTTGATCCACTGGCTAACGAGCAACACGGTAAAGGCGATCGCGTACCGTTGCCACGCTTTCGCGAAGGGATGGAAGTGGTTGAAATGCACCTCCCGCTGCATCACCGCATCAGCGGGATAAATGTCGGGGCTGAGCTGCTGGAGTCCCGCTTTCAGCTGTTCCGCCAGGGACGCCACCATGGGGATGTGGGTGGTGCCGCCCTGCAATAAGGTCTGCTGCATCATGGCAAATGCTGCCAGCAGCGGGGCCGCCTGTTCCGGCGTGTAAAACTGCGCGGCTTCGTCGAGACCGCCCCACTTGCCTTTGATGTCGTCGGGATGGGGCACGATGGGCAACCGGCGATCGCCCACGGACTGATACAGCAAATTCAGCCGGTCTTCGATGGTCAGCGCCTCGCGTTCGTTGCGGCTGAGGTCAATCTCATTCAGTGCTTGGCGGTGGGCCGCACTGACGATCGCCGCCAGTTCCCGATTCGCCATGAGTTCCTGAAAGGTGAACTGCTTGCGTTCCAGATCCAGCCCGGTCGCTTCCTTGAGGGGACGATAGCTGACCAGTACAAACGGCTCCTCATTCCAGTTGCGGGTGTTAAACCACAGGGCCAGATAAGTGCTGAGGGCGTCTTCCTGGGTGCCATCGGCCAACTTGTAAGTGGTCGAACCGTGGATTTTCGCCACGGTTTCCTGGGCCACGGTATCCAGGGGCTTTTTGCGACCGTCGAGTTGCACCGCCAGCGATCGCAGCGAGTCCACCCCGTCGGGCTGCCACTGGCTGAGGGGCCACACCAGCAGCACGACCCCCAACACCAGACCAATTAAAAATGTCGTCAGTTTCATAGCGCTTCAAGAAGTTCAGAAGTCAAAATGCAGAAGTCGGAAGTCAGCGTTCGGAATTTGCGGGGCAGATGGCGGAAGACGGCGTGCAGGCGATGAGCGATCGGGAACTAGGGAGACGGAATGGGGTCATCAAGCGGTCGAACTACCTACCTACCGACCTCACTGACTTCACCGACTCCACCCACCCACCGCCTTCACCGACCTCATCCACCCATCGACTTCCCAAACACCGCCAAAATGGGAATCGTGCCCACGGGCTGGTCTGCGGGTTCCGTCGCGACGGGCGGAATGGACTCCGGGGAGGGCGATCGCGTCCATTGTCGCCACCGCTGCACCAGACTCGGCCCGTAGAACATCACGACGATGCCCAACACCACCAGCAGCGACCCCGTCCAGGTCAGCGCCGTGACCCACCAGGGCTCCCGCTTGAGTTGCAGAGTGGATTGTTGCAGATCGCCGGGATTCCAGGAAGCTTGGGCCAGCTTCCACCCTCGGAACCAGGTGGGGTGATTCATCCACACCGATCGCTGCACGGCGGTGTCGGTTTGCGGATCGAACAGGGTGATGTCGCTGGTCCACATGGCGACGGATTCGCTGCCCTCGTTGCGCTCCACAATGAAGTCATTTAGCTTCACGTAAAAGGGCAGTTCCAGCAGCTTCGGCGTGAAGGCGGCAAAATACTCGCCAGCCACCGTGGCCAACTCCGTCGGTTCGCCCCAGGGCAACCAAAAGTCTTGACCATCGGGGGTGGCAACATGCAGGGCGGGGGCACCTTCGGGAGCCAGGGTGCCTGCAGCGACAGGCATCACGGGCACCACCTGCCGCTGCACCTGTGCGTGATCGAGCTGCTGCACCAGAGAGATTTGGAAGTCTGCCCAGCCGGGAGTCACGGTTGCCTCCGGGAGCCATGCGCCGGATTTAAAACCCTGGGAAGAGGCCGCAGCGTAAAACATCTGATGGTCGGGAGTTGCCACCAGCCGGAAATAGTCGGTGGGGGTGGTAGCAGGCGGTTCATAGGTCAGGGTGAGTGCGATCGCATCGTTCGATCGCACTGGGGGCAGTCCGGTTTTGCCAAACACAAACCATCGCTCTTGCTGCTCGCCCTGAGTCACCAAAAGCTGTACTGCCGGATTGCGATACTGGTCGGATGCCGACATAGGCTGACCGTCACTCCCCAACCGGAAGTCCGGCCACACGTTTACGACCTCCAGGGATAGGTCGGGACTCAACGCTAGCGTTTGGCCCAATACTTGTTCAAGGTCGAAGGTGCGATCGCGGCTCTGTCCGTCAACCTGACTAATTTTCAAGGCTCCCATCAAACTCTGCTCTGGCTTGGGAGGACTCAACAGTTGCTGCACCTCGACGTCATTATGGGCTTCCAATAATTCCAGACGCGCCGGGCCAATATCCATCTGGCTGTAGCCAGCGGGAGCCACCGCCAGCCAGCGCTCCAGGGTTTGACCCATGCGATCGCTGTGCAACTGCACCTTTACGGCCAGATTTTCCACCTCACCATCGTTGGTGAACTGCACAGTCTTGATGGCGTTGTCGCTGTAGCCCAGCAGCGACAAACCGGCGAACTGCTGGGGATACACAGAACCGTCCGGCTTGATAAAAATGTCCGTTTGCTGCCGCGTCTGGTCAGGGGCGACCACCTCCAGCCAGTCACCCTCAACGCGAATCTGACTGCCGGGGCCGCTGTCGGTCCGCACCAACAACATGCCCTCCGTGCTGAGGTGAATCACTGCTGCCGACCCGGCAATAATGATCACTAAGCCCCAGTGAGTCAGAGCAAAGCCAATTTTTCTAGGCCCTTTCCAGGGAAATCGACTGAGGGTTGAAATCCCCAAATTAACGGCGAGGAGAAACATCAAAGCACCAAACCAGGCACTCTTATAAATCTCGCGCTGCACCGTTGCCGAACCCACTTCGGACTCATAAAAAGTCGCGCCGATCAAGATCACCGCGATCGCAGCTAGCAGCGGCACCGCCAGTCTAATTGATCCTAAAAATCGGATAATTCTAGATTCCATAACCAGAAACAGACAGAGCAGAACTATCACAAAGATTGGTAAACAGACTCAACGAGATGAGCGATCGCTTCTGTATTAGCAACTACTAAAAACCACCAGCCATGCAAAAAATGCATGGTTTACATGCAAGCAGTGCATTTAGCTAAAACTACTTTTTTTGAGGCAAACGTCCTCAAACGCTACCGATTCAGAGCATTTCGTTTGCTCAAAGCAGTCTTTTTTGCCATGGATTTTGGCTTATTCGCCTGTCGCAAAGCCAACTTTTAAGGCGAGCAGGATGAGATGAGGAAACCGCATTAGCTTAATGCAAAAGCCGAATAGCGATTTTCTCTTTGGTTGTTCTTGTTACAAAAAATCTTCCTTATCTTCCACTAGGGTCAATGCAATCGAAACAGCGTTGACCATTTTGTTTGCAGTTTTAATTCATCTGAATAGTTGGATTTTAAGGCTTTTACCTGGATTTTATGATTCCGTGGTCTGCGCTGAAGTAGCGATAAACCGCTGCAGAAATTTTTGATTTTGACAAACAAAATCGGCCAGAAAGCTTTACTGATCTGAGATTTCGAATCGGTTGGATTTCGGTTTTTGGCTACTTGTTTTTCTCGGATTAGATATTTCTGTTGGTGCTTATTGGTTAACGCTAGGAGAGTTTGGAGAACATAAATGGTTGCTGATCCACAGGCCTCTACTCAAGAAACGGCGCTCCAGGTTGAGCTTCTGGAAAGCAGTTTTGACAAAGTTAAGCCCCGAGCGAATGAATTTGTGGCGAGTTTTTACGACAATCTCTTCACCGATTATCCTGCCGCCAAGCCGCTGTTTGCCCACTCCAACATGCAGGAGCAGGGCGGCAAGCTCCTGAAGTCGCTGGTCTTTGTGGTGGAAAATCTCCGCCGCCCTGGTGAGCTGACAGATGCCCTCAAGGGGTTGGGAGCCCGTCACGTTAGATATGGCGCGTTGCCCGATCACTATCCCCTGGTGGGCAACTCATTGCTCAAGACCTTTGAGCAGTATCTTGGCAGCGATTGGACGCCCGCCACCAAGCAAGCTTGGACAGATGCCTATGGAGTCATCACAGAAGTCATGCTTGAGGGGGCTGAGTACGATAAGGCGCAAGTGCAGTTGGTATCTCCGGAGCCTGAGGTCGACGAGGCGACAGGCCTAAAGGTGCAGTTGCTAGAAGAGAGTTTTGCCAAAGTCGCGCCCCAAGCGTCTGAGTTCACTAGCAGCTTTTACGGTAATTTGTTCACCGACTACCCTGCCGCCAAGCCGCTATTTACCCATACGAATATGGCCAAGCAAGAAAAAATGCTGCTTGAGTCCCTTGTGTTTGTGGTCGAAAATCTACGTCAACCAGAGGCTTTGACCGGGGCACTCAAAGGATTGGGGACACGCCATGTCAAGTACGGCGCGTTGCCTGAGCACTATCCCCTGGTGGGCAATTCTTTGCTCAAAACTTTTGAGCAGTACTTGGGTAATGACTGGACGCCTGAGACTAAAGAGGCCTGGATTGAAGCGTATGGTCTGATCACCCACGTCATGCTAGAAGGCGCTGACTACGACAAAGCTGATTTGCAGTTGGACTCGACAGCAGCGGTGGAAGCCCCTGAGAGCAATATCAAAACCGGCACCGCCGCCGGCATCATCGGCGGCGGCTTGATCGCGCTGATCGTCCTGTTTTTGCTGGTCTAACGCTGAGGGTTGCACGGAGCAAGAGCAATGGCGTTGAGAGGCGAAACGTTGAAATGGCGATCGCTATTTAGTTTAAAAACCGCGATCGCGGTGGTCTGTATTGCCCTGGTGGGCTGGTTTGGTGCCGCCTTTGCGCTGGACCATAAACAGGTATTTTTGCCGGGGGAAACCTCCGTGGGACATTACCTGTTTGAAACCTCTTGTGCGTCTTGTCATGAGGGGTTTAAGCCGGTGAGCAACGAAACGTGTATGCGCTGTCATGAAGCCGAAATGGCCGAAGACAAGCATGGCGCTGCCAAGTTTCGCGACCCGCGTTGGGCGGGGGAACTGGCGAAAATTGAGGCGCTAACCTGCACGACCTGTCACAACGAGCACGTCCATATGTTTGGTCGGGGGGTGCATCTCCAGCCCGACCTGTGCATGAACTGCCATCAGGGCATCATCGAAGGTGACCTCAAAAGCCATGACGGATTTGCGGCAGATGGGTGCTGGACGGCGGGGTGTCACAACTATCACGACCACCGCTCGATTTCCACCGGCTTCTTGATCGAAAACCTTGATCAGCCGCCGATGTTGCCGGTGCAGCAGTTGCCCGATCGCACCCTACCAGCCAAGGTCGAGACGGCTCCCGCCCCCGACCTCCGCCAGGAATTTTTGGGAGGTGGCGCATGATGTTTGGATTCAGCTTTGTCGGGAAGGAACCTCACCGCCTGCGGCACCTCTCCTTCGTAAGGAGAGGTTCATCAACGGAATTTTCCGAGGAGCAACCGCTAAGCACAGGCGCGGTCCCTCTCCTTACCAAGGAGAGGCTAGGTGAGGTTTCCACGGAATTCTCCATAGAGCAACCACCAAGCACAGGCGCGGTCCCTCTCCTTTCCAAGGAGAGGCTAGGTGAGGTTTCCACGGAATTCTCCATAGAGCAACCGCCAAGCACAGGCGCGGTCCCTCTCCTTACCAAGGAGAGGCTAGGTGAGGTTTCCGGGTTCCCCAAAGGTCAACCGTCCAGCGCCCGCTCGGTCCCTCTCCTTTCCAAGGAGAGGCTAGGTGAGGTTTCCTCGTCAAACTATCGCCAGTCTTGGGTTAGGGCGATCGCCCCCCTGCTCCTCGCCCTCTGCCTCCTGATGAGCTGGGCCACCCCCGCCCACGCCAACGGCATCGACCAGACCCACCTCGACGAGGCCACCCAGCTCTGGCAAACCAGTGCCCACGCCCTGAACGAAATTAACTGCTCTAGCTGCCATGAAGCCTCAGACACCAACGAATTTGTGGCGCGACCGGGCATCGAAAGTTGTCAAACCTGCCACCAGCAAGACGTTGACACCTTCTTACTCGGTCAGCACGGCATTCGGCTGTTGGAGGGCGATCCGCCCCTCACGCCCGCGATGGCTCGTCTACCGATGCAGCCCGACGCGATGACTCTACAGATGACCTGCAATAGCTGTCACGACGTCCACTCCGTCAACACGGTACAGGCCGCTGTGGATTCTTGCCTCACCTGTCACAGCGACACCCACTCGCTGAACTACGAGAACTCGCGCCACGCCGAACTCTTTGCCGCCGATCGCACCCTGCCCCGCCCGTCCGCTACGTCGGTGAGCTGTGCCACCTGCCACCTGCCCCGCCATCAGACGGGCACCGGCGACAACGTCTTTACCCTGGTGAACCACAACAACACGTATACGTTGTTGCCCCGCGATCGCATGGTCAAAGACGTGTGTATGAACTGCCACGGCATGGAGTACAGCTACAACAGCATTTTTGACGATGACCTGGTGGAGGCCAACTTTGATGCGCCCCCCAGCCTCGCCCTCGAAACCTTTGACCTCGTGCGCGCCTTTGAAGAACGCCGCACCGATCAAGGGGATGGTTAGGGCGATCGTCAAATCCAGCGTTCGTCTTCACGAACAATCACACCCACACACATCACAATCACGTAACTTTCGCACATTCGTTTGCTGATTTCTAAACAGAGGAGACAAGTTCAATGGCCCTTTTTGTAGAAAGATGGATGCACACCCTGCGCACCCGCACCGTGGCCGTCATCGCCATCATTATGGCCGTGGCGGTGACGGCGATTTCTTGCAGCGGCGGCACCACCGCCACCGCCACCCCTGGCATTGCGCCGGAATTGGTGTCTGACTACATTCACACTGTATTGGAAGCCGACCGCACCGCCTACCCCCGCCACGTCGTCAACCGCGCCACCATGCTGGAGGGCAAAGCCAAAGCGGACGGTGTGGTTCCCGTTGAAGCAACGGAAGCCTGGCAGCAGGGCGAGGGCATTCCCCTCCCGGCGCAAATGTTTCGTCTGGGCTCCGAGATTGCCAACGAAAAAGGCTATTTCACCTACAACCTGATCTCGCCCTGGTATATCAACGACAGCCACGCGCCCAAGAGCGAGTTCGAACAAACGGCCATGGATACCGTGATCGAAACGGGCGAACCCTATAAGGATTATCAGCAGGTCGGCGACCAGCAGTTCTTCTCGGCGCTGTATCCCGATGTGGCGGTGGCGGAGGCTTGCGTGTCTTGCCACAACACCCACCCCGTACACCTGGAGCGCTATCCCGACAAGCAATTTGTCATGGATGAAGTCATGGGTGGCGTGGTGATCAACATTCCCCTAGCGGGAGCCTAACGCTAGTGCCCAGGGAACTAGCACTTCACATCTCCTAGTGAAGCCAGCCTGGAGAGGGGAGCCGCACCAGTTCCCTTCTCTAGATTCCTGGGACGGAGGGAGTGGCTGGGTGGCTGGGTGAGTAACTGGCTACTGGTTCCCAATTTCGATCATCTCGCCCACTCTCAGGCATCTGCCAGTTTGCGCGATTGGATACGGTTTATCGGTACGTTCGCTTGGATACTCAGGGGCAGTCCGGATAGAAATCCCACTCGTTTGTCTAAACCGCGTCCAAGTTGAGAACTGTAGTTTTGTGCGATCGCTAAAACCTCACCTAGCCTCTCCTTGGCAAGGAGAGGAACCGAGCCGGTGCTGAACTGTTGACTCTCGGAAAATTCCGTTGATAGACCTCTCCTTAACAAGGAGAGGTGCCGCAGGCGGTGAGGTTAGATCAGAGGCCAAAACTCCCTTTCTGAATCTGGATGAGGATTAAGACGCGGCTTCGGAACGCGATCGCCGCCCATGCCCACCAAAACTGAAGTTTGCTTTGCTTTTCTTTGACCCATGAGCCAGTCCTCTCATTCTCACAACACGGTTGACTCTTTGCATCTGTCGGCGGCCACAAGTGCCGATGCGGGGGACGAAACGGCCACCGCGGCGAATGAAAATGTCGCCCCGCAGCGTCGTCATCCGGTGCGCCCGCGAGGCATTCAGCCCAGTTTCAAAGTGTTGATTGGTCTAACCCTGCTGACGGCAGTGTTGCTCGCCCCCTTTGCCCTGAGCGAGGTGTATTTCGAGGCGTTGCGATCGCGCGCCATCGATCTCCACCAATTCATTCGCGGCGAATTGTACAAACAGGCAACGGGCTATGCGGCGCTGGTTTTCGTCCTCATCGAACTGTTGCTGACGGTGCGCAAGCGGGGGCGCGGCTGGATCACCCGCATCAAGCTCCCCGGTTCGATGCAGTTTTGGCGCAGTAGCCACATCTTTTTAGGGGTGGCGCTGCTGGGCATGGTGCTGATCCACACCCTGGGGGCCAACGGCTTGAACTTTAACGCCGTCTTTCTCTGGGTCTTTTTCGCGACGACGCTCACCGCCCTGGTGGGCGTTGTCGCCGAAACCGGCATTTTAGAATCCACCCGTAGCTATTTCGGCAAGCTGCCCGGTGCCAGTACGGGGTTGACCAAAGGCCCTCTGATTCGCGGTTTGAGGGCGATTTGGCTCACTAGCCACATCTTTTTTGTATCGGTATTTGCCGTCATGCTCGTGTTTCATATCGCCCTGGCGTATTACTACCAGTAATGGCCATGACGACCTGATTGCAGTGGTTAGGCAGCCGCGTTGAGCGGTGGGTATCGCAAATCATCCTGGCGTATTACGAGTAAATCTCATGACTGACCCGATTCATTTGTTGGAAGACAGCTTTGCCAAGGTCAAGCCCAATGCGATGGCGTTTTCTCACTGCTTTCATCGCCATTTGTTTGCCAAACATCCTGATATTGAACCAATGTTTGGCGACCTCAGTTTGGAATTGATGGAGAAAAAACTCGTCGCTTCCCTGGCCCTGATTGTCGAGAATTTGCACAATCCTGAGGCGCTGGCCCATGCCCTGCAAGGGTTAGGCGCTTACCACGTCACCAAAGGCACGCTGGCCGAGCACTATCCCTACGTGGGGCAGGCGCTGATCCAAGCCTTTGAGGAATTTCTGGGCGACGACTGGACGCCCGCTGTGGCCGCCGCCTGGATGGGGGCCTATCGCACCATTAGCAACATCATGCTGGAAGGCGCGGAGCATCCCAACGACTTTCTGGAGGGTGAATTGACCTTTTACGAGTGGCTGGATCTGTACGGTGAGTCGAGTCCGACCCTGCACAAGCTGGTGGAATCGACCACCCACTTCAAGTACGGAGCCAAAGATTAGGAATGAGAATTGAATAAGTTGGGATAGCCGTCTCGGCTGTCCCAAGGCAGGCAAGATGCCTGCCCCAAACAATTTGGACGTGATTTGATCCTCATTCCTTATCGACGCCAGCTTTTCGCCAGTCGCCATTCTCACCCGATAGATCGCCGCCGCTAGCTAGACAACCGCGATCGCCCTCCTCCCCCCCAAAACCTAAAACCCCATCCCCCAACCATGTCAGTGAACCGTGTTTCCGCAACTCCAGAAGTGAGTCGACGCAGCCTGTGGGCGATCGCCCTGATTGCCACCTTTGCGATCGCCGCCTTCTGGCTCACTCGTCCCGTGACGGGTGCTCAGAACCTATCGCCCGTGTCGGGCCTGATGACGCTGAAAGCCAGCGCCCAAACCGCGATGCCCTACAAAACGGCGATCGCTAACGGCAAACCGACCCTGATCGAGTTTTACGCCGACTGGTGCACGACCTGTCAGGGTATGGCTCCCACTTTGGAGTCGATTCATCAGGAATATGGCCCGTCCGTTAATTTCGTGATGTTGAATATCGACGATCCCCAATGGCGGGAAGCGATCCAGCAGTTCCGCGTGACCGGGGTGCCCCATCTGGTGCTGCGCGAGGGCGACGGGGCGATCGCGGCAACCTTTGTCGGTAAAGTCCCCAAGTCGGTACTGGCCGAGAGCCTCCAGCATTTGCTTTAGGCGGTTGGCGAGTGCTCGGTTGGGGCATGTTTGCAGTTAAGTTCAGGATTGGATGATGTCTCACTGGTTGATGAACCGGGCAAGCCGCGATCGCGCCGCCGCCCACCCTTTCCTCAAAACGAGTCGCATCAGTGACTACGTCTCGGGCCTGCATCAGCATATGGTGCAAGCGGCTCAGCCCTGGCGGCAGCCCCCCGGCAACGCGGGGCTGATTCGTCACGAAACCCAGCATTCCCGGTATCTGTCCAATTTCTCTTTTCCACCAAAGGGGTGACGGCAATGGCCATTCTCAGTCGGTTGCTGCATTTTCTGAAATTGCTCGAAGAACTCGTTGAGTTTGGGGAATTTCTCACCACCCCCGTGGGCACTACGGTCATCTTTTGCCTACTCAGCGATCAAGCCTTGGCCCTCATGGGCTGTGACGTGACCACTGCCGCCATTCTGGCGAGTACGGCGGCGCTGACCTTATACTGCACAATGAATCGCCCAACTTATTGATTTTTGGCATCATGACATCACGATTTCGGCAATGGGGTCTGGGTTGGGCACTGTTGGGAGCGGTTTTCATGACCTCCCCGCTGGCCTGTTCCGCTGAAGAAGCCCAGGCTCCGACTCAAGAGCCCGCCGCCATTTTTAGCGTGCAAGACGAGACCTTTGAAGCATTGCGCACTGCCGATGTGGTGTATCTGGGGGAGCGCCACGACAGCGCCGCCGACCATGCCGCCCAACTGACCATCATCGAGGGACTCTACGCCGAAAACCCCGATATGGCGATCGCCCTGGAGATGTTTCAGCGTCCCTTTCAACCCGCGATCGATCGCTACCTCGCGGGCGAAATCTCGGAGGAAGAACTAGTCGCCCAAACGGAATATCTGGAACGCTGGGGCTTTCCCTGGGAGTTTTACGCGCCCTTCCTCCGCTTTGCCCAGGAAAACGACTTGCCCGTGCTGGCCCTCAACGCCCCCGCCGAAATCACCCGTCAGATCGCCCGCGAAGGGTTAGACAGCCTGGAGGGCGACGACTTTCGCTACATTCCCCCCCTGGCGGAAGTCGACACCAGCAACGCCGACTATCGCGCCTTTGTCGCCGAAGCCTTTGGCGCTCACGGTGCCCACGGCAACTTGGATCTCGACAATTTCTTCGCCGCTCAAGTGATGTGGGACGAAACCATGGCGATGACGATCGCTGATTTCAAAGCCGCCAATGCCGACACCCAGGTCGTCGTACTCGCCGGGAACGGTCACGTCATCTACGGCCACGGCATCCCCGATCGCGTGCAGCGCCGCCTCGGCGACGACCTGACCCAGCAGATCGTGCTGCTCAATCCCATCGAGTTTTTTGAGGAAGAAGGAGGGGCGATCGCCGACGCCTTTTGGTACAGCGAGTGATTCGAGGATGAAGTCGGTGAGGTGGTGGGTAGGTGAGGTAGTTGGTCACTGTGCGCTGGCAATGACTGGCTTAACCCGTCTTGGACTGGACGATTGAGGCCGTGGACTGGTTGTTACTCATCTCCTGCGGGTCAACAGGAGTACCGTGTGTCCAAAGCTCGTATTCACTGATATCAATTTCTTCATTCCACTCAAGGCCATAGCCCCCGACGGCAATCCTGAAATTCTTGAAAAAAGCTGGCTGCCGCAGAGGGGAAAACATCGGGATGCTCAACAGCCGATGAATATCGTATTGTTTAACCGTTTGATCGCTAAATTCCACCAATAAGGTGGTGTCGCTGATGGCTTGAGCTTTCTGTATTCGAGGACATTTCATGGCTGGAGATGAACCGAAACTATTTCAAAGGAGGCAATTTACGAAATTCTTGCGTGTTCCACATTTGTAACAAGTCTTGCTGATAAAGCGCTGCCCATTCCAGCACCAGCTTTTGTGCTCGATTTGGTAAGTCACCTTCAATAATGTTTAGCGATTCAATATCTATCAGCGCTACGAACTCGCCGTAAATTGCATGAAAGTGAGGTGGCGGATGATCTCCAAAGAAGACCTTGATAACGATTCCATAAAATCGAGCGATTTCTGGCATTGTCGTATTGGGAACTGACTCAGTAGTTCGATTTTATCAATGGCGAATTTAAGGCTGCGAGAGTATTCTAATTCATCAGCTTAAGGTGTCGCTTTTTCAGGGAGCGGGATCGCCAAGCCTTTTGCTACAGGTATTAGCTTGGGAATAACGATCGTTTGATGCCCAATTTTGTATTGATATCTTTTGCCTGCTAAGAGACAGCCGAGACGGCTATCCAAACCGATTGAATGAATTTCCAGACCCCGGCGAACTGTTCAGAGACGGAGGCTACTCTGTCACTCTCTACTCCACATTCAGCGCCCCATGCCGCCGTAGCCACTGCTTTTGCTCCGCCGTCAGGCCGGAGGCGTCGGTAAATAGAGCACCGCGAACGGTAGCGCGATCGAAACAGACGCCATCCAACTGGGCTTTTTCCAGATTGGCGGCGCGGAGGTCAGCGCCGCTGAGGTTAGCGCCGCTCAGATTGGCATATTCCAGTGTCGCCCCGTAGAGAGAGGTTTGGCGCAGGTCAGCGCCCATGAGCACGGCGTTCCAGAGGTCGGCCCAGTCGAGTTGCGCCGATCGCAACACCGCCCCCGTCAGATCGGCCTCGGGCAGTTCACTGCTCAGCAAATCCGCTTCCGAGAAATTGGCCCCCATGAGCAAGGCCCCGTGGAATTTGGCCTGGGTCAGCTCGGCCTCAGCAAAGGACGCACCGACGAGGGTCGCCGACAGCCAAGTTGAGTTTCTCAGGTGAGCATTGGCAAAGCTGGATTGGCTGAAATTGGCATCGTCGAGTTGGGCAGCCAGCAAACTTGCGCCATCAAATCGGGATTGGGGCGCACTGACGCTGCGGAAATCAGCCCCGTCAAACCGCGATCGCTGAGCGCTGACCCGCTCCAGATTGGCTCCGTGGAGGTTGGCAGATCGCGCGATCGCCCCCTGTAAATTGGCTTCGGGCAGTTGGGCCTGGGTCAACACCGCGTCAGTCAGCCGCGCCTCGGCCAGGTTGCTGCCCGACAGATTCGCCAGCACCAGCGTCGCCTGGGAAAAGTCCACCGCCCGACAGGAGGTGTGTTGGAGCTTCGCTCGGCGCAAATACGCCCCCGAAAAATCGCCCCCATCCAAGCACTGCTGACTCAGGTTGACATGACTCAATTCCGCCCGCGAGAGCGATCGCCCCGACTTTAACCGGGCGAGGACATGAGAAACCGTCAATTGCGCCATGGCAGACTCCACTGAACCTATGATCATAATATTTTGTTCTGTATCCCTCGATACGAAACAAAATATTAATTTGTAGTTCTGGGAGTCTGCTAAGAAATGAGAATCGCATAAGTTGGGATAGCCGTCTCGGCTGTCCCAAGGCAGGCAAGCTGCCTGCCCTAACAATTTGGATGTTATTTGATCCTCATTCCTAAGAATGGCTGCGGTGCGGGGTTACTCGAACAGGTCGAGGTCGGTGACGGCCCCGCGACTGCTGGTGGAAACCAGCTTGGCGTATTTGCCCAAAATGCCGCGCGTGTAGTTGGGCTGGCGAGGCTGCCAGGCCGCCCGCCGCTTTTCCAGTTCTTCATCGGAAATGTTGAGCTGTAGCCGGTTTTGGTCCGCGTCAATGGTGATGGCATCGCCTTCTTGCACGAGAGCGATCGCGCCCCCCACGGCAGCTTCTGGGGCGACGTGGCCGACCACCATGCCGTAGGTGCCGCCGGAGAAGCGCCCATCGGTAATCAGCCCGACAGAATCACCCAGTCCGGCCCCGATGATGGCCGAAGTGGGAGCCAGCATTTCCCGCATACCGGGGCCACCTTTCGGGCCTTCGTACCGCACGACCACCACATCACCCGCGTTGATTTGCTTAGCCAAAATGGCCCGCAAACATTCCTCTTCGGACTCAAAGACGCGAGCCGGACCGGTGATTTGGCGGTTCTTAATGCCGGTGAGTTTGGCGACAGCGCCCTCAGTGGCCAGATTGCCCTTGAGGATGCCGAGGTGGCCCTGGGGATACATGGGGTTGTCAAAGGTGCGGATCACGTCCTGATCCGCACGGGGCGTCTCGGGAATGTCCGCCAGCAGTTCCTCGATGGTTTGGCCGGTGATGGTGAGGGCATCGCCATGGAGCAGCCCTTTGCTGAGCAGCATTTTCATCACCTGGGGCACGCCCCCCGCCTGGTGGAAGTTGGTGGCGACATAGCGACCCGAGGGCTTCAGGTCGCAAAGCACGGGCACCTGGCGGCGAATAGTCTCAAAGTCGTCGATGGAAAGCTCCACACCGATCGCATTGGCGATCGCCAGCAGGTGCAGCACCGAGTTAGTGGAACCGCCCACTGCCATGATCACCGCGATCGCATTTTCAAACGCTTGGCGGGTGAGGATCTGCCGGGGCAAAATCTGCTGGCGAATGGCTTCCACCAACACCTGCGCCGACTTTTCCGTGCTGTCCGCTTTCTCCGCGTCTTCCGCCGCCATGGTGGAAGAATACATCAGGCTCATGCCCATAGCCTCAAAGGCCGAAGACATGGTGTTGGCCGTATACATGCCCCCGCAGGAACCCGCTCCGGGACAGGCATTGCGCTCCACTGCCAGCAATTTTTCATCATCAATTTTGCCAGCGCTGTATTGCCCCACCGCTTCAAAAGCGCTCACCACCGTCAAATCTTCGCCGTCGTGGTGCCCTGGCTTAATCGTGCCGCCGTAGACAAAGATCGAGGGAATATTCAGCCGACACATGGCGATCATGGCACCGGGCATGTTCTTATCACAGCCGCCGATCGCAATCACGCCATCCATGCTCTGGCCGTTGCACACCGTCTCAATGGAGTCGGCAATCACCTCCCGCGATACCAGGGAATACTTCATGCCCTCAGTGCCCATGGAAATGCCGTCGCTGATGGTGATGGTGCCAAACAGTTGGGGCATGCCCCCGGCCTGACGAATGCCCGCCTCTGCCCGCTTGGCGAGGTCATTGATGCCCATGTTGCAGGGGGTGATGGTGCTAAAGCCGTTCGCAACGCCCACAATCGGCTTAGTAAAGTCATTGTCACCAAACCCAACGGCCCGCAACATGGCGCGGTTGGGAGTGCGCTGGACCCCTTGGGTGACGACCTGACTTCTACGGTTTTCTGACATGACTATCTTGTCCGCCTGTACTGAAAAATGCTCACCTAATCCTACCGAATTCGCCTCCGCTCCCGGCATAGACTCAATCATTGACCCACCATAAAAATGCTGATTTTAGGCAGTTGGGTAAAGGGTCGATACCCTGATGCCGCATTCCAATTTCTGTAAAGGGATGACTCAAAATATGACATCAAAACAGGCGGTCCACGATGGCTGGCGGCCCCCGACCTCATGCGATCGACACCTGCTTGAATCCATCAATCCCCATCCTAAGTAAACGTCAATCCTGCTAGCGGCTCAGGCCGGTGATTTGCCCACACCATTGGAGCTTCTATGAGAAATCGCGTTAAGATTAGCCAACTGTGAGTTTTGCCCCCATCCATTTAACCTGCCTCTCAGCGGAAACTTTTTTCCCTTGAGGGTGCGATCGCAGCCCCCGGTTTTGAGGTGTATCTGGATGAAAAATTTCACTGTGCGAACATCATCAAAGAGTTCCTGAATTCCTGAATCAAGGATCGTTTACATGGATGCCAACGAAGTCATAGCGCGATACGCCTCAGGAGAGCGCGATTTTCGCGGAGCAGATTTGAAGGGCGTGAATCTGGCGAACGAAAACCTTCGAGAAATTAATTTACGACAGGCTAATTTGCATGGAGCCGACCTGTCAGGTTGCGATCTGAAAGGGGCCAACCTGCGCGAGGCGATGCTCGAAAAGTGCCTTTTGCAGGGGGCACATCTTGAACTCGCGAACTTGATCGGGGCCGATATTGCCCATGCCAATCTCAGCCATGCCAATCTGGACGAAGCCGGTATCCGCGGCACCAATCTGACCGATGCGACTTTAGAGCATGCCAGTATTAAAGATGCCAACCTGAATGAGGCAGTGCTTGATAAAGCCCGCTTACGGGAAGCAGATTTATCCCACTCGGCCCTCAATCGTTGCCATCTCATCGAAGCGGACCTGACGCTGGCAAAGTTAGAGGGGGCCAGTTTCGCCAATGCGATGTTGACGGGAGCGATTTTGACGGGGGCCAACCTCTCCACCGCCCTGCTCAGTGGCGCTAATCTGGACAACGCTGATTTGGGTGGCGCTGATTTGAGCCGTGCCAAGCTGCAGGGCAGTACGCTGGTTAATGCGCATTTAGTGCAGGCCAATCTGCGGGGGGCAAATCTCAGCTGGAGTTCGCTGCGGGGCGCTGAGCTGCGGGGTGCCACGTTTTATCGGGCGAAGCTCAGTTGGTCCAATCTCAGCGGCGCGACTCTCAACGAAGCTGTGATGATCAACGCCAGCATGGATTACGTTAATCTGCGGAACGCGGTGCTGACGGGGGCGATTCTGCCGGACGGTCGAACTCACGATTAAGCGATCGCGTCGCCATGGGATACGGATTGCGCGCTCGGGGGGCAATTCGCCGTGCCAAATCAATCGGTTGAATGGGCGAGTGGGCGACGGTGTCTCGATGGAGGTTAGCCAAGCGGTGCTGAGCATCAATAAACTCTAAATGCATCAGCGAGGCAATGCCCTTAAGCGTCGGCGTTAAGCTGTGGGCGAGGCGATCGCGGGTCGCTAGCCAACGGTTGATACTGGAGGGTAGGCGATCGCTAAATCGCAGCGGCAGTGCTGAAGTCGAAAACTGCTCAGCATATTCCGAACTGAGAAAAGGCCGATAATCAGTCGCCTGCGGGGTCTGCTGCATCACAAAACTGAGCACCGTCCCGTTGAGATATTGCCGCAGTGCGGCGGTGTCGTCAGCGGCATGCTCTGGCATAAATGGCACTTGGGTCAGCGCCGGATTGATATTTTTGGGATCACCCACACTGAGATGGGTGCCACCGATAATCGCCACCAGCGATCGCGGTCCCGCCAGCTGGTTAAACGGTCGCAACTGTTGATCGGAGACGGAAGCGATGCCATCGCTAGTGCTGGTTACGACCAGAGTGGGCATTTTAACCGCCCGCAGGCCAGTATCACCAAAAATATGTCCCGCCAGGGGATTCATCAGCACTAGCTGAGTAATGCGGGGATCCGCCAAACTTTCCGGCGGCATTTCCGCTTCCGTCGCCGCACACTGAAACCAGTCCGCTGGCGAGGAAGCCCCCACTTCCAAAGTGGCACAAAAGGTCGCCAACCCAATGGGATCCACCGTCCCCCCAGCCAACACCAATCCGGTAAAGCCGCCCAGGGAATGACCGATCAACGTCACCGAATCCATTGGTAGGCGACCCCGCAGAAAAAAGGAATGTTGGTTCAGATCTTCTAAGCGATCCAAAATGAAACTAACATCTTGGGGCCGCTCGACGAACTCACTCCCCGGCAGGATCGCCCCGTCTTCCCGAATCAACGCATCCACATTGCTGCCGGGATGCTCTAAGGCGACGACGGTGAGGCCATGGGAAGCCAGGTGCTCCGCCAGATAATTTAAGAAGCGGCGATCGGCCCCAAAGCCGTGAGAGAGCACCACCATTGGCCCCTGGTGGCGGTCAGACCAATACAGATCAATCGGAATCACCCGATCGCGCTGATGATCACGAAAGGAAACTGACCATCGCTCTGCGACGTATGGCCCCGGCACTGAAGGCTCAAATTGGGTCGACAGCGACACGGGCGTGAGCGTGTTCAGTTCCTGATAGAGAACTTGACTGAGCGCCGTCTGTTCCAGCCGCGATAATCCCAATTGCGACAATAAGCGCATTAACGCCATGCCATCCAGGGTCAGGGTCTCTTGGGGCAGCGCTCGCAACAGGGTCAGCGCCGTGACGCCGTGGGGACTCGCTTCGGCCTCTTGCAGGGCGGACTGAATCATCTGCGGCGTCAGGTCTGGGGCCACTTGGGCTAACGCATGGACAAAAGGACGTCCCTTAGAAGTGCCAATCAAATCTTGCAGGAAGCGATCGCGCACGGTCGGCTCAACGTTGAGATGCCGTTGCAGCGATTGGCGCACCGCTGGCGTCAAGACAGGACGGTACAACTGCAGGCGAGCGGGGACTTCTCCCGTTTGCGCAAAGGCGGCTAAATCATCAACTTGCAGGTGCGTTTGGGTGGGACCAAATTTGACGGCAATTGCGCTGGTGGCGAGTCCGGGCGCAGCCTGAATGGCGATCGCGCCACCACTCAGCAAGCCCATACTCAAATGCCAGAGCCCAGTGCGAGTGAATGGGTTAAAAACAGAAAGTAAACCTTGGCGCATTAAACTAACGAAACCAGTAACGAAACCAGTGAGCACGACGCCAATCGCAACAAAGCGCTAACTTAATGTAAAAGATTTCGACCGGGTTTGTGAGGGGGCAAAATGTCAAATTTTGTTGCCAAGCAAAATTCGAATGTGCCTTCCTTCGGCAGTTTAGTGCCAACCTCAGTCCCGATCGCGAGCGATTGGTTGGCTTCTAGCGTGCCCAGCCAAGGGCGAGAGCGGTGCTCATGTCACGGATCTTAATCGGCGTCATCGGCCCCGGCGAAACGGCAACCACAACCAACACCCGCACCGCGTTTGCGCTCGGCGCGGCGATCGCCCAGCAGGGCTGGGGGTTGCTGACCGGTGGACGAGATGCTGGAGTGATGGCCGCCGCCAGCCAGGGAGCCCATGCTGCCAATGGTCTGGTGGTGGGCATTTTGCCCAGCGAAGACACGGCCCAGATGTCACCAGCCGTTGACATCGCCATCTGCACGGGCATGGGGCAAGGGCGCAATGCGATTAACGTGTTGTCGAGTCACGTGGTCATTGCCTGCGGCATAGGTCCCGGCACGCTATCAGAAATCGCCCTGGCGCTGAAATTTGGCAAACCCCTGATTCTGATGGGCTTACCGGCTGACCTCGAAGCCGCCCTCGTTCACCTGTCAAGTGCCCCGATCGCGATCGCCCCCACCGTTACCGCCGCCATTGCTCAAACCCAAAATTTCCTCACCCGCGAGGGCAGCAACGGGTAGCAAAATTCAACATGGACCATTGAGTCCCTTGCCAGCAGAGGTTTTCAGCGGTTCCAGTTATCAGGATCGTAGAGCGCCTGAACCGAGTCAAGCCTCTGTCGGGGTCGAGTCTGCCCGCGCCGCCTGAATGCCCGCCTCGATATCGTCCAACGTTTTCACCACCAGCCGTTGGGCCTGCAGCTCCCACCCCCATTTTTGCAGTTGAAAGGCCACGTAAAAGCCAATGCCGGTCGCGATGATGTCCAACGGTTGGCGAAACGAGATGCCAATGAGCAGGCCCAGGCCACCGATGCCCCAAAACGGCAAGGCCACGGTCTGACGATTGTTTTCCACCAGCTTGGCAAAGAAATTTTTAGGCATCTCCGCCTCAATCTGATCGCGAATAGCTTTTTGCTCGGGGTAAGGGACCGCAAAGCTAAATTTGCGCCGGAGCTTTTCGATTTTGCGGGCTTCGGTGCTGTACTCCGTCAATTCATCTTCCGCCATGCGGATAAGCTGCTCAGCCTTTTCCATGTTTGTCACGAAGGTTCAGTCTTCTTTCATCCTACGGCAGTCCCTCGCGCAAACGGGCTTTTCATCGGTCAACCGAGAACTGGGTTTTGCATGGTCAAAAAACCTCACCTAACCTCTCCTTAACAAGGCTGCCGCTTGTACATAAGTTCCTGGCTGACTGCTTCCAGTGGTTTAGCCCCCTTTTCTGGTATGCCCGGAGGGCATTAAGCCCCCAATTCTGGGGGCTTAATGCCCTCCGGTCTCCCCCCAGAATTGGGGGGACTAAGGGGGGCGAATGCGCCTGTCGAGGTGGCAATCGAGATGTGTATAAGCGGCAGCCTTAACAAGGAGAGGAACCGGAGTCGGCTTAAACTTTTGTAAGTAGAGGTTCGGTGAGGCGTTGAGGTTCAGCCAACTTCTGCAAAATAGCGCTACCGATTGAAGATCCCCCGCTGTCGCGCCCCCTGACTAAGGAATGAAAATTGAATAAGTTGGGATAGCCGTCTCGGCTGTCCCAAGGCAGGCAAGATGCCTGCCCTAACAATGTTGGATGTTATTTGATCCTCATTCCTAAGGAGGCTACACACAACCTGGATGTGATTACCCCCCTTAGATAAGGGGGGGGGTGGATTGGTTCGAAAAGATGTGTAGTCGAACCATTGGAGAATGGGTATTACCTGGAGAAAACCCGGATTGCTAGCTGGTGAGCGCCATCGATTAGGCATCTATTGGCGACTTGGGATGAGCGGGCTTTAAAGGACCGCGATCGCTCGGTTTTGGTCTATTGAGCATGAACCAACCCCGAGCGATCGCATCTACTTTATTCAAGTGGCATTTTTATTCAAGTGGCATTCGCTTGAATGACTGTTGCGCGAGCCGCTTATTCGGCTTCCACCTGATCTTTAATCATCGCCCAAACCGACAGCACACCATCAATCCAGCCCTGGCAGAAGAGAATGCGGGATTGCGGACTGACTTCCAGCAAATGGGCAAAATCAGCATCGTGAGTCCGTGCGGTAGTGGGATACCCCCGCTGATCCAGATAATCCCAGAGGTAGTCCAGCACGTCTTCGTCAAAACTGGCGGCTAGGGGCCGCACCCGCTCGAAGTGAGTAAAGTCGCGGTAGGAGAGCTTGGAAGCGGAGCGCACGCCGAGTTCATAGCCTTCTTGCTGCACTTTCTTGAGGAGCACTTGCTTTTCGGTGCGCAAACGATCCACAAATTCCTCATCGGACATTGACTGTAATTTAATTTCTTCGTAGGTAACAGCCATGATTAACGCCTCCTGGCAAATTGCAGATATGTTGAGTTGATTTTTGACGGGTTGTAATCGTTCGAATAACGACTCTGGAACAGCAATAGTGACTCGTTTGCTCACGACCTTGGCCCGAAATTTCTGTGTACTCTTATACAATAACCATTCAAATTACATAATCCATGACCTTTAAGCAAACTGTTACGTAATTAACAGAAATGAACATTCGGTTATGTAATTTCAATAGAGCGATCGCCGCCATGCCTCCCCGATTCTCAGGCTGAAAGCCCTGCAGAGAGGAGCTTTCAAGCCCAAAAAGCCCGCCGAAGCGTGCAGCATCAGCGGGATTAAATCAATCAGTTATGTAATGCCCAGGCAGGGCTATCGACCTAACAGGGGCAACAGCAGGGTGACAAAGTAATACACAATCGGCGCAGTGAAAACATAGCTGTCGGTGCGATCGAGCATACCGCCGTGCCCAGGGATTAGTTGCCCCGAATCTTTGACCCCGGCGTCCCGTTTCATTAAGGATTCGGTCAGGTCGCCCAGCAAACTGGTAATACCGATCAGCGTTCCCAACGCGCCCCCCGATAAGGGACTGAGGGGCCAGCCCAACAACTGCGACCCTAACATGCCGACCAAAATGCTGATAATGATGCCAGAAACTGCCCCTTCTACGGTCTTTTTGGGGCTGATGTTGGAAAGGGGCGTTTTGCCAAAGGCACGGCCCACAATGTAGGCCCCGATATCGGCCCCAATGATGCAGGCAAAGGCTACCAACGTGGCCGTTAGCCCGGTCGGCAGCGAGTCCAGTTGTACCGGCCAAGTGGGCCAAAATCCCGCCAGGGGTAAGTTACTGGTCACGTCGAGATCGCGCAAGCGGATCCAGTAGCTGGGTAAATAACCGCCATAAAACAGCCCCAAAATGGACGCGGCGACATCGGCGATCGTGGCAAATTTTGGCTGAAAGAGTAGATAAAAACAGATGAAGGTTCCTCCCAAGGGCAACACTGCATTGGCTAAGGGAGGAGAAACATGGGCGAAAATCAAGAGCAACTGGCTGACACACAGGGTGATTTTGGCCGCGGGCAAAATGCCTTTCGCCTGTACGAGTTGGAAAATTTCGCGTTGCCCTAAAAACACAATGACGCCAAAGGCCAGCGTGAAATACCACCCGCCCAAGATCACGATGAGGAAGGCAAGTAAGATGGCAACGAGAGCGCTAATTGTTCTGGTCAAGGGCATGTAATGGGGCAAAGGAGACAGGATTGAGGAAATGCAGGGTCGCCCCCAGGTGAGGGGGTAGGAGGCATTGCCAAGACTTTCCTGGGAGACTCATTTCCTTAGAGACTCAAGTTAATGATAGTAAACCGAAATACCCAGGTGGTGTCACTCAGGATAATTTACCAGCCTGATTAATGTAGAGGCTGGGGCGATCGCCCTCTCTCCGGGCTTTCCCCATCACCGTAGCACTCCGCCGGTTTGCGCTGCTCACGGGGGGGTGGGGCCTCGTCCGTCGGTCAGCCTGGGGGGCGAAAAGCTCGTGTCACCAGGCTTTTTGGAGCTTGGTGAACCCAACCTGACAAATTAGGGCAAGTCAGCCAGAGATTTAGCGAGGGGCCGTGGGTAAGGGTCAAATTAAGCCCCTACCAGACTGAATTCGGCAAAACTTAAGATTTTCGCCCAAATTCACGAATGACGCCAATATCGCGGTTTTCGCTAATTTGAATACAATTTTGAGTGAGGAAGCTCTCACATTCCCCCTGAAAAGGATCACAATGGTGGGGGATACTGGAAATCCGGCTCTGACAATCACCCAAATTCATGCATAAGACTCAAGATCTGCACGTTGTTGAAACACGCCCTCTCGCGAGTCCCGCGCTCATTCACCACGAGTTACCCCTGACCGAAACGGCAGCGGCCTTAGTCACTCAGACGCGCGATCGCATTCGCAACATCCTGTACAACGAAGATCGTCGTTTATTGGTGATTGTCGGTCCTTGCTCGGTGCATGATGTCGATGCGGCGCTGGACTACGGACAAAAGTTGGCGGCGCTGCGGGCAGAACTGGCGGATTCCCTAGAGATTGTGATGCGGGTTTACTTCGAAAAACCGCGCACCAACATTGGCTGGAAAGGACTGATTAACGATCCCCATCTAGACGGCAGCTACGACATCAACACGGGGCTGCGGCTAGCCCGCAAGCTGCTGCTTGATCTGGCCCACTTAGGCCTACCGGCAGCCACCGAACTGCTTGATCCCATTACGCCGCAATACATTGCCGACGTGATTGCTTGGACGGCGATCGGAGCCCGCACCACCGAGAGCCAGACCCACCGAGAGATGGCCTCCGGTTTGTCGATGCCCATCGGCTTTAAGAACAATACGGACGGCAGTTTGCTGGCAGCGATGAATGCCATGCTGGCGGCCAGTGGCTCGCACCACTTTTTGGGCATTAACCACCACGGGTTAGCGAGCATTGTGACCACGACGGGCAACCCTGACGGGCATCTGGTGCTGCGGGGCGGCAAGCATGGCCCCAACTACGACACCACCCACGTACAGCAGGCGGCGCAGGAACTTGCGGAGCTGGACCTCAACCCGCGCATGATGGTGGATTGTAGCCACGCTAATTCTCAAAAAGACCACCGCAAGCAGCTTGAGGTGTTGGAACATATTGCCCGACAGGTACAGGGCGGTAGTCGCCATATTTTGGGCGTGATGATTGAGAGTCATCTGGTCGAGGGCAAACAGCCCATTCCCCAAGATTTGTCGCAGCTCAAGTACGGGCAAAGCATTACGGATGCCTGCGTAAGTTTTGACCAAACGGCGGACATGCTGCGGAAGCTATCGATCGCGATCGCCCCGTTTACGTCGCAACCCGTGTAGGACTGCAAGCTCGCCAAAATCAGTGCGTTGATGGCGCTTTGAGGAGGGCGATCGCGGCGGCATTATCCAGGGTTTGCATTGCCCAGTCAGGGGTACGGTCATCTCGATGGCTGGCCCAGCGCGCTAAAAACGTCGTTCGGTCAACGCAGCTAGCGCCCAGATGCAGCTTGTAGGGCAGTTCCATCCCCAAGTCCCAAAATGCAAACCCACTTTGCGCCAGCACCTGGCCGAGTAGCCCTAACTGCACCGACCCGGCCCCATTTTGCCGATGAAATCCGGCCAGGCTGGTGTAGATCGCCCCGGTCGTGTAGCCCACTTCGCCCGCAACTAACCGTTGACCATCATATATTTCGATGGAATGCAGGGCCACTCCCCGCAGCGGTTGCTGGTGCAAACTCATGAACGCTGCGCATAGCGGATCGATGAGCCAAGTGGGAGAATGATAGTCAGCGATCGCTCGTAAACAGGTCGCAAAATTCTGATTGATGGCAAACGTGAGCCCCCGCGCGTGGCGTTTGAGCTTGCGAGACCGATGCAGGTGGGCAAAATCGAGCACGCAGCGCTGGTGATGAGACTTGATCAACAGCAGGGGCCACCGGGACAGCGACTCCCCCATCGGCAAATAACCGTGATAGCAAACATCGGCCACAAAGGCGGCGGTCAAATCAGTGGCCAGGCAAAATTCTTGCTGTCGCTGGGCCAACAGGCGAGGCACCGCTGGCAATTGGGTGCGATCGCGGATCACCGGGTAGTAGGGCTCTAGCCAATCGAGCAGGGAGCGCTGGCGATTGGGAGACATCGTTAATTCCTTCAGAACGCCGCCGCACGACTGTACCTGCTGATTCAATGCCGGACTCTAATGCTGAGTCGCCGATCGCTAAACCGCAGGCTCAGCATTCAACCATGCGCTTTGACCAGATTAGCGAATGCCGAGCGGGGAGTCACGCAAACCGATCAAGGCTCCTGCTCCGCCGTTGGCGATCGCACCGCCTTCAAACCCTCAATACGAGCACACAGACAGACCCCTATCCAGCAGAACAAGATTGCAGGCTATTTTATGCCCACTAGAGAATATCTCAGATCGGCAATATTTCGTAGGGGCTTGGCAGTGCCAAGCCCCTACCGGCAACGTCAAATCGTCTTTATGAACTTTTTTCGCTGATGAAACCATCCTGCGCTGGCGTAACTGATTAGGAACTTAACTGATCACAGTTCCCTAAGGAATGCGGATCAAATAACAGCCAAATTGTTAGGGCAGGCATCTTGCCTGCCTTGGGACAGCCGAGACGGCTATCCCAACTTATTCAATTCCCATTCCTAAGGGACGCACTCGAAATAAAAGTACCTACCCAACCACCCAGCCACTGCCGTCAACCGAGAGGTTATTTTCCCGCCAATCCCTAAGCATTGGCCGAGGTTTGACCACAGGTATATCGCGCCAACACGGCCACTAAATCAGCATGGTTGATCGGTTTGCTGAGATAGTCCTGCATGCCCGCCGCAAGACAGCGATCGCGGTCCTGAGGCTGTGCCAGGGCTGTAGTCGCCACAATGGGTAAGTCCTGCCACTGCGGCTGTTGGCGAATTTGCTGGGTCAGTTCCAGGCCATTCACCCCCGGTAGCTGCACATCCATCAGCACCAAGACTGGACGATGATCACTCAACCAGTCGAGGGCCTCCTGACCATGGGCACAGTGATGGACCTGATAGCCCCAGTGAGTCAGCATATGCTCTAATAGCAAAGCGTTAATGGGGTTATCTTCGACGACTAAAATCGGCTGCGCAGTGGACTGGGGAGACGGTGGGGCGATCGCCAGCGGGTCTGAGAGGGTGGCATCTTGCACCGCATGCTGCTCATCGCGGCGGGTTGCCGTCCGGCAGTTGAGCGGCAACTGGATCGTAAATTCGCTGCCCTGGTCAGGCTGCGATCGCACGATGACATCGCCGCCGTGTAGTCGCGTCAGCTTTTGGGTTAGGGCCAGGCCCAACCCCGTCCCTTCATATTGCTTAGAGAGCGGACTTTCGAGCTGCTGAAAGGGCTGAAACAAAGCGGATACCTGGTCTGGCGCAATGCCAATACCCTCATCCCAGACCGTCAACGTCAACTGGTCCTCATGGGGTTGATGAACGCGAATGCCGATCGCCCGCCCCTTCGGCGTGAACTTGATGGCGTTCGACAATAGATTGAGCAGCATTTGCCGCACGCGCACCTCATCCGCAATTAACGCGGGCAGCGACTCTGCCACCTCACAGTGAATCGTGAGATCTTTCATCTTGGCTTGCGTCGTCACCATCGTGATCACGTCCTGACAAAGCGTAGCGACGTGAATGCTAGAGGGATTAAGATCCATCTGGCCCGCTTCGACCTTAGAGAGATCCAACACCTCGTTGATCAAACTCAGCAGATGTTCGCCGCTGTGATAAATCTGATCCACATACAATTGCTGACGTTCATTGAGTTCACCATAAACTGCCTGACTGAGCAGCTTCGAAAACCCCAAAATAGAGGTCATCGGCGTGCGCAACTCATGGGACATATTGGCCAAAAACTCTGACTTCAACCGATTGGCGCGAGCCAGTTCCAGGTTTTTAGCCGCCAACTCCGCCTCAATGCGCTCCTGCTGGGTAATGTCGCGCAGAATGATGGAAACGGCGGTGGGCTTGCCAGCTTCCTCGCCATAAACGGGACTGATGGAAATAAAAGCGCTGAAGGGGGTACCATCATAGCGCTGACAGACAATCTGGCCACTCCACCCCTCGCCAGTTGCCTGCTCTAAGACCCAGGCCACCTGGTCTTGTTTGGAAAAAAAGGTCGACAAATTGACCCCCGTGAGCCGCGCCGCCGGCCAGTTAAACACGCGCTGGGTGGCCAGATTGGCATACTGAATATTGCCCTGCAAATCCGTGATAATGGCGCTGTCATGGGCCGAGTCCAGCGCTTTGGAAAACATTTTGAGTTGCGCGTCACAGCGTTTGCGCTCGGTAATGTCGCGCCCAATGCCCAACGCCCCGACCAACCGACCGGATTGATAAAGCAACCGCCCGTTCACTTCAATAAAGACGCGATCGCCACTGCGAGTCAACACGGCAAATTCATAGTCGCGCAGTTCTCCCGTTTTAAGGAGTTGCGCAAACACGTCTAACGTCGATCGCCGCGACTCGGGGGCGACGATGTCAAGATAAGAATGCCCGACTACGTCGTCATAACTGTCGGCCCCAATCAGCTTTAAGCCATAGGAATTGACAAAGGTGAATTTGCCGGTCAAGTCCAGGGTGTAAACAATGTCAGAGGCCGCTTCAACATAAGCTCGAAACAGACTATCCGATTCCGAATGCAAAGCATTCGCTTTCTGCTTGGCAGAAACCGTGGGCGTGTCAGCGCTGGTCATGGTGTTGGTGTATCCCAATAGGCAAATCAGCAGTCGGTAGCCCCCTGATGATAGAAAACATGCAGACTCGCTATTTAGGCTGGCCCTGACTGCCTCATTGAGCTTTTCATCATCTCAGGGGAGAAATCAGGGATATTTCGTACAGATGCCGCGAAAAATCGTCAAGAATTCAGGCTGATGGTATCACTTTAGACCTTGCCAGTCAGTAGCGTAGTGAAAAACCCTGGCAAACTTTATGGTCATCGTAACTTTAGGAACTGTTGAAGGTGGGGATTTGGCGGCGGTGCTGTGCCATACGGTTCTCCGCAAGTCATGCAACTCTCGGCCAATCGATTGACTAGAACAGCGACCTGACATATTCCCGGCGCATCCGGGCGATCGCGTCAAGCGAAATCCCTTTCGGGCACACCGCTTCGCACTCCCCATGGTTGGAACAATCGCCAAACTCTTCAGCCGCCATCCGTTGAGTCATGGCCTGCACCCGTTGTTGGCGCTCGACCTGCCCCTGGGGCAATAGCGATAGATGAGCCACTTTTGCCGCTGTGAACAAAGATGCTGACGCATTGGGACAGGCGGCCACACACGCCCCGCAACCAATGCAGGTGGCGTAGTCAAACGCCAGATCAGCATCCGCCTTGGGAATCGGCAGACTGTTGGCTTCGGGCGCAGAGCCGGTTTTGACCGAGACATAACCGCCCGCCGTGATGAGGCGATCGAGGGCGGAGCGATCGACCACCAAATCTTTGATGACAGGAAACGCCCGTGCCCGCCAGGGCTCGACGACCACGGTGTCGCCGTCTTGAAAGTGGCGCAGATACAGCTGGCAAGTGGCGGTTTTGGCCTGCGGGCCGTGGGCTTGGCCGTTAATCATCAGGCCGCAGGAGCCGCAGATGCCCTCTCGGCAATCATGGTCAAACTCCACCGGGGACTCATCTTGAGCGATGAGTTGCTCATTCAACACGTCTAGCAATTCCAAAAAAGACATGTCGGGGTGGGCGGCGGCGATCGCATATGACACCAACTGTCCGGGGTGATCGGCACTGGCCTGACGCCAAATTTTCAAGGTGAGCTGCATACAAGAGTCAACAGTATGGGGCGCTTTCCTTTTAGTGTAGAAAGCGGGGGGGCGATCGCTGGCAGTTTCGACCAAAACGTTGCATTTCAGCGTTAAGGTTGGGTGGCAAGGGTCAGCCCTTGATTGCGTCAACCCAGGATATCGGTGCATTTCCTCGTCATGCGCTAGGAACCCGACCCTTCAGCCAATCGTAAACTAGCAAAGGATGCCCTTTCCCATCATGATCAAAATTCGTTGGGTTGCCGTGTTGTTGGCGATCGCCCTGGGCCTGACCAGCTTTGCCCCACCGGCCCAAGCGCGCAATTGCTATCTCCGCAGTGACCACGAAATTTGTTTGCAGCGGGTACACCGCAGCGCTAAATATCACTGGCGCTATCGCGTTGAGGCC
>Ga0081520_100147_pt1 | contig 49877 bp, 45 predicted proteins | sample HotLakmasection1_FD_70988 | JGI IMG/M metagenome (GOLD analysis project Ga0081520, IMG submission 70988) | Hypersaline microbial mat communities from Hot Lake, Washington, USA - Section #1 (SPADES assembly) (version 2) | ecosystem: Environmental > Aquatic > Non-marine Saline and Alkaline >... | reverse complement strand
GGGGGATTTAGCCCCAAGGAACGTTGATCGGTATCCCCAGTTCCGGTTTCAGCCACTTGGACGCCATGATAGTTTGAATAGCCTGGGTCAAAATTGGTTCTAAAGCTCAGAATACAAGCACTTAGCCAACGTGCAATTACCCTGGAAGCTGGCAAGAGTCTGAAGAAGTTGAACTCACTGAGAGTCTGTATGGTCGGCTAGAAAGTTTAAACACTACAAAAGCTTAGTAAAAAAGATTCGTTGATTTGCATGCTGCTAGGAGCATAAATGCCTTCATGTTATCTTTGCGGAACCTGGATACAAAGAGGCGGAGGCGTTCGGGCCGATCTGGTTACAGGCTCATCTTTCAGTTCACGAGGAAATTCAAGATTTTATATTTCCCGTAAGTCAATTTGTACTGACTGTGCCAGAAAGAGAAGACGAAACCACAGAATCTATCAGCATTTCATATTTTTAGTAGTGCTAGGGATCTTCAGTTTATTTGTCTTTTCGGAAAATGAAGATTTAGATAGCTCTCAGGGCATAAATAAATCTTCACTTGAGCAAAGTGGGTTGCCTCAAGATTCTTGCGGAGATCAATCTTCTGATGTGAATCAACGGTGGTATGGTGTAATTCTAGAAGATTCAGATCTTGAAAATACTAAAAATAATTTATGCAGAGATGCCTATTACAGGCAGCTTAACGGGAGGCAAGTGATACAGGGTGCTAGTTTCGTAGATGCTGAGCGGGCGCGAAAGTTTGCTGAAGAAATAAATGGTCAAGTTGTCACTCCATAAGTCTTTAATACGGAAGAATACGGAAAATCTGCATTAAAAAACATCAACCAATCTGGTTTTCTTGTTCGGTGGCGTCGGCCCAATCGGTGGGTAGGTAGCCCGTGGGTTCGTCCCAGCGATCTTCGTCGTCTTCGATGCCCTGAGGGCTCATGTCCAGCACTACGTTTTCGTGCAACAGGGCCGCATCGGGCAGCGTTACGGGAATTTCCCGTAACGCTGCCAGTACCTCCTTGGCGGACGCATAGCGCTGAGAAAAGTCGTAGCGCACCAGTTTGCTAATCACGGTGGCGAGGGCGGGATGTAGATCGGGAACGCGATATTGCCAGATCAACTCGCCGCGATCGTCATACTGCATTTTGTAGGGGGACACGCCGGTCAACGCCTCGATCGCCGTCACCCCGATCGCATACAAATCGCTGCTGAAGCGAGGCATCCCTGCCGACTGCTCGCTGGGCATGTAGCCTTTGGTGCCAATGCCGATGGTGGAGGTGACATGGGGCTCGTTTTCCGAGAGCTGGCTGGTCAATTCCTTCACGGAGCCAAAGTCAATCAGCACGAGTCGCCCATCTCCCGCTCGGCGGATCAGGTTCGAGGGCTTGATGTCGCGATGGATGACGCCCTCACCATGCACAAATGACACCACCGGCAAAATGTCGAGCAAAAAGTTCATCACCCATGCCTGCGACTTAGGCTGCCGTGAGGCCAGCTCGTCTTTGAGCATGTTGCCCTGCACCATTTCTTCCACCAGATAGAAAGACGACACCGTTTCAAAGTGGGCCAGCAGGCGGGGAATTTGGTTGTGGTGCCCCAGACGCTCCAAAGTTTGGGCCTCCGATACAAAGAGGCGATGGGCTAACTGATGGGCTTGGGGATCATCGCTCAGAATGCGTAGCCGCTTGACCACACAGATCGGCTCGCCAGGGCGCTGGGTATCAGTCGCGATATAGGTTTCGCTAAATCCGCCCGCCCCTAAGACCGACTGAATTTGATAGCGGGCTCCCAGCATCGTGCCGACCACCTCAGCCTGCCGAGCTTCCAGCAAATCGTGGAACGCGGCTTCCTGGCTGATGATTTCCTGCACGATGGGCGAGGTGGCGTATTGGGCCAGGGTTTTGCGGAAGCGCTGCTTTTGTAACTGCTCGCTGATGAGCCCCGACGTTGTGTAGGCTCCGCCACTGATCAGCAGCGCGACGATGATACCAGCGGTGGGCAAAAACAGGTTAAGCCCGACGAACCCGACGTAGCTGATGATGAGCCAACCGGCTCCGGCGATCGCGGTTCCCAGCAGTCGATAAACCGTGCGATCAATGCGGGTCAAGAGCACCAAAAAGCCCGCCCCGATCGCCAGCACAAATCCGGCTCGGCCCCGGGGGTGCGGCAAAACGGCCTGAGTGGCGGTGCCCGCTCTCAGGGTGGCAATGTCATTCGCCAAGATTTCGACCCCCGGCATGGGCAAAGGATACCCCACGCTTTGGGCAAAGGGGACGTCATGAAAGTCTTGATGCACCGTGGCAGTGGAGCCAATGAGGACGATTTTGTCCTGAAAAAATGCTCCCGATTGCAGATAATTTTCCCAGGGGTCAGAGTCCAGTACGTACCAGAAGGGCACATGCTCGAAAGTGCGCACCGGTCCCAAAAACTGAATGCCGTCGCCCTGGTCGGTCGGCGGGGTAATCTGGGCGGCCTGTAGCGTTGCTTGGGCAAAACTGAGTTGGCCATTCCAGTCAGGGGTATCCCCTTCCACCGTGTTGGCAGCCAAGGCCGAGGTCGCTAACACTTCAAAATAGGTGTGCCCTTGCCGATGGATGCGGCCATCGATCTCGAGGGGAAAATTGATGTTGCCGAATTGCACACCTTCCTGTCGAAAGCGCTCCAGCGGCAGCGTCGGCTGCAAAATCGCCCCCTGTCGCAGTTGATTGTCGCCGTATTTCATCGCTAGAGTGACGCGATCGCCGTACTGCGCCAACACCTGGGCTAAGCGCTCGTCATCCGCTGGGCCATAGGCGCTGTCGGTCGACAACAGCAGGTCGACAGAAACCGATTTGGCTCCCGCTGCCATGAGCCGCTCGATCGCGATCGCGTAAGCTGACCGCTGCCAGGGCCACTGCTGAATCGGGGCCAGATCAGCATACTTTTCAGCATCGCTGCGGTAATGCTCGACTTGCGATAACGACTCTTCATCGATCGCCAAAATGACAATATCTTCTGGCGCGGCCTGAGGTCCCCGCACTTCAAAAAACAGGGTCTGCAGTTGCCGTTCCCATCGCTCTAGAACCGGGCTGTTAAGGGCAGTTAAGACCGCTACTAACGATAAGCAGCCACCCGCCAACAGCTTTTGCCACGGCAGGTGCAACCGCCGACTGGCCTGGGTTTTAGATTGGGTGGCTGTAGCAGAATGGGTCATCGTAAGCGTACCTGACGAGGGGGCGTCGAATAGTCATCGCTGGTGGGGGCACCCTGACCGCATCATCAAATGTATAGATGCATTTATCGTCCACCATAACCTTTACTTCGGAGGAAGGCGTAATTTTCCTGACGAAGCGATGGTGAGTCGCCGGCGAGATAAGGGCATCATCACTCCGCAGACACCCTTGCAGCCATTGCCTGAGAGGCCCCTAAATACCGTAGTATGATGCCCTTAGAGCTTTTGCGAGCGATGGGATTGGGGCCGAGGAGACGAATCGCGTGACAGTTGATTGCAGCATTGAAAATGCGACGTTAGTCGGGCGACCAGGGTTATGGGCGATCGCCATTGACCATGGCATCATCGCTCAAGTCAAGCCGACCGCGCCAATCGCCGCCCACACCACCGTCGACGCCCAGGGCAAACTCCTGATACCGGGGTTGGTCGACGCCCATATTCACCTGGATAAAGCTTTTTTGTTGGCTCAAGCCCCAGCCCAAACTGGCGACTTTGCCGAGGCGTTGGCTATGACGTTGCGGCTCAAGGAGCAGTACACCGTGGCGGATATTCAGCGGCGAGCACGGGCGGTGTTGGAGCAGGCGATCGCCTTCGGCATCACGGCCATGCGCAGTCACGTGGAAGTTGACCCGATTTTAGGTGTCACCTCAATGACCGCCCTGCTCCCGCTGCAGCGTGCCTACGCTGAGGGCATCACCCTACAACTCGCCGTGTTTGCGCAAGAAGGCATTACCAATCAACCCGGCACGGAGGCATTGTTGCGTCAGGCAATGGCGATGGGCGGCGACGTCATTGGGTCTGCCCCCTACGTCGATCCGGATCCCCAGCGCAACATCGAAATCATTTTTGACATTGCGGAAGAATTCGACTGCGACATCGATTTCCATCTGGATTTCCTGGACGATGACGAACCGCTGCAGTTACCCCTGGTCATTGCCGAAACCCGCAAGCGGCAATGGCAGGGGCGCGTTTGTGTCGGCCACATGACCAAGTTGGCTAGCCTCTCCCCCCAACCGTTGCGGGCGATCGCTGCCGACCTCAAAGAGGCTGGCATTGCGGTGCTAGCCCTACCGGCGTCTGACCTGTATATGATGTCGCGTCGCGACACCCATAACCTGCGACGCGGCGTCGCGCCCCTCCATCAGCTTTACGACTGGGGCGTCACTGTCGGCACAGCCACCAACAACATTCAAAACCTGTTCACGCCCTTTGGCGATGGCGACGTGCTGAAAATTGCCACCCTCCTGGCGAATGTGTTGCAACTTGGCACCACCGCGCGCCACGAATTTTGCCTGGATGTGGTCACCCGCCAGGGTGCCCAGGCGATCGGCATCGACAACTACGGCATTGAACCGGGCTGTGTGGCCGACCTGGTCTTGTTAGACGCGCCCTCCGCCTCTGCCGCGATCGCCACCGCCCCCCCCTGCCGCACCGTGTTCAAAGCGGGCAAAATCGTTGCGCAAACTCAACTCTATTCCCACACTTTTTTGTCGCCTTCGCTAGTGGGATGAGCCAGTCGTGCGCCCCGTTTCACAATCTATGGAGCCGCTTGAGGGCATCTCGAGCCGCCGCTTTTTCGGCATCTTGTTTACGCCGTCCCTGCCCTCGGCCATATTCGTTACCGTCAATGCGCACCACCGCTGTGAACTCTTTGGCATGATCTGGCCCTGACTCGGCCACAATCTCGTAAGTGGGAATGATCCCCAACTCGGCCAGCGCCCATTCCTGCAGGGCACTTTTCTCGTTGATGTTTTGGGTGGGGTCTGCCAGCGTTTCGACCACCGAGTCAAACAGGGGAAAGACAAATTGGCGGACCGGGTCAACGTGCGATCGCTGATCCAAAAAGTACGCCCCCACCAGCGCTTCAAACGCACTGCTGAGCAATCGGGCATTGTCGCGCCCGCCGCTGCCCTCGACGCCGCGCCCCAGTCGCAAATGCTGGCGGAGCGAGAGTTCAACAGCAAACTTCCCGAGTTGCGTGGCATCCACCAGCGAGGCCCGTAGCGGAGTGAGTGCCCCCTCCGGCTGGTCAGGATAGCGAGCAAACAAAAACTCGCCACACAAAAACGTCAAAATCGCATCGCCTAAAAATTCTAGGCGCTCATTGTCGCCCCCCGCCTCGGGATGCTCACGGGCATAGGATTTGTGGGTCATCGCCTGGGTAAACAGCGCCGGATTCTGAAACTTAGGCAAGCGTGTCATCACCTGATGCTCTACTAGATTTCGTCGGGATCAAGGCCCAGCGATCGCAGCCGCTCGGCTAATCTCTCGGCTCGCTGTTGGGCCGCTGCTGCCTGCTGTTGGGCAGTTTCAGTATCTGTCCAAAACCAGTTGCCATCACCATCACACCAGCGCAACCAATGGCTGCTTTTGCCTTCAAAACGGCCCTCCCAGATGCCCAAACCAATGTCTAAATCGGCCAACCAAATGCGAGGATTCCCAGACCGCAAAGACTGCTCTTGATAACGCCCACCCGCTAACTGGAAATAGCGCAGCCGTTGCGTGTAACGGCTATAAACAATGTAGTGTGGCACCCCCAAATAGCGTTCATAAACCTCGACCTTGCTGGGTGGCGTATTCGTCGGGGCTAAGGGGGGCGGAAATGACGCTGCCAGGGGATCAACGACGCGATCGCTCTCTCGATAAAACCGACCTAAATCTTCGCGTTCCGTCTTGGGCGATAAAAATTCGACCACCACCTGGGGAGATTGCTGTTCCTGCCATACCACGTAGCTCATCCGTAAATCTGCACCCTCGTAAAGGTGAGGCACATTCAACGCTAAAAACCAATCCGGGCGCTTATGCCAGAGCACATGGTTGGGGTCGTAGTAAACATTAAGATCGGTGCCGGTAAACCAATTCTCTCGACTGTAGGCAGCCAGTCTCAACGTCCGGCTCAGCAGTTGTGGCTGCAAGTCATGAAATTCGTCAGGCAAGCCTGGCTCCTCAGGAAACTCGCTGGGCAAATCATACATGGTGGGTAGCGTCTCTCGCGGGGGAGCAGACACCAGAGCGGGAATCGAGTGGCCGGATACAGGATGCATGGTGAATCAGCCGCTGAGAAAAGTATTCACATTGTAAACAAGCGGGCGATCGCGTCGGTCTAAGACTGGTGAGCCACATCTGTACGGGGAGATTTGAGCATCAGCCCGATCATCGTTTCGATATAGCGTTCCTTGCTCAGGGGCATGATGTCGCGACCATGCAAGATGTACTGCGTCAGGCACATGTAGACCACGGAGCCAATAATAATCTGGGCCAGCGCCTGGGAATCGGCATCGCTAAATTCGGCATGCTGCTCCAAATAGTCCTGCATCAGCTCTAGACCCGGCTTGCTGAGATAGGTCACAAACGTGCGGGCCAATTCAGGAAAACGTCCCGATTCGCCAATTACCAGGCGCACAAAGTTTTGATAATCGTCATCATCGGCAATGGTATCGACCATCAACGCCAGCAATCGCGGCAGCGACTCAGCGGGCGCATCACCAAAGGTCTCTGAATTGAACTTGATTTGAAACCGCTCCCGCGCAATTTTTTGCACCAGCGCTCGAAACAACCCTTCTTTGTCTTGGAAATGGTTGTAGACAGTCGGCTTGGAAACGCCCGCCGTTGTCGCCACCCGATCCATACTGGTGCCAGCATAGCCATGGGCCAGAAACTCCTGGAGGGCACCATTCAAAATTTGAGTAGCCTTATCAGTCTTATTCAAAGCAACGGTCATATAACAGCAACCACCGCATGGTTGGCATTGATTTTAATTGTCGAATCGCGATATGTCACAGTTTTCCTTACCCCACGATAGCGAACTCAGTGACAAACCGAGGCTCCTGGCCAGAAGTTAGGTGATTTCTGGCACTCTCCTTAAAGCATCACTCACCCGACTGGCGCTATCCTCACTCTCTAGGGTTGGCTCAACTGGGGTCCTCCCATCGCGAGGAAACCCGCCGAGCTCCGGGCCACAGGCGGATTTGAGCCGGGAAGAGCCATCTGAACGGATGGCAAAAAGTTAACGGTGGATGAGCGTAACCAGCGCAGCTAGGGCCGGGTCAAACTTGAATTTGGAGGTTGGGTCAAAAGCCCTTCAGGCATGGCTCCACTAAAGCGCTGAAACCCAGCAGAACCTTTTTCATGGTTGGTTTATTGCCGCCGACAAGGCTGCGCCAACACTCTGTTCAACCCAGCCTACATGTACCCACCAGTTGAAGATTGATGGGCTACTAGTGTAGTGATCCAAAAGTTCTGCAACACAATTCAATCTGAGATTAGCTAGCTTATTGAGCTCTCGGGCTTGAATAATGTTTCAAAACCAAATGCTCACTGTACTAGCTGCCCTTGCTAATTTGCCACATCAAAAACTGTTGAGTAGGCTGAATAGCCACCCCCTCAATGCCCTCCTGGGCAAAGACATAGTCTTTGTTCTGCCAGAGGGGAATGTAGGGCACATCATCTTGCAGGAGGGCCTGTAAATCTTTGATGATTTGCTTCCGGGCCTCGGGATCTTGCTCCGATTGCTGAGCCCTCACCAATTCGTTGGCTTTTTCACTGTAGTAAAAAGAGCCATTCCCCTGACTGGCTCCCTCTTCACAGAGGGTTGCTTCAGAGCCTTGGTCACAGCTTAAGAAAGGCTGCACAAAGGTATCGACATCGTAATAGTCGGGATACCAGTTGGCCAGCACTGAGGGATACACCCCTTTGTCCACATTGCCCCACAGGGTGGCGCTTTCAGCGGTTTGCACAGTAACGTTTATCAGTCCCGGCAGTCCCGTTTCAAAGGACTCTTTGAGGGTATTGGCGACAACGCTGCGGGTGGTCGAGGCGGAGGGATACCAGATCTCAAAGTTCAACGGATTTTCTTCAGAAATGCCCGCTTCTCTGAGCAGCTTTTCGGCGAGTTCAAAGTCGCCGTCGCCATAGGCTTGTTGCAGCACCGGCTCGTACACATCAAAGCTGGTGGGAATCAGGCTGTACAGGGGTTCGGCTTGGCCTTGGAAGACTCGCTCATTCACCAGATTGCGATCGATCATGGCGGCGATCGCCTGCCGCACCCGCACATCATCCAGCGGCTCGATCTTCTGGTTCAAGCTCATATAGTTGACGACGGTGGTACCGGCTTCCACGACTTGCCAATTGCCATTTGCGGCTTCCCGTTCGAGATCGGCGATCTGCTCAGGATCGAGGGTCTGATAGGCAATATCGATGCCTTTGGTTTTGAAGGTGTTGTAGAGGTTGGCGGGGCTGCTAAAAATTTGGATGTCGATACCGCCGTTGGCGGGTTTTTCGCCCCAGTAGTCTTCATTAACATCCAGCTTGATGGAGTCGCTATTGAATTCGGCTAGCTTGTAAGGACCCGTGCCAATGAAGTTGTCAGGTACGAAACTGCCCTCGGCGATCTCATAGCTGTCCGGCGGTACCGGGGTGACGCCCCAAAAGGTCATCAAGGCAGTGAAGGCCGCAAAGGGAGACTTGAGTTGAATGGTGAGTTCATGGTCGCCGGTGGCTGTCACCGACTCGACCCGTTCCGCTAACAAGAAGGCGGGACGCCCCCCATTTTGCATGAATCTTTCCAGCGAAAAGGCCATTGCCTCAGCGGTGAAAGGGGTACCATCGTGGAACACCACGTCGTCCCGCAGGGGAATGGTGTAGGTCAGGCCATCATCGCTGATGGTGGGCAGTTCTGCCGCCAACTGGGGAATGAGGTCGGTCGTGCCCGGCTCGTAAGCATAGAGCTGATCGCCTAGATTGTGCAGCAAAATGCCGGGAAAGATTTCGTAGGCGTCGGCGGGATCGAGGGTGCGGGCGGTCAGCGTCGTGCCGATGGAAATGCGATCGCTGCCGACCCCATTGGCCGACTCGGCGGGGGCATCGGTCTCCGTCGTGGGACTGCTGGTACAGGCCACGATCAAGGCAAAACACAGGCTCAACAACGTGCCAAACCGCAGCAGCGATCGCCATTGCCGACGAGACCAGGCGTGGCGCAGTTGCTGCCAGTGAGAGCCGATTAACGAAACCATAGGTTAACCCCAACCATCAAAATGTAAATGAGCTTTATTAACGCCTGTCTTGTAGCACCTGTCAATCAGACTTTATAGCGCAGTGGGTTCTGCGACGGTGCGGTCAGCAGCACCGGGAAAAAACCGTTGCGTAATGGCAGCGGTGAAAAAATGTACTAATAGCCCCAAAGGCCCCGCAAATAAGCACAAAGCCAGAGAATGCCGGGTGAAGATGCTCTTTTCTTGGCCTTGCAGGTAAATCCATCGCCCCACGAACAGATCCATTACCAAGAAATGCACCCAGCCCAGCGCCATGACTTGCGCGTTGGCAAACATCCCCGCCAACCCCGTCAGCTTCAGTTGAGGATCCGAAAAGGCTTCTAAAATGCCGCCATCCAGGGTGACAAACAAATAGACATAGAGACTCGCCAACGCGGCAAACGGGATGTAGGACTGCATCACGCGCTGCGTGACCGACCAATTGGGCAGCAACACCATCAGCGCCCAAAACGGCAGTACAGAGAGATTCGCAACTTGAAAGATATTTTCCAGATCGGTCAGGGTGGGAATAAGCATGAGGCGATCGCAATTCAATACGTTCTCTACTGTAGAGAAATTGCTCGCCCAATGGCGTAGATCTCGACATTCAACAGCCGTTCTCGTAAAAAATTCCCGCAGGCGGCTGGCCTGATTGAACGGTTCGGGGTTGTCGGGCGAGGCATTCTCGGTACCGCTTGTTGGATCAGTCAGTTACGCAATCACGAGCATGCTTCGCCCCGACCGACCCTGCCACCCTCACACCCTCATACTCTGCCACCCTCACACCCTGCCACTCTGCCACCCCCCTCACTCCTCGCGCTGGTAGCCCAACTCCGCCAACCGCGTCCGAGACTGTCGCCATTTCGGCTGCACTTTGACAAAAACTTCCAGATACACCTTGCCGGTGATCAGCTTTTGCATTTGCTCACGGGCACCGCTGCCGATCGCCTTCATCATGCTGCCTTTTTTGCCGATCAGGATGCCCTTTTGTGAGTCCCGCTCGACGTGAACAGTGGCGAGGATGCGGGTAATCTTCTCGTCTTCTTCCACCCGTTCGATGGCGACCGCGACGGAGTGGGGCACCTCTTCTCGCGTGTGGTAGAGCACCTGCTCGCGAATCAACTCGCCCATGATGAACCGTTCCGGCTGATCGGTGACGAGGTCGGGCGGATAGTAGTAAGGCCCCGGTTCCAGGTGCTGAATGAGCTGGGTTTGCAGGTCCGGCAGGCGATCGCCCGTAACGGCAGAAAATTCCAGCAGCGGCCAACCCTGTTCAGCCGCGATCGCCCGATAACTGTCCACAATCGCATCGGCTTGATCGGGCGATCGCAAATCCGTTTTGTTCATCCCCAGAAATACCGGCGTCTCTTGCTGGGCCAGCAGCTCGGCAATGAAGCGATCGCCCCGACCGGCGGGCACTGAGCCATCCACCACAAACAGCACCAGGTCAACGGCAGCGATCGCGGCGCGGGCATTGTGGACCAGGACTTTGCCCAATTCGTGGTGAGGCTTATGGATGCCCGGCGTATCGACAAAAATGATTTGGGCGGCATCGGTGGTGAGGATGCCCCGCAGGCGGTTGCGGGTAGTCTGCGCCACCGGGGAGGTGATGGCGACCTTTTGCCCAATCAGGTAGTTCATCAAGGTTGACTTACCGACATTGGGGCGACCGACAATGCCCACAAAGCCGGAGCGAAAATCCGCTGGGGCAGCGGGAATAGCAGACATTCCCAGGCTATCAAGCATGGATTTAGCTCCCCACTAGCTGAACGACGACTTCGCGATGGTGGCCGCGATCGCGGTGTTCCCACAGATAAAGGCCCTGCCAGGTGCCCAACGCTAACCGCCCATTCATAATCGGAATGGTTTCTGACGTACTGGTCAGCACCGAGCGAATGTGGGCGGGCATGTCATCCGGCCCCTCAGCACTGTGAACGTAGTGGTCGCCATCGGGCACCAGCTTCGACAAAAAGTTTTCCAGGTCAACCAGCACGTCCGGGTCTGCATTTTCTTGAATGGTCAGACTGGCGGAGGTGTGACGGATAAAGACGGTACAGAGGCCCTGAGTGATTCCCGATGCCTGAACCACGCCCTGCACCTGCTGGGTAAAGCGGTGTAGAGATTTACCCCGAGTCGAAATGTCTAAAACTTTTTGATAGTGGTGAGTGATAGCAGTGGCAGTCATAAAGCACCGACAAGGGAGTCAACAGTTGCGATCCAGCGTTTCGGCAGTGAGTGCTGCCTAGCCATTGCCGCAAACCTTCAGGCTCAGGCAAGAGCGCGCTCACCCGGCGTAGAAACGCGGCAAGACACTTATCTTAACGGAAGGACACGGGCGATCGCTGGTCTCGCTGATGAATCGGCCCTACAAACGTCATCCTACTGGCGCGTTTCTGAAGTTGACTTGGGCAAACTAGCCCTAGACGCCCAACGCTCCGTAAGCCGACGGCAGACATCCCATACCTCAGCGGCAAGACGCCCGTGCCTGAACTGTTCTCTCCTACTGACGCCTGGCGATTAGGCGGTCCTACCTCGACAACACCTGATGAGCCATTAGGCTTGTTGTCGCAGGGGGTGTCGGTGTGGAATGAGTGGCGATCGCAGACCGCTAGAGGTTATCTAGAGGGCGATCGGCGATCGCGCATCAACCTGAGAGAAGCCCCCCTTCGCAACGCCCAACTACGCCATATCAATCTGTCTGCTGCCGATTGCTGCATGGCCGACTTGCGTGGGGCTAACCTCTGTAACGCCGACCTCCGAGAAACCCTCTTTTACACCGCAAATTTGAGCTACGCCCAGCTTGATCAGGCTAACCTGAGTGGGGCCGACCTGCGGGAAGTCTCACTGCATGACGCCAGTCTAAGGGCCGCCAACTTAAATTATGCCGTGCTCAACCATGCCGACCTCACCCGCAGCGTGCTGCGCGAGGCGCAGTTGCGCCAGGCCGATTTAAGGCACGCTTCGCTCAACCAGGCCGATGCTTGCATGGTGCAGTTTGCCGAAGCTGATCTCGCCTGGGCAGACCTCAGCAATGCCACACTCTACACGGCTGACCTCAGTCGTTGTAATCTTGCCAGTGCCACACTCAATCAGTCAGATCTGCGAGAGGCCAACTTTGCCATGGCGACGTTGCAGGATGCGGTCATGCACGGCGTTGATTTGCGGGCTGCCATCTGTAGTGCCGCTAACATGATTGGAGCCGCCCTCCATGGTGCCAACCTCACCATTGCCAACTTCAGCTTGACCAACTTATGTATGGCAAATCTCAGCCGGGCCTGTCTGGAAGGCACCACCCTCATCGGCGCAAATTTGATCGGTGCCAACCTGCATCAAGCCCATTTGACGCACGCCAATTTTGAAAATGCGGACTTGCGAGAAGCGATTTTGCGGGGCGCAAATTTACGCGGGGCGAACCTGCGTTTTGCGGATCTTAAAATGGCGAATCTGTCAGAGACTGATCTGAAAGGGGCGAATCTCACCGGGGCCGACCTATCTCAAGCCAATGTCTGGCGATCGAACCTCAAAGATGCTTGCTTGATCGACGCCGTGATGCCCGATGGTAACTTGTACGCCCCCTAAAATCATTTCTAGAAATTAATGTCCCTAGACGAGTTGGGCCAAACGGTTATTGCCGATGCCGTGAGCATCATGCCCACCCCTCTCCTCCCCAGCACGACGTAACCAACATCCCAGCGATGCCGACGATCTCCCCCCTACACCCTGTATCGGATACTTAAGCGGTGTGCCCATCGCATTGGCCACATACACCGCGACGGGTATACAGAGGTTGGATAAAAGTCGTGATTGCCAAAAAATTCTCAAAAAATTCTTAGTCTCAAAAATTCTTAGCTCGTTGGGGAGTGAAGCGTTGGCTACTGAGACCGATAATCGCTACTATTTGGTTCAGGTCTATGCGTGCGTCCTGCTCAGAAAACGCCGGTTTGCTAGGAGGCGATCGCGCATAGCCATCAGTCATCGGCCTTATCAGGAAACTTGGTGTGAATCACACATTTTTGATCGAGCCTGGTCGCTGGGTGCTCCAGGGCAATTGGTTAGAACGTGATCAGCCGCCGATGTCGCTGCGGGGAGGTATTTTGATTGCGTGGAGCCGCGATAACTGGTTCACAATGGTAATGAAGCTCACGTTCCCCAATAATGATCATGACGAAATCTCGCTCCAGTACAAGGGGCGTTTGGCCGGAGGAGAACGGCAATATACGTTTGTGCTGCAACATAGTGAACTCGGCCGCGTCGAAGGTGAAGGTTGGGTGGCTCCGGCATCGGTAGTGCAGCGGTATTGGTGTCTGGGCGATCGCCAACGTCGCACCGGCTTCGAAACGCTCTATCAACTGGACGAGAAACACTACCATCTATCGAGCGGCGTGATGGCCGGACATTACCTGACCACGGCGATCGAGGCCAACCTCGAAAGACAATAATCGATAGGGAAGTCTTCCCCGTGGGTATCTTTAGGCTACGGTTGTGGCGTTGTGCGATCGCTATCAGCCTTTAGGGGTAAGGCTATTGGGCTATCACCTCCAGCCGTCGAGGCTCAAGCAGGGTGATCACAGTCGCCATTGAAGCTAAGTGTCTGCCCAGCACCGGCAAGGCTTATCTACCTCAAGTCCCGGCGTTTAAAATACGATAGAGACTATAGCTCAGCATTAATCGGTAGCAGATGATGGCTCTGCGATCGAACTCAGTCATCCCTAAAGGGTTAGGCAGGCTACCGGTCAAAGATATCGGCGCTGCTCACTGACTCCTGACCCGATGCCGGTGAGGGAGCAAGAAACGACCCGCCAGATTGCGAAATTTGTTGATTGCTAACTCGACTGCTTGTCCGCCCCGTATTTTAACCATGTCAGACTCCAACATCGGCCAAAAACTTGCGAATCGCTACGAGTTGATGGAACTCGTCGGTCAGGGAGCGATGGGGAAGGTTTATCGAGCCGAAGATACCTTGTTGGGGGGCGTCATCGTAGCGGTCAAGTTTTTATCTCAGACCTTGTTAACGGATAAAATGCGCGATCGCTTCGTTCAAGAAGCGACCACTTGTGCTCAATTGGGCCAAAACAGCATTCATGTCGTCCGCGTGACCGATTACGGCGTCAACGAAGACGACATCCCGTTCTACGTCATGGAATATTTGCAGGGAGAAAGCATCAGCTTCCTGATCAGTCAAAAAGCCTTACCCATTCCCCGGTTTTTAGGCATTATTCGACAAATCTGTTTAGGGCTGAAATCTGCCCACGATGGCATTCGCATCCGGGGCTATGACCGTCCAGTTCCCATCATTCATCGAGACATCAAACCCAGTAATATTCTGGTCACCCAAGATCCCACCCTCGGCGAGTTGGCAAAAATTTTGGACTTCGGCATTGCCAAGCTCATGCAGGCCGACAGCGAACAAACCAGTTCCTTTATGGGCACGCTAGCCTATGCCTCACCCGAGCAAATGGAAGGCAAAGAACTGGATAACCGCTCTGACATCTATAGCCTCGGCATTTTAATGTACCAAATGCTCACGGGGCACCTGCCGCTGCGGGCCGCTAGCCATACCTTTGGTGGTTGGTACAAAGTGCACCACACAGAGATGCCGACCCCGATCGCGACGGTCGCCCCGGATGCCCAGATCCCCTCACTGTTGGAAAATCTGGTCATGAGCTGCCTGGAAAAACAGGCAGAAAATCGGCCTCAAAGCATCGTTGAGATTCTGAATTCATTAGACCCGCTAGAGCAGCGGTATGGCTCTGGTTTTCGCATGGGGCAGCGCATTGGGGCAACCTTATCCCGTGTGCCAATTGTTCCAAAACCAGGGCAAAAACAAGCTCAAGACTCGAAAGCATCGCAGCCTGACGCCCTCACCACGACTGAAGGGGATATCTGCCGCTTTACGTCATGGCCCCCAAGCAAGCCGATCGCGGAAATCGTCTTTCCCCATATTCTCCCTAGCAGCAAGGGGTCCCTATCGACGCTGTGGGTGATGATGCCCCCGGCGGAAATTGTGAAACGCCTCCGAGGCACCCGCTACAACACCTTTATTTGCACCATGTCGCCGCATCCCATGGCCCTCTGGCTGACGGTACTCTACAGCCCCAAACATGGCCCTCGCTGGTTACCGTGCTACCTGGATCTCAAAACCCAAGCCGGGCAGGAGATGGCCTTCCATTTAGGTCAAACTGGGGAATATAAAGTGCTGTTCTTTTCGACTGAAGAACCACAAAAATGTGCCCATGTCGTCACCTGCACGATCGCCTCGCCTCAACAAAAGATGCTGCAAAATTGGGTGATGTCAGCACGGGTACAGCCTTCAGTCGGCAGTCCTAACTTTAGTAAAAGTATGCTGCGAGATGAACTGAACAATAACTTAAAAGAAAAGGTACTCCAGCATTTAGAATCACTCTATCTCGATACTGACTAGGGTTAATCTCACTACTTGTGACACTTGCTGAGTTGCCTAAAAATGACGTGGCAGCTTGTGGCCCGAGCGGCATCAAAGGATGCCCCCGACCCTGAGCATTTGCTTGAGCGGTTGGCAAACTGACTGGAGACCCACCCCTCACCGAGGAACCCTCTTTTATCACCTGTGAGCGATCGCCCCCTTGGGGCATACCTGGTTGACTGACAAAACTCTCAAAGCCCTTATTTGTCGTAAATTGGGTAAAGCCCTCTGGGCATGGCTGAGCGCAAAGCACTCGCTGCGCGAACGCTAAAGCGCTAGCGTAACCCAACGAAACCGCCTCTGGTGTTGGGTTTCACTGCGTTCTACCCAACCGACGCGAGGAACTCTTGTCAGTCAATCAAGGGGCATACACAGTATCGCGGCCGCGACCGCAGCAGCACAATCGCAGATTGCTGTTAACCTCTCGGCTATTTTCGCTAAAGTAGTAGCACTTTGTACGCACCAAATCGCCGGGAGAATTGCGATGAGCTTGGCTCTTAAGCAAATTGGGCTATCGGTAGCCACTCTTCTTGTTGGAGGGGGACTCGGGTGGGCTGGCCATCAGCAGTGGCAGGCACAACAGCCCCAAACAGATGCTCAAGCTGAAGCCTCTGCCCCGATTGTGCAGGCTGCGCTCAACGCCGAAAATACGGAACTCCCCACCGTCGCCCTGCCTCCTCCTGCCCAGAGTAATCCCAACTTCATCGCCGATGCCGTGAATCGAGTCGGGGCAGCCGTCGTGCGGATTGACGCCGAAAACCAAGATCTGGAAGTCCCCGAAGGTTTTGAAAACCCCTTCTTTCGTCGCTTCTTTGGCGATGAGATGCCCGTTCCAGAACCGTTTCAGCAGGGCACCGGATCCGGCTTTATCATCTCCCAGGATGGTCGGATTATTACTAACGCCCATGTGGTTGAGGGGGCGACCAAGGTAACCGTAACCCTGACGGATGGTCGCATCTTCGAAGGGACAGTGGTCGGCACCGACAAGGTGACGGATGTGGCTGCGGTCAAGATCGACGCTGACAACATGCCCGCAGTTGTCTTTGGCAAGACTGACGAGGTATCGCCGGGGCAGTGGGCGATCGCGATCGGGAATCCCCTCGGTTTGGATAATACAGTCACGGCGGGCATCATCAGTGCCTTGGGGCGCAGCAGTACGGAAGTGGGGATTCCGGATAAGCGCGTGCAGTTCATTCAAACGGATGCCGCCATTAACCCTGGCAATTCGGGTGGCCCCTTGCTGAACGATCGCGGCGAAGTCATTGGTATGAATACCGCAATTCGCAAAGATGCCCAGGGCCTCGGTTTTGCGATTCCCGTCGAGACGTTTAATCGCATTGCCCAACAACTGTTTGAAAAGGGCGAAGTGCAGCACCCGTATCTGGGCATTCAAATGGTGCTGCTCACCCCGGAAATGCGCGATCGCATCAATGCAGAAGACGAAATCGGTGTCAAAGTCAATGCTGACAGTGGAGTCTTAATTGTGCGGGTGCTCGACGATACCCCCGCGCAAGCTGGCGGGCTGAAGGCCGGCGATATTATTCAGCGGGTCAACGGTGAAGTTGTCGAAACGCCGACGGATGTGCAAGCCCAGGTTGATGCTGGCGAGATCGGGCAACCGTTGGAAGTGGTCATCCAACGCGGGGGCGAGACGCAAACCGTCGCTGTACGACCGATGCCGCTGCCGTCTCAGTTGCAATAACCCCCCCATGGCGATGTCATCTGCGGCCCTAGTTCGGCCTGCTACAGAGGCGGATTTGCCCGATATTTTGGCGATCTATAACGAAGCGATTCTCAACACAACAGCGGTTTATGACTATACCCCTCATACGCTCGCCATGCGTCGAGACTGGTTTGCCGCTAAAAGCCGATCAGGGTTTCCGGTGATTGTGACTGAGGTTGACGGACAAGTTGCGGGCTTCGGTGCCTTGGGGGCGTTTCGCACCTGGGAAGCTTATCGCTACACGGCAGAAAATTCTCTTTACGTCGCCCCCGACTATCGCGGTCAGGGATTAGGCAAGCGTTTGTTGGCCCACCTGATCGAAACTGCCGAAGCGCTGCAACTGCACGCGATCGTGGCGGGCATTGATGCCGACAACACTGTCAGTCTTAAACTCCATGAGCAATTCGGCTTTCGAGAAGTCGCTCATTTCCCTCAGGTGGGATATAAATTCGATCGCTGGCTAGACCTGAAATTTATGCAACGCCTCCTGACAGCGCCTCAATAGCGACGCTGCAACCTTGCCCCTTGCCACATCCAGGAGAGACGAGAACCCAAATGCAACGCGATCGCCCTGCTATCGAGCGTTTTCGCCAAATCCATCTTCTGAGGTGTATTGTTTTTGGTGGGGTTTCCAGCTAACGCGGCTACCGTAGGTACCTGGCCGCCAAGCAGTGCTGTGACGAAAATCAGACTCTTGAGACGAGTCTTGTGGTGAGGATGAGGACGGATGCCCCCCTGCCGAACTTTTGGGCGATGCAGCAGCGGCATCAGTGGCCTGACGACGGCTTTGAATCCGCTGGATTTCCTTCAACGCTGCTTGCCAGGTGAGTTCGGGTTGGTGCAAGAGTTCGCGCAACGCTTGCAAAACGGCTTCTTCTTCCTGGTTAAGCTTTAGCGGTTGTGACAGTCGAATGGGGTCGACCTGCACGGCGGCAAAGGCCTGACGGACAGCACTGACAATCTGCGGCTTGTAGTCATGCAAAGCTCGGTCATACTGATGCTGTAGTCCCTTTTCGCTAGAGGCATACAGGGCTGGAAGCCGATTTAGCGCAAAGGTTTCGACTTCCGTGCGTTTGACGTACTTAGAAACTCGCTCTGGCAAACTGGCCAGTTGACGGCTGACTTCTTCAGCCACCAACATTTCCATTACGTTGATGTAAAGCTTTTTATGAGCAGTCCGAGGTTCACCACCCATGATTTAAACCTATAGACGATAAATGTATGCAGGTGCGATCGCGAGCTTACTTCTCGCTAACCAGCCCTTGCTGTAACCCGTCATCTCAATACACCCTGGGCCAATCCGCAAGTACGGTTTGACATGGCGGTCATCCTTCCTGTCTTCAAAACAGGCCGACATGAAGATATAAATGCCCTGATTGGTTTAGTATAACAACACTATTAGAATTCTTTTTCCGAAGTGTGTTTAGACTTAAAACTTAAGCCTCTCGAAATACATCCGCCGATTTACACCCCCCTAAACCTTCTAAAAAAGCCTATTCAAGTTGGCATAGCTGTGTAATCAATCACCAGCTCAAAGAAATTCAATGATTGTTTGGTTAAATGAGGCAGTAATGTCTTCCGGACACCCTTGCTCCTTGGATGGATTATTGCCTATTTCCCAGAACCTTTACAGTCAAAAAGACTTTAGTGCTTTTCATCCAAATGATGGTCAAGCAATTGCGGTTTTGCATCCGTGAGGTTGAAAGCAAGAGCAATCACGCTGATTCCCATGAGTGGACTGCTCTTGTTTTTCAGGCCAGCTACTGTAGAACAGAGAGGTCATGCCGCTGTTGCCTCCTTCCCCGCTTAAGGTGCAGCAACCAAGGGGTTGTAGGTTTAGCTCGATCTGCTGCTAGCAAAACGTCACTTGCCACGGTAGCGTCAGAAGGCAGAACCGCTAGCTCGATGAGTGCAGAGAATTGTTGATGTTTAGAGATAGCTGGAATAGTCAGTGTGGTCACCACTTATTGACTCTACGGGGTCGTTGAAAGGCCTGCTAGCGAGATAATTTTTGCCTAGCGAGAACGCAGTTTACGGTTCTGAAAGTTGCGTTTTCATGTCGGATAAAGTTTGTTCTATCGCGTTTGCTTCACTTTCTTCGAGAGCCGCAAATTGGGCTTCCAAAGACTGGGCCTGTAGTGTCTGATTGAGTTCAGCCATCGCATTGGCATGCGCTTCTAAATTGAGTACCTTATCTTCCATCTGGCTCAAGGTGCCGAGCGATCGCTCAGTGCCCACCTGGCTAATCAGGTCTTGAATCCGCTGGGTGGCTTCTGCGGAGCGGGCGCGGGCAATATACATATCGCGACGGATTCTGACATCGGCAATCTTGACCTCAAGGTTGCGCAGATTGGTTTTGAGGTTGGCAATCACCGCTTTTTGCGCCTCAAGGTGCCCTACCAACTGAGATTGGATGCGGAGGTAGGTTTGGCGTTGGGTCAAAGCCTCTCGGGCTTGATCTTCGTGGCCTTGGTGCAGTGCGAGTTGGGCGCGGTTGTACCACTCTTTGACCCCCAGAGCCGTTTGGTGGCACTGACGTTCGGTGCGCTTTTGGGTCGCGATCGCTTGGGCGATCGCCTGGCGCAGTTGCACTAAGTCGTGCTGCATTCCTATCACCGCTTGGTCCAGCATGGCCTCAGGGTCTTCGGCCCCCTGCACCCACTCGCCCACTTGAGCACGCACAACTCGCGCCAATCGCCCCAACATTCCCATCGCCTACTGACCATCCTGCTTTTTGACTACTGCTAGCACGATAACAGGGTGGATAGGGGAGTGGGTGGCTGGCTGTGAGGGGGAAAGGAGCGGGTGATCGCGGCTGGAGACAGGGTTGAGTGGTTATGGCCGCTGCCAAATAGCCGATTTAGCCAACCGCCATCTGCCGTAGAAAGGTCAGCTGAGCGAGTCAGAACAGGCAAAACGGGGCATCCCGGCTGGAATGCCCCGTCGCAGAGTTCGCGTCATTGGCGCTGGATTTAGGCCGAGAGCACGGCTTGGGCGGCGGATAGACCGGCCCCTGGCGTAAAGCCGTTGGCTCCAAGCTTGGCCAGGGTCGCTTCGAGGGCGGCCACTGCGGTTAAGATGTCGCGATCGCCGACAAAACCCAGGTGGCCGACCCGAAAGATTTTACCTTTGAGGTGGTCTTGTCCGCCCGCTAGCGCAATATCAAAGTCCTTGCGCATGATCGAGCGAATCTGCTCAGCCTCAATGCCCTGGGGCATGATGGACGTGACCGCTGGGCTCGCCACCTCATCAGCAGCAAACAACGGCAGATTCAGCGCTTTCATCGCGGCCCGAGTAGCCCGTTGCAGTTTGGCATGGCGGGCAAAGATATTCTCCAGCCCTTCTTCCTGCATCATTTTGAGGGCTACCTGCAAGGCAAAGAAGAGGCTCACGGGCGGCGTGAACGGCGTGGTGTTTTTGGCGGCACTCTTGCGATAGGGGCCGAGGTCAAAGTAAAACTTGGGAATGTTGGCGCGCTCATAAGCTTGCCAGGCGCGATCGCTCATGGTGACGAAGCCCATGCCGGGAGGGACCATGTAGCCCTTTTGCGACCCCGAGGCGACCACATCCAAGCCCCACGCATCCACCGGCACACTGCACGCCCCGAGGCTCGTCACCGCATCGACAAGGATCAGCGCTTCCCCATGGGTGTGGGCATGATCCGCGATCGCTTTGAGATCGTTCAGCACACCAGTAGAGGTTTCGCTGTGGGTCACGAGCACCGCTTTGATGCTCTTGTCGGTATCGGCTTCCAACTTCGCTTTGAAATCATCTGGATTCAGGGGTTTGCCCCATTCCGCTTCGATGACTTCCACATTTAGGCCAAACGCCTGACAGACTTTGACCCAGCGATCGCCAAACTTACCGTTATTACCGACCAACACGCGATCGCCCACGCTGAGCACGTTGATGATGCCCGCTTCCATCGCGCCAGTGCCGCTGGCCGTCAACATCAACACATCTTTTTCCGTCTGGTGGAGCCACTTTAGACCCTCTGCCACCTCGGCCATAATCTGGCTAAAGTCTCCACTGCGGTGACCAATCAAGTGCTTCGCTTGGGCGAGTAAAACGCTCTCAGGTACCGGCGTTGGTCCCGGAATCATTAGCATGAATTTGTCGTCCATGTTGGGCATCCCTATCCAATCGTCTATGTTTGAACACGAGCGTATTTCAGCATCGCATAAGATACGAGATTCGCTCCAATCCTTTGGACTGTTGTTAGCAATTCATGAGGGTGAGTGGCATGAGTGGCTGGGTGAGGGATCGGTTATTCGGTGAAAAGGCTGAAGCCCGGTTTGGTGCCGATCAACACACTTGAGGAAGTGGTGCAAATGAGCGCGCGCGCTCATCATGAGGGACGCGGTTGAGTTCAATGTCCCGCTTCTGAGGCGAAGCAGTCCCCCCTACTGACTACCTCACCGACCCATCGTTACCCAGCACGCATTTTTTCGCCAATCCCTTAACGGCGATAAGGCTCCAGGTATTGCAGCAAACTCCGAGCAATGGCCTGAGCCATGCGCTCTTGCCAGGCCGGATCGCGTAATTTGGGTGCATCGTTGGCACCAGTCACAAATCCGAGTTCCAGTAGGGCTGCTGGCATGGCGGTATTTCTCAACACGTAGAATCGGGCCTGCTTGACGCCGCGATCGCCAAACCCCGAAACCGGTAGCACATTCGCATGAATGACACTCGCGAGTTGCCGCCCGCTCTCGGAATAGTAGTAGGTTTCAAGCCCGTTCACATCTGGACGGCTCATGCTCAGAGCATTGGCATGAATGCTGAGAAATATGGTGGCATTGGCACTATTAGCAATATTGACTCGCGGTTCCAAGTCCAGCGTGAGGTCAGAGGTGCGCGTCATCACCACGTCAACCCCGGCTTCCCGCAGCAGTTGCGCCACCCGCGTCGACACCGGAAACACGACATTCTTTTCTTGCAGACCGCCGATCCCCACCGCACCCGGATCACGTCCACCATGGCCCGGATCGATCGCTACAATCACCCGCGTATTGCCCGGTCTTGGTGGCAACACCGGGGTTGTAGGCTGGGGGGGGACCGTAGGCTGAGGTGTACTCGGGGGCCGTTGAGCGCTAGGGGGCACTGCGATGGTGGGGTTGGCCTGGGGCCGAGAGGGGCGATCGGGAATCGTACTGATCGACACCCCACTGGGCGGCACAATCACGATGCCCGATTGGTTGCCGATATTAGTGGGCGTTACTTCCCAATCAGGACTTTCTGGCCCCAGGGTCATGACGACGCGGGTTTTCGTTTGTTGGGGATCTTGCGTGATCTCCCAACGCCCGACGCTATAGCGATTGTTGGGCAAGGCTTCGGCTTTGAGAAAAGGCGATATCGAGCTATTGAACAGATCGATGACGATTTGCCGTTCTTGGCCCGCACTGCCGACCCGCTCCAGGTCAATGGTCGGCACCTGACCACTGGTGCGGATAAAAAAGCCATCGGGGGTAGCCACAACGCCTGAGAGAAAGGTCGTGGCATTATTGTTAAAGTCGCCCGTGACTGAGTTGCCGCCGCCGGGGAGAGTACTGGACGGCTCCGGCTGGGGCAGTTGCACAATCCACTGATTGCCCCTCTCCCCTCGCACCTGCACCGCACGGGGATCAACGGTATATCCTGGGGCCAACTCAATGACCAGACGAGCAGTCTGCTGGTCAAATTGTCCCGATCGCACTTCGCGAATGGCTCCCCCCACGGCTTGACGGTCAGACGGTCGGCCTAGCGTGGTGCCAGGCAAATCAATCACTACTCGGGTGGGGTTAAACACCATTTGGGCGCGGGGCTGCACCGCTGCGTCGGTGGTAAACACCAGCTGATTTTCTTGAGCGTTAAACCACCATGAGCGTAGTTGCGCAGCTTCTGCCGGTAAGGTCATGACCAGAGCACTAGTGACCCCAAGCCCCGCTGGAATTAGCCAATCAACTCTCAACCTGATGTCTCCTCGGAAACTGCCTCTTTAAATGACGCCGAACAAATGCATCTGTGCCATCGATTCCTGACAATTTGGCTAGTTTTGCACCTCGCGGCTTCAAAGTCTAGCGCACTAAGGCCCCGCCAAGGGCGGTGAGCTGATAAATTTCCGCAATCTTGCGGGGTTAGCGATCGCCTCCGCTTGGGCGCACTAGCCATAGTTGCTTTATGGCAGGTCAGGGTTATGCGTCTTCATCGTCATCGGGGGCGGTTGGCAGCCATCCTTTTGGGTACGCTGCTGCTCGTTCTCGCGGTTTATCATTGGCTGCTGCCCATTTTCACGCAGCCTTCTCTAGCGGCACCGCTGCCCCAAGATCCTTACATTCAGGTCTATTTCAACCACTCCCAGGCGAGTGCTTACACCGAGCCCTATCGGCGGATTCGGCGACAGGGGGATGATCTCGAAGCCATCCTCTTGGAGGCGATCGCGGCGGCGACCACCTCCATTGACGTGGCTGTGCAAGAAATCAACCTGCCGCTAGTAGCGCTGGCGTTGCGTGATCGCCACCAGTCTGGCGTCAAAGTCCGCGTGATCGTAGAAAACCAATATAACCGGGTCTGGCAACCGCTGAACGAGTTTCATGCCAGCAAAATCGACGACTATCAGCAGTCTAAACATTCAGAAAGGCAACGCCTCATTGATGCCAACGGTGACGGCAAGATTACCCCCAAGGAGTTAGAGCAGCGAGACGCCATTCGCATTTTGATGAAGGGCCAAGTCCCATTACTAGATGACACTGCCGATGGCTCAAAGGGCAGCGGTTTGATGCACCACAAATTTATGGTGGTGGATGGCCGCACGGTGCTGCTAGGTTCCGCCAACTGGACGACCTCCGGCATTCACGGCGATTTTGGGGTCGAGGCCAGTCGGGGCAATGCTAATGCCCTCCTCAAAATTGATAGTTCAGAACTTGCCGCAGTGTTAGCAGAAGAATTTGAGCTGATGTGGGGCGACGGGCCTAAAGGCAAGGAAGACAGCCTGTTTGGGTTACAAAAGCCCCTGCGATCGCCCAGCGTCGTCAGCCCTCCCGGCTCCCAAATCACCGTCCAGTTTTCTCCCACGTCAGAAACGCAGCCCTGGAGCCGCAGCGTCAATGGACTGATCAGTGAAACTCTCACCCAGGCAACGAGCAGCATTGATCTTGCGCTATTTGTGTTTTCTGATCAGCGGATTAGCGATCGCCTCGCCCAAAAATCCCAGGCGGGTGTTACCGTGCAAGCCCTGATCGACCGCAACTTCATTTATCGCAGCTACAGCGAAGCCCTGGACATGCTAGGTACCGCCATTCCCGACCACCGCTGCCAGTATGAAGCGCAAAACCGTCCCTGGGCCCAACCCATCTCCGAGGTTGGCACCCCCAATCTGCCAGAGGGCGACAAGCTGCACCACAAATTTGCCCTCATTGACCACCACACCGTCCTCATCGGCTCCCACAACTGGAGCGCCGCCGCCAACCACAACAACGACGAAAACCTACTCATTATCCGCAATCCCACTGTCGCCGCTCATTTTCGTCGCGAATTCGATCGCCTCGCCCAAGACGCCGACATGGGGTTCACCAAAGACTTGCAAAATCGCATCCAGCGGCAACGCCAACAGTGCGCCCTGTAAGGCACTCCACGCTGGGGCAACTCATCCCTGCCGTCCACCCACGGCCTTTAGGAGGCGGAGCGTCCCTGGCGACCAGAAATCGCCGATCGCAAAGATTGCCTGATGTTGGTTGCTCAACACGGTCAGGCCTAATTCGGACGGACCCGCATTAGCGGCTGACCAAATTCCACGGGTTGAGCGTTGCCCACAAGGATTTCGACAATTTCGCCTGAGACTTCGGCTTCCAGCTCGTTCATCAACTTCATCGCCTCAATGATGCAAACGGTTTGGCCGGTCTGGATGCGATCGCCGATTTCGACAAATGAGGGTTCTTCGGGGGCTGGCGAGCGATAAAAAGTCCCCACCATGGGCGACGTAATCTCTACCAAATTCGAGTCGGCAGAGGGCGGCGGCGTGGGGACTGAGACGGTTGGGGCTGTGCTGGTCGCTGGGGGGCCGCCTATCACTGAGACGGCAATCGGCTGCTCCGGCGACCCGGTGACCGCAGCCGACGGGCCGACCGTGGCGATCGCGCCTTGTTTGCGCAGAGTCAGCTCAAAATCAGTCCCTTTCAGGGTCAATTCTGAAATATCGGTCTGGCTCAGCGTTGTGACCAGTTCCCGCAGTTCATTGAAGTTCAGTTCCACTAATTGCACTCCCTACCAACAGGGTGGAAACGATTCCACCAGGACCATCCGTGAGGGCGGCTATTCCCGTCCTAAATAAGAGTCGTTGCGGGTATCGACTTTGATTCTCTCGCCAATGGAAATGAATAGCGGCACCATGACCTGGGCCCCCGTTTCCACAATGGCGGGCTTAGTGCCCCCAGTGGCGGTATCCCCTTTGACACCGGGATCCGTTTCAGTCACCTCCAGCACGACAGAGGTGGGCAGTTCCACTTCTAGAATCTGTTCGTTCCACCGGACGACGCTGACCTCCATCTCCTCTTTGAGATATTTGACGCGATCGCCCACCTGGGCTTCGCTCATGCGGACCTCCTCAAAGGTTTCCATATCCATGAAAACGAGGTCTTCACCCTCGCGATAAGTGTGCTGCATCACTTTCTTTTCGAGATTGGCTTGAGGAACGGTTTCACCAGCGCGAAAAGTTTTTTCAACCGTGTTGCCACTTTGAACATTTTTTAGTTTTGTGCGGACGAAGGCAGAACCCTTGCCTGGCTTCACATGCAGGAATTCAACTACCCGCCAAACGGACCCATCCAGTTCAATACTGACGCCCGTACGAAAGTCGTTGCTGGAAATCATAACGCTGGCTACCCGTGGCTTTTGAATATCGGCACCTCATTTTACCGCTCAGCCGCCAACTTTCTAGAATGCTTCTGGAGATGTCCACACTATGGCAAGATCAAAGGCGTTTGCTTGATGTGACTCTTTGCTAGCCTGACCCATGCAACTATTTAACCGATGGCTCACCTGCCTCGCCCTCAGCTTACTAATCTGGGGTGGTTGGCTGACCGGCGACGCCATGCTCGGAACTCAGCAGAGTGCCCAAGCCGCACCGCTGTCAACTTCACTGGTGGCCTACTTGCCGCCGGGGAATGCCGTGACCGATGGCCGCGCCCTGCTGCGTTACGCCTTGCCCATCGACAACTCCGACATTCGCGCCATACAAGAAGATCTGGAAGGATTGTCAGATTGGCTCCGCAGTAAGCGCTGGGGACCAATTATTCGCGATACCAACAAGATTAATAAGCTATTGGGACGGCGGCGAGAGGCGATTTTGGCCACTATTCCCGCTGAGCGTCAGGCTCTAGTAGCCGAATATTTAGACGATATTCGCGCGGGCTTGGATCCGATTATAGAAGGGGCACAAGAAAAAAATCGCGAGGCTGTTTGGACCAAGCGGGCAGAACTCTTGGAAAAGGTGGGCGCGATCGAGGAAATGATGGTGACTGAGTTTCCGTTTGAAGTGCCGGAAGAGTACAGCAATTTACCACAACTGTTGGGTCGGGCCAGGGTGGAGTTTGAAACCACCCAAGGCAATATGACCGCCGTGATCGACGGCTATACGGCCCCTGTGACTGGTGGGAACTTTGTCGATCTGGTGCAGCGGGGATTTTATGACGACATGCCCTTCATTCGGGCTGAAGACTTTTACGTGCTGCAAACCGGCGATCCCGAAGGTCCCGAAGAAGGCTTTATCGACCCTAAAACGGGCGAATATCGCGCCATTCCGCTGGAGATCTTGGTCAGGGGGGACGATGCGCCGATTTACGGAGCTACCCTGGAAGAGTTGGGCCGTTACCTGGATGACCCGGTGCTACCGTTTTCCGCCTTTGGCGTGATGGGTTTTGCCCGTCCTGCCGATGATGTCAACGGGGGATCGTCCCAGTTCTTTTTCTTCCTGTTTGAGCCGGAGTTAACTCCGGCTGGACTGAATCTGCTGGATGGTCGCTTTGCGACGTTTGGCTGTGTGATCGAAAACAAAGAAGTATTGGAAAGCCTGGGGCAGGGCGATCGCATCATTTCTGCCAGGGTGATCGACGGCCTCGACAACTTGGTAGAACCCCAGACGACCTAAGGAGTATCGCGTATGGATCAGCCAACTGTGGCTGATATGGGTGAGCTGGAGTTGCTAAAGCGGCTCCAGCCTTTTTGTGCCCAAGATTTGCTAAATGATGATGCGGCGGTATTGCCCCCGCGATCGCTGGCACAAGTGGTAACGACGGATGTCTTAGTGGATGGGGTGCATTTTAGCGATCGCACCACTGCGCCCGAAGATGTCGGCTGGCGAGCGATCGCGGCTAATCTCTCCGATCTCGCTGCCATGGGAGCCCTGCCCACGGGCATCACCGTCGGTCTAGCCTTACCAGGAAAAACGCCGGTCAGCTGGGTCGAGCGAGTTTATCAAGGGATGGCCGACTGTCTGGATGCCTACGGCGGCAAGATTTTGGGTGGCGACATCGTGCGATCGCCCCAGACCGTCCTCGCTATTACAGCTCTAGGAGAAGTCGCGTTACCCCGCGTGATTCGCCGCGATCGCGCCCAACCGGGACAGGTTATTCTCGCGACGGGGTGGCATGGTGCTTCCCGCGCCGGGTTAGAACTGTTGCTGTATTCTGAGCGCCAGCAAGAATTGTCGACAGTCGAGCAGCAGGCGTTGATTCAAGCCCACCAGCGTCCCATCCCCCGGTTGGATGTGATTCGTCTGTTGGAAGCTTTAGAAGATGAAGAATTTCTCGCGATCGCGGGCATGGATAGCAGCGATGGTCTAGCGAACGCGGTGCTGTGGCTATGCCAGGCGAGCGGGGTCGGGGCCAGGTTGAGGCGATCACGCCTGCCCATACCGCCCGCGATCGCTCCCTGGGTGGGCAACCAAACTGCCCTGGAATGGTGCCTTTACGGCGGCGAAGACTTTGAGCTAGTGCTCTGCCTGCCCGCCGAAACCGCCCTGGAACTCCTGACCGTTCTCGGCAACCAGGCCAGCATCATCGGCACAATTGAGACCGATTCCTCAGTTGTGCTTGTAGATGACGAGGGCGATGAACCCGACCTTACCCTCACTTGGGATGGTTGCTTCCAGCATTTTTAGCAAAGGGCCTCCATCGCGTTCAATGTCGTTTGATTGAGCAGTGCCCCACGATCGCCCGACCCAAACGATAGACTCAATTCAATGGAAGTTTGACGGAGGTTCGGGAAATGGCTCACCTCAAAGATCGCCGCCCACAAAACATAGATGGCGACATTTATGTCGACACCTCCTGCATTGACTGTGACACCTGCCGCTGGATGGTGCCGGCAGTTTTTACCCGCGAGGATGGGCAGTCCGCCGTGCATCATCAACCCGCTACCGAGGCCGAACGGCTAGCCGCCCTACAAGCCGTGCTCGCTTGCCCCACTGCCTCCATTGGCACCGTTGAGCCCCCCAAAGATATCAAAGCCGCCCAGGCCAGCTTTCCCCTGCTCATTGCGGAGAACGTGTATCACTGCGGCTACCATTCCGAAAAATCCTTTGGGGCCGCGAGTTACTTCATTCAGCGACCGGAGGGCAACATCCTGATCGATTCCCCCCGGTTTGCTGCGCCGCTGGTCAAGCAGCTTGAAGCGATGGGCGGGGTGCGTTATCTGTATCTCACCCACCGCGATGATGTCGCCGACCACCAGCAATTTCATGATCATTTTGGTTGCGATCGCAGCCTCCACACCGACGACATCACCCACCGCACTGCCGACATTGAGATTCCCCTCAAAGGAACCGAACCGATTGAGTTTGCTACCGACGGGCAGATTCTTCCTGTCCCCGGACACACTCGGGGCCACACCGTACTGCTGTACCGCGATCGCTTTTTATTCACAGGCGACCATTTGGCCTGGTCGGCGCGGCTGCATCAGCTCTACGCCTTTCATCGCCACTGTTGGTATTCCTGGCCGGCACTGATCCAATCCATGGAAAAACTGGCGGCATATGACTTTGAATGGGTGCTGCCCGGTCATGGTCGCCGCTTTCATGCCGACCCAGCCACCATGCGCCAGCAAATGCAAAAGTGCTTGGACTGGATGCGATCGCAGTAAGTTTGGTCCCGACGTCAATACAGCAACGCTTTCCCTGATGGGCCCCCTTAATCCCCCTAAGTTTCAGGGGAAACTGGAGCTCGAAGTCCTCCAGAATGGGAGGCTTTGGAGCGTAAAAAGCGTAGCAAGCCATTCTCGACGACTCGGGTGTGTCAGGTAGCAGTGTAAGCAGGGGGCGATTAAGGGTATCGACGCCGTCAATAGCCACCTGGGTCTGCACAGTTCTCAAACTTCCTCTCTGCAAAAATGCTTACGTTGAAATACGGGTTTTATAGTGCTCTGGAAGGCGGCAAGAGGCCATCAAACAGAAAGTCGAGGATTTATTCGTTGAATTTGACTAGAAAACCCTGAAGAAGATCGGATAACTCTCAAAAAAGTCTAAAAAAGGGCAAAAAAACATCCGTATTTTTCCTAACAAAATCCTGTCTTTTGCCTCTAGAAAATGTCACAAAATTGTTTTTTGGGGATTGGGAATTTATGTTTCCTTGAGCTAGTCGTTTCTATGATGGAGCTACCGAACCAAGGAAAAATCATCATGTCTATTCAACGCCGATTCTACTATTCAGTTGCAGCCTTGGCTGCATCTATTACCTGTGTAGGAGCTGCATCTTCGCAAGCTGTCGCCGTCGATTTTGTGCCTCAGCAGCAAGGCGAAATTAACGTAGGGCTGGGATGCTTAGAAGATTGCATCGAATTAAGCCCAATTTTTGAGAGCATCATTTCTCTTGAAGATGCTAGCTCGGGTACCAAAAGTCGGTTATTTGTAGATTATTTTGGTGATGGGGATATTCAGGAAACCTATGGCAGTGGCAGCAGTAAAGTGCTATTCAAGACCAGAGATGTCGGCACCACTGCCGAAGGTTTTTGGTTCCGTCCCTCTGAAAGAACAGCACTCACGGACGGCAGTTTTGGCACTGAGGAGACTGGCCAACTTGAGGTTGGCACTTATCAATTTAATTTCGCCCGTGAGTTGGCTGAAATCACCATTGACTTCTTTGATACTGAGTCTTGGAATACGACTGGAGTCATTGCAATTAATGGTCAAGCATTGGCCAGCCCGGATTACGTCGCGAAGGGGAAAGACGGCAACATCGTTTCCCAAACCTTCACCAATGTCAATTCTTTGGTGCTGAAGCTCGGCAATGATACAGTGAGCGGCACCGGCGATGGAGTCGATTTTCGGATGAGCGGTGTGCCCACCCAGGATGTCCCTGAACCCACGATGGCGCTCGGACTCATGGCGATCGCTGGTTTGGGTTTAGCAAGTAAGAAAAAAGCGGCATAAGCAGCTCGCTCATCTCTCCAACTAAGCTAATTCCATTCGCGATTATTGGCTTTAAGGCGCAGCAGTTCACACGGGGTGACTGCTGCGCCTTTTTGGGTTAGGCATTTGTTAATTTGAGTAGCCACCTCGGATGCGGATGAAACGGCACGCAGAATCCTCATCGATGCAGAGGTGTCACCTGAAACTCATAAGTAGATGGGCTTAATTATTTGTAGGATGCGTTAGCACCAGCGTAACGCATCAAATCCCTGTGGAATGGTGCGTTACGGCTTCGCCTAACAGCACCCTACGACATCGTTTATTTATGTCCACCTACTTAGATCATTTGTTTTGCCTAATTTATAATTTAGAAAAAGCTTGCATGGCGCAATGACTATGACCCCGGCACAGCTCGCAGAACTGGGCATTTCGATGCCGCCCACCCAATATGAATTGCCTTATGACGATGGCGAACCCATGGAAACCCAGCGCCACAAAGTCCAAATGGACTTGCTCATTGACACGATGGAAGTTTGGTTGACCAGACGCGATGATGGTTATACCAGCGGCAACATGTTTGTTTATTACAGTTTGGCGCAGGTGAAAAAGCAGGATTTCAAAGGGCCAGATTTTTTTGTGGCGCTGGGGGTGCCTAAAGGGGAACGCCTGAGTTGGGTCTGCTGGGAAGAAGGCAAAACCCCAGATGTCGTGATTGAATTGCTGTCCCCCAGCACGAGGACTTACGACAAAGGCGAGAAACGAGAAATCTACCAAAATCAGCTTCACGTGCCTGAATATTATTGGTTTGACCCGTTTAATCCTGACGATTTGGCGGGCTTTCAGCTTCAAGGCGGCACCTATCAGCCCTTGCCAGTTAATGCACAAGGACAGTTGGTGAGTCAGACTTTGCAATTGGGGTTAGGGCGCTGGCAGGGCACGTATAAAGGAGTGACCACGACCTGGCTGCGCTGGGCAGACCTTGACGGCACCCTCATCCCCACGGCTGAAGAACAAGCCCGGCAGCAAGCGGAACAGGCCCGGCAGCAGGCGGAACAGGCCCGGCAGCAGGCGGAGCAAGCCCAGCAGCAAGCGGAGCAGGAACGCCAACGGGCAGAAAAACTCGCGGCTCATTTGCGATCGCTGGGCATTGATCCCGACGCTCTTTGAGGAGAACCCCGATGGTGGGGGCTAATATCGGGATACGGCGGGGGTAGTCGCACCATCAGAAGCATCAGAGGCAACGGGCTGCGATCGCACCTGGCCCATCACCGTTGCAATGGTGTCCAGAGCCGTGTCGATATCGGCTTGGCTCACCATGAGATTGGTGACAGCTCGTAGGGTGTTGGAGGCGGTGGGTAAGACGCCGACTCCTAACGCGGCAAACTGCTGTGCCAGCACCGTTGCAGGAATATCCTCTGGCGTGTGGAAGTAGACCAGATTGGTTTGGACGTTTTTGTGATCAACCGTAATGCCGTCAATGTGTTGGAGTCCCTGGGCGAGATGCTGGGCGTTGGCGTGATCTTCAGCGAGGCGATCGCGATGATGGTGCAGGGCGTATAATGCTCCCGCCGCAATGATCCCCGCTTGTCGCATGCCGCCGCCAAACATTTTGCGAAACCGTCGCGCCCGCTGCATCAAGTCCCGCGAGCCGACCAGCGCTGAGCCGACCGGAGCACCCAACCCTTTAGAAAAGCACACGCTCACCGTGTCAAAGGGCGCGGCATAGTCCGCTTCGGAGATGCCAGTGGCGACGCAGGCATTCCAAAAGCGAGCCCCATCGAGATGAAGTCGCAGCTCATGGTCGCGGCAGACCTCAGCGATCGCCTGGATTTCGGACAACGGAAAAATGCTGCCGCCACCCCGGTTATGGGTATTTTCCAGGCAGACGAGTTTTGTGCGGGGGTAGTGTTCGTTCCAGGGCCGGAGGGCCTGGCGTAAATCGGCTGCGGTGAAGATGCCGCGATCGCCCTCAATCAGTTTGCACATGAGGCCTGACAGCGCCGCCGGTCCACCCGCTTCGTAGAAATAAATATGGGCCTGACTTTCGAGAATAATTTCGTCACCGGGTTCGGTATGGGTGCGCAGCGCCACCTGATTAGTCATGGTGCCAGAGGGCATGTAGACGGCGGCCTCTTTGCCGAGCAGGGCGGCGACCGTGGCTTCCAATTCATTCACCGTCGGGTCATCGCCTAGCACATCGTCGCCGACGGGGGCCTGGGCGATCGCCTGACGCATTGCTGGGGTGGGTTGGGTGACAGTATCGCTGCGCAAATCAATCATGATGAGGTCGAAATTAACGTTTGGGAGCAAATGAGCAATGCTCTTAAGCTAGCGACTGAAAGGCGATCGGACAACTGGCACGAGGCTGGCAGGGCGGGAGATGTGGGGCAGGGGCGATCGCGAGCTTGGTGAACTTGGTCAGCCCCACCTTGACCCTGGAAATAACCCTGCTCTCAGGCACCCGGTCCCTTGGTCATGACCTGAATGTGTCGGTTTACCCCACCGGGAACGAGTGCCTCAACCTCACCCGCCTCTCCCCCTTTCCATCGTTTGGAGTGGCGCGATCACGAAAGCTGCTCTGCCGCACCCGAATTTCCGACGGGGTAAACTGGCGAGGCCGCAACAGATACTCCCGGACACTCACAGACTGCTCACTGCCGACCGCGATATACCCGGCCCCGGCCCCGCACATTAACCAGCGCTTCGATGCGGTAGCGTCCCCGCTGGCCCAAAAGTTCCGTGCCGGGGAGCAGGGCAGGCAGCAAAAAATGGTCGGTAATGACTGGAATGAGAATGAGGTCGAGATCGGACGGGGCGATCGCCTCGTCCGCCGTTTCCTGGGCCTGATCTTCTGCCACGCTTGGCAGATCATCCCGCAGCATGGGCAACAGCCAGCGATACCGGGACGGCCCCACCGAGTACACCCGATACAACATCTGACCTTGGAAAAAGCTGAACCGTCCTCGCACACGTGAAAGCTCTCGCTGCCGAACCGTTTTAGCGAGATTGGCCGGTTTGCCAGACCGGGTGCCCCCCCGCGCCAACGCGGGAATCTTAATAGTCGCTTGTGGCGTTATTGTCTGACTTCGCCACAGTAACCGCACGTCCCCTCAGCAGGCTGTGGCTCAATTATCCTGACTCTTGCGCGCCGTCACCTTAGACGTATGGGATAGTTTTGTGCCTAGAATACCGATCCAGAAACCTGGTTGCGGCTCTGCCAAGCACCCATTGCGTCAGTTAGCTCCCAAAGAAACCAGGTTTCTCGCCACACCAAACGATGCTGGCGTGCCCCACGTTTCGGTGGATGAATTAGCCAGGTCTGCACGATGGCAAAATTGGCCTGAATTCGTCCGCCATCTAACGGTCATCGTCAGCCGGTGGCAAGACTTCAACGTTGACCTCAACAGCTTCATCGCTCCCCCCGGTCACATCGACGGCGTTAACCTCGACCGTGCCTTCCGGTGTGAACCGCTCAAACCCGTCACGACCAATTTGCAGCGGCGTTCGGCAATTAGGACAGACGGTTTGGGAATTTTTCAACCCGGCTAATGGAGTTGCACAAACGGGACAGTTGTCTTCAATTAAATTGCGCTTGAGCCACCAGCGAAATCCAATGAACGCGATGACGGGAGCTGCCAAAATCAGGACAAACAATACCGCGATCGATTTCACGATCCAGCCCAGACCGATCGCCCCCAGCAGCCAAGCTACGGCAATCACTGTGAGCCAGCAGCCCAGCCCCGAAAAGTTGATTTGATAGTTGTTTGATCCTTGTGGATACACGCCATTGTCCTCATGCCACGGCTGTCGTCTGGTGTAGACGCCTCGGCTCCGGTGCCATCGCCCAGGATCGATAGGGCGATGGCATCCATAGCCTGACTCTAGCCTAGTCCACATCGGGGTCGCTGAGGCGGTGGGATGTCCGAATGGGGGAGGGGGTGGGTGTGAGGGTGGCAGGGTGTGAGGGTGGGTGAAGTAAGTAATTGAGTGAGGGTGGGTGGAGTGGATGGAGTTAAACTTCATCCAGATTCAGAAGTGGAGTTTTAGCATCTAGGACAACCTCACCGTCTGCGGCACCTCCTCAAGGAGAGGTTTAACTTAAGACTCCGGTTCCTCTCCTTTCAAAGGAGAGGCTAGGTGAGGTTCTGCCCGATCACACAAAACTCCAGTTCTCAACTTAGACGTGGTTTATTAATTTCCGAATTCCTGATTCCGAATTGGGTACAGTGGTGAAAACTGGCTACAGGTTCTGGATTTATGGCTGACGTGTCATCTATTCAACAAAACAGCTTACCTTGGCAGTTGCGGCAGGGGGGCAAAAACCTGTCGGAGTGGATTCAGTTGCAGCTGGCGCAGCGGGAACCGAGGGAATCCGCACCGCCGCCGACTTTTGAGTTTCCGGGGTGGCTGGGGCCGCTGCTATTTTGGGGGTTGGTGGCAGGCGTCGTGATCTGGCTGGCCTGGTTGATTGTGCAGATTGTCGATCGCTATCTGGAAAATCGTCGGGGGCGATCGCCCCAGCCCGAGGTGCAATTCATGCCACCGCCGGAGGAGCACAGCATCGCGGGGTGGTTGCGTCAGGCCCAGCAGTTTGAGCGGGAGGGCAATTGGCGAGCCGCCTGTCGATCGCTCTACATGGCGGCGTTGCAGTTGCTGCATGATCGCGAGTGGGTGGCCCATCAGCCCAGCCGCACCGATGGTGAGTATCTGGTGGCGGTGCAGTCGTTGCAACAGCCGCGACCCTTGCAGGTGTTGATTCGCACCCATGAGCGATCGCTGTTTGGCGGCGAACCCCTGGCAGCGGACAACGTGCAGCGTTGTCGCCAAGCTTACGAAGAGATTGCTCAAACATGACCCGTGTACCGTTGTTGCAAAATCGTTACGTACGCATCGGCTTAGTGGCCTTGGTGCTGCTGTTTTTGCTGTTGGTGCTGCTGGCCCCCGCCACCGGCCAAAAGACCAGCGGCTCGACCTATAATCGCGCTCCCGAAGGCTATCTCGGCTGGTATGCCTACATGGAGGCTCAAGGCACCCCCGTGCAGCGCTGGCGACGCCCCCTCGATACCCTGCTAGAACAGCCCAGGGTGGAAGCCCCCCAAACCCTGATCCGCATCTATCCCGGCCTGGTCAATCAGTTCCAGGCGTGGGATCGTAACTGGCTGGAAGGCTGGCTCGCAGACGGCAACACCTTCATCGCCCTGGGCCTCGATGCCCCGATTCGGGATGCGCCGTTTACGTCGCGCCTCACTAGCGATTTTGGCGACGTAATGGTGAAAACGCGCCGCCGTGAGGAGGTGCCGGTGAATAGCGATCGCCACCTCCTCGGCGACGAACACGGGGCGGTCGTTTGGGAAAATGACGATGCCGCAAGCGGACGTTTCATCGTCGCCTTGACGCCGCACTTAGCGGCCAATGCTTATCTGGATGAACCCGGCAACTTGGCCTTTTTGGCCGATCTGGCGACGCAGGCTGGTGGCCCCATCTGGGTCGACGAATATCTCCACGGCTTCAAAGCTGCCGACGTCATCGTCGAAGAAACGGTGAACAGTTGGGGCGCGTATCTGGCGAGAACCCCCGTCAAAATTGCCCTGATTCAGCTCGCGATCGTGCTGAGCATCTTCTTGCTGGCGCAAAATCGGCGGTTGGGCAATCTCACCCCCATCAAAGCGCCTAAAATCGATAACAGCAAGGCGTACATCGAGGCACTGGCGGCGGTTTTACACAAAGCGGAAAGTACGCCCTTTTTAGTCGAAACGATTACTAAAGCCGAGCGATCGCGCCTGCAAACCGCCCTCGGCTTTCATCAGGCGAACATCGACGACAGCACCCTGCAAGACGCTTGGACTGAACAAACCGGCCAATCCCACCAAGCGTTGACACCCCTATTGCAACCGCCCCAAGTACCCCAAAAACGGGCCGACGCCACCCTCAAGGCCTGGCTCGAAAAGTTACAGCGCCTTCGCCAAACGCCCATTCGCTAGCCGCAGCGATTACAATCAGGTGTCTTGACTCAAGCCGACCCCATGAACGAACTCCAAGGGCACATCCAGCAAATTGGCCACACCCTCAGCAAAGTGGTCGTGGGTCAAACTGAGGTGGTGGATCAGCTCTTGGTCGCCCTGCTGTCGGGCGGTCACGTCATTTTGGAAGGCGTCCCCGGCACGGGCAAAACCCTGATGGTCAAAGTGCTAGCCCAACTCATTCAAGCCGACTTTTGCCGCATTCAGCTCACCCCCGACATCCTGCCGTCGGACATCTTGGGCACTAACGTCTTTGACCTCAACACCCGCGACTTTACCCTCAAAAAAGGCCCCATTTTCACCCAGGTCTTACTTGCCGACGAAATCAACCGCACGCCCCCCAAGACCCAGGCCGCCCTGCTGGAAGCGATGGAAGAGCAACAGGTCACCCTGGACGGCACCGGCCATCCCCTGCCTGACCTCTTTTGGGTGATCGCCACCCAAAACTCCCTGGAATTTGAAGGCACTTATCCCCTACCCGAAGCGCAACTCGATCGCTTCCTCTTCAAACTGGTGGTCAGCTACCCCGACGCCCAGGCCGAAAAGCAAATGCTGAAAAATACCCAATCCGGCTTTGAGGCACGGCGGGTCAACATTCAAAAACTGAAACCCCTCGTCAGCGAAAAGGCCATCCTCGCCGCCCGGCAGGCGGTCAAGCAAATCAAAGTCGAAGAGCAAATTCTGGACTACCTGCTGGCCCTCACCCACAAAACCCGCCAATCCCGCGACCTGTCGCTGGGAGCCTCACCGCGATCGTCCGTCAGTTGGCTGCAGGCCAGCAAAGCCCACGCCTGGCTGCAAGGCCAAGACTACGTCACCCCGGATAATGTGAAAGCGATCGCCGCCCCCCTGCTCCGCCACCGCCTCATCCTCGGCCCCGAAGCCCAACTCGACGGCCTGAACACTGACACCGTGATCACGTCTCTATTGAAGCAAGTCGCCGTACCGCGATGAGGGAAGAGTGGTCGGGTCGCTGGGTAATGGGTTTGGAGGCGAAGACGGCAGTAGTAGTTACAGCTTCAGTTAGGTAAACGAAATTCTTTGTTGAGGTTCTGGTTCGTTAATGCTTACCCACTCCCATCGCCTGGTACGGGTGAAGCCGCAACGCGCCGCCCTCCCCCCAAACCCCTCTCCCAAGCCTGGGAGAGGGGCTTCAGAGAATCCGGGTTTGCTGTCCTATTTGGCAGCAATAGAAGCAATTCGTCTCTTAGCGACGCCACATATTCTTTTCAGCCAGGCGATCGCCTCCATCCAACTTTTCAACGCTTGCTTAACACGCTGGCGACATGGATTAAATCAACGCCGATCGCTCACCGCACCCAACCCCATTGACACCACCCACGCCCCTGCCTTCGACGAGGTCCAGGACGGTCGTTCGTCCTGGTCGAGGGGGTCTGGGGGCAATCGAAATGCCCCCAGTCGCCCTGACCATACCTCACCCGACTGGACGTCTTACGATCCCGGTCGCGATCGCCAACACCCTCTCCCAAAACTGAGCATTCTTGGCAATCCATTCTTTGCAAGGCTCTTTGCAAGGCCGATATCTTGCCTGCTGTTGGACAGCCGAAACGACTATCCAAACCTGTTAGATCCGCCTGCTTTCGTTAACACCAGGCGACACCTCCACCGCTCAGATTCATCAAAAATGCCACTAGTGCGGGAGCCCCAGCCATGACCCCCACCCTCAAACTCTACGGACTGCTCGCCCTGGGCGGCGCGATCGCCACCACCCTCGACGCCCTCAGCCCCACCGCAGCCACCTTTTCCTTCCCCCTCGAAGCCCTCCTCTTCTTCAACGGTGTCGTGCTGTTGATCATGGTGGTGGACTGGGCACAGGTCAGCGGTCCCCAGCGGGCGATCGCCCACCGCGAACCACTGCCCCGCCTCTCCATTGGGCGCGACAACCCCGTCACCCTCAAAGTCTCCGCCCCCAAAGCCGCCGCCAAACTGCAAATCTTCGATCGCTACCCCACCGATTTCGACGACATCCCCATGCCGCTGACGGTGGATTTGCCCGCCAAAACCGCCACCCGCATCACCTACCAGGTCTTGCCCACCCAACGCGGCGAATACCAGTGGGGCGACATCCAGATGCGGCAGCTCGGCCCCTGGGGACTCGCGTGGCGCAGTTGGACCATTCCCGCCCAACAAACCGTCGCCGTCTACCCCGATTTAGTAGGACTGCGATCGCTCTCCGTCAAACTCGCCATCCAGTCCACCGGCAACCTGCGCCAGCGCCAGCGGGTCGGCATCGGCACCGAATTTGCCGAGTTGCGCGAATACGCGATCGGCGACGACCCCCGCTTCATCGACTGGAAAGCCACCGCCCGCCGCAGCGCCCCCCTGATTCGTGTTCTGGAACCCGAGCGTGAGCAATCCCTCATTGTGTTGCTCGATCGCGGACGCTTGATGACCGCTAACGTCAAAGGCTTGTCTCGCTTTGACTGGGGCCTCAACGCTACCCTGTCCCTAGCGCTGGCCGGACTGCACCGGGGCGATCGCGTCGGCGTCGGCGTCTTCGACCGTGAAATGCACACCTGGATTCCCGCTACCGGAGGTCGCCCACACCTGCAACGCCTGATCGAAAAACTCACCCCTATTCAGCCCGCTCTGCTGGAATCGGACTACCTCGGGGCCGTTACCCAGGTCGCCACCCAGCAACACCGTCGCGCCCTCGTTGTCGTCATTACCGACATCGTCGACCAAACCGCCTCAGCAGAATTGCTCACCGCCCTCACCCGGCTTAAATCACGCCACCTCCCCTTCTGTGTCACCCTCCGCGATCCTCAAGTTGACGCTCAGGCCCACGCCTTTGCCGACGACGTAATTGATGCCTACAGCCGTGCTGTCGCTCTCGATTTGCTCGATCAGCGCCAAGTCGCCTTCATGCAACTCAAGCAAGCCGGGGTGTTGGTGCTCGACGCCCCCGCCGACCAGATTACCGATCCCCTCGTTGAAGACTACCTGCGTATCAAGGCCAGAAACCGGCTGTAGCGCCCCATCAAAAAAAGGGAAGGCGCGATCGCACCCTCCCTTCGACTTTCTGTTAATACTTGCCTGCCACCCCCCTCACCGTCGGTGTTCAGCTTGTGCACTTCGGCATTGCTGACGCTTTAGCGCACCGTGCCAGGGACCTCGCGATTATTCGGTGAGTCGCGATCCGGAACGATGATGCCCTCGTTGGGAGCCATTTCCTCCTGGCGGGTCGTATCATCTTCAAACCTCGGCGTCGTAGCATCATCTTCGACGTCAGTGCGGTTACTCGGCTCATTAGAGTCGGGCACAATGATCCCGTCAGTAGGGGCGGTATCTTGGGGCTCAGTCATAGTGTCGTTAGGCTCGGGAGCCCCTTCTTGGGGCACTGCGCGATTGGGCACTGCCCGATTGTTAGGTGAGTTACCATCCGGCGAAATCACCCCATCAGTGGGCGCAGGGTTGGTCATCTCGCGATCGCTCGGATACCCATCATTAACGTTCGGCGTTTCGCGATACTCTTGGTAAACTTCGTCATAGCCGTTTTCAGCATCGCGACTGTCTACCCCTTCATTGGGTACCATGCGATTACTCGGCTCATTATCGCTAGGCACGATCACGCCTTCCGTGGGCGCTGTATCGGCTTCGCTAGGAGCGTCATAGTTGAGGGCACCGCGATCGGGCATTGCACGATTGCTCGGCTCGTTACTGTTGGGCACAATAATGCCTTCAGTGAGAACTTCGCTCTCACTAACCGTCGAGCTTTCACCATTGACGCCGCTCTCTGGAATGGCCCGATTATTCGGTTCATTGCTATCAGGAGAAATTACCCCCTCAGTGGGGTTTCGGTCCATTTCATCTGAGTTTTCGTAGATTCCAGCCCTAGCAACGGTACCAAAAGTCAAGGCAACTGTTGCAGAAAGCGAGTATAGGATAAAGCGTTTCATAAAGAACCTGATCAATTTACAACTTGCTTGCTGACTGTCAAATTGGTTGCTCATCGTCATACCAAAACGCCTCACCGCTGAAACACAGCGAGTCGTCAAAAACCTTAATCGAGGGTTTAATTCAGTCAGTTATTCACACCCTAAAAAGAATTGGGCCAAGTTTGATGATCCTTAAGTCAGGTTCACGCTCATTCAAAGGTTATACATAAGTTAAGGTCTGTATGACCTATTTCATAAGCATTTTAGCTATTGGTCGGATAACAACACCTGTCTGAGAAATTGCTGAGAGCGGCATGAAAATCAAGCGAATTGCTGTTAACAATTCGCTTGATTTTTTTCGTCGTCAGTACCCTGATACTGACCAGAACATGAGGCGGTTTAGTCTTCTGGTAGTTCGCGAAGGCAGGTGCTTGTTCAGTGAGGGGGCTCCATTCCCCACGAGCCAAGCAGTCAGAGTGTGCTTACACATCCTTAGCAGGCTGTAACCTCAATAGTTCGCCCGATGCTCAAACTGTCTGGGGCTAAGATGCCGGAGGCAATAAGATAAGCGGCTGGATAGGGATAGGAGTTTCCGCAGGTTGTACTGGCTGCCGCCACGAGATAGACAGGAGTCGGTCCCTTTGAGCACTCCCTTGCCCAGGGGTTGGCGCACTTGTCGCGGAACAAACTTACCGATCGCGATCGCCCTCCCTATTCCCTTAAAGAATCCGCTACGGTAGGGGATACTGATTTTTCAGCGTGGAGATGGGTATGGTTCAGAATCTCGATTTTCAGGGCTATAGCGATCGCCTGCCCCCCCAAAACGTTGATGCCGAAGAAGCCATCTTGGGTGGGGTGCTGTTGGATCCTGAAGCGATCGGGCGGGTGATGGAGATTCTCAACCCTGACGCCTTTTACATCAGCGCCCACAAAACTATTTACCGGGCCGCGATGGATCTCCACAGTCGCGGCCTACCCACCGACCTGATGACCGTCACCGCGTGGCTCAAGGATCGAGAGCTGCTGGAAAAAGTCGGCGGTACCAGCCGCATAGCCCAACTGGTCGATCGCACCCTCAGCGCCGCCAACATCGACCAGTACGCCACCCTGGTCATGGAGAAATACATGCGGCGGCGCTTGATCCAAATTGGCGGCGAAATTTCCCAACTCGGCTTCGAGGCCGAGCAACCCCTGGAAATTTCCCTCGACGAAGCCGAACAAAAACTGTTTGCCATCACCCAGGATCGTCCGCAGCAGGCCCTTACCTCCACCGCCGACATCCTGATCGAAACCTTCGCCGAAATTGAAGAACGCGCCGAAGGCATCGTCCTCCCCGGTGTGCCCTGCGGCTTCTACGATTTGGACGCGATGACCCAGGGGTTTCAGCGATCGGACCTGATTATCGCTGCGGGTCGTCCGTCAATGGGAAAAACTGCTTTCGTCTTGAACATTGCGCGGAATATCGCCAGCACCCAAAAGCTCCCAGTCGCCATCTTTAGCTTGGAGATGTCGAAGCAGCAACTCGTCTATCGTCTCCTCTCTAGCGAATTGGCCCTCGAAACCAGCCGTCTCCGCACCGGACGCCTTAACCCCAACGAGTGGACGATTCTCGGTCAGGGCATCAACCAACTCTCCGAAATGCCCGTCTTCATCGACGACACGCCGAATATCACGGTGAATGAAATGCGCTCTAAGGCGCGGCGGCTCCAGGCAGAGCAGGGCGGCGCACTGGGCCTCATCCTGATTGACTATTTGCAGTTGATGGAAGGCAGCAGCGATAACCGCGTACAGGAGTTGTCAAAAATCACGCGATCGCTCAAAGGTCTGGCCCGCGAACTGAACGTCCCCATCATCTCTCTCTCACAGCTCAGCCGGGGCGTCGAATCCCGCACCAACAAGCGCCCCATGATGTCCGACCTGAGGGAAAGTGGATCGATCGAGCAGGATGCAGACGTGATTATGATGCTCTACCGGGAAGAATACTACGATCCCGATACCCCCGATCGCGGCCTCGCCGAAATCATCATCACCAAACATCGTAACGGTCCGACCGGAACGGTGAAGCTGCTGTTTGAACCGCAGTACACCCGCTTCCGGAATTTGGCGCAGCAACCGTAAGGGGGTGAGGGTGGATGGGGGTGAGGGTGGATGGGTGACGTGAGTGTCGGCATTGGTGGCTTCTACAATAAGCACAGCATGAGAATTGGATGACCCCCATGACCGTTGCCTCCTCTCAGCCCCAATCAGAAGTCAAGACTTGGCCCGAGACCGCGACGCGGATTCTGCTGGATGGCGTCAGTTGGGAAACCTTTGAGCGACTGCTAGTAGAGACTGGCGACAATCGCCATCAAAGATTTGCTTACTGTGACGGTATTTTAGAAATCATGGCTCCGCTAGAGGGACACGAAGAATCAACGCGGTTATTCGACGATTTTGTAGCAGTTTTCGTTGACTCACTCGGTGTAGAAGTGCGTAAGCTGGGTTCACTTACGATGAAAAATCCTGAGCAAAAAAAGGGAGTGGAACCCGATTGCTGTTTCTATATCCAGCATGAAGCGGTCGTGCGCGGTATTGGCCAGTTAGACTGCAAAATTCATCCACCCCCAGATCTCGCGATTGAGGTTGATAACAGCAATTCCTCACTCAACAAATTCCCGATCTATAGCGGTTCTTAGGCCAATGAGGTACAAATAATGGCCTAGAACCTTTATGTACACGCAGAGAGGTGTACCTCACCAGGCAAGGAAACGCTGTATCTAGCGCTCAAAATTCCTGAAGTTTGGCGACTGAGGCGGGGCGGGCTGACGATTTATCATCTCACTGAAGCTCAAACTGATTATCCGGAAAGCGATCGCAGTCGGGCGTTTCCGCAAATGCCGGTGCAAGCCCTGCCGCAATTTATCGAGCGGGCTCAAGTCATCGGCCAGCGGGCGGCGGTGCGCGAATTGACAGCGCCAGTGCAGGCCACTTGAGGGATGCCGAGACATCGGAGCGACCGCGAACCTGTGGCGGTTGGCGTCGCCCGATCGCGGCAACTGCGAGAACGCTGGTTTCTCCGTTAGCTAACGTCCGAGATTTGGCCTCTCCCGGAAGGGGAAACCGGGGTGCTAGGCAACGTAATGGGTGAATGCTAGTTAGCGGGCTGATTGACTGACCAAAGTTCCTCGCGTAGGTTGGTTAGAACGAAGTGAAACCCAACACCAGAGGCGGTTTCGTTGGGTTACGCTAGCGCTTTAGCGTTCGCGCAGCGAGGGCTTTGCACTCAGCCATGCCCGGAGGGCTTCACCCAATCTACGGCAGAATAAGGGCTTTGAGAGCTTTGTCAGTCAACCAGGTTAGCGGGAAGCGCTGTCTGCATCCTGTCTTCGGCAAGCAAGCTGGCCTCGAGACGATTCCAGGAATTTTCGAGGAAGCCTGCCGATAGATTGGGGTGGGGGGCAGTATCGGCGATGAGCACCGTGACGGCAATTGCGAGGGCCAGACGACCAAGTTTGATGTCTTTAAGAACTTGCATGGGGCTAACTCCGGGGGCTAGAGAATGGGCTGCATAGGTTTGATTACAGTCAAGATAACCAGCCTTCCCGATGCAAAGAAGGGAAAAAATCGCCATGTTCCTGGCCGAAAACAGCAAAGATTGACCGCTCAGATTTGAGCAGATCCAACAAGATGCAGAAAAGTTGCTCGGCTGGCGTCAGCCGCTAATAAAACTCGTAAGCGTCAGAGGTCGGATTTGCCGGGTCAGGGGCGATCGCCAGCCACAGCGGAAACTGCAAAATCGATAGCGCCACCTTGCCCTCCGATTCGTCAATGATGATCAGCGGTAGGAAATTATTTTCCAGCAGGCGCTCGGCACGTTGAGCCATCGGCGCAGAGGACTCAAACAACATAATGCCGCTGCGGGTACCAAAGTCCGCTCGGGACACCCCCAAACAGTCTTGAAAGCCCCGTCGCCAGTCTCCTAACCGTTCAGGACTTTTAGCCAGTACGAGCACCCGCAGGCGATCGCCGTGCATGGTGTGCAAAATCGAAATCGCCGCCGCCGCCACCAGCACATTTTGCAAGCGGCTATTCAAGGTTTTTACTGCACCTCGCCCCCCTTGCTTGAGTAACCAGTTGGCGACGCGATCAGCGTGGATCGGCTCAAACGTGCGCCGGAGTTGCCACACAGGACCGTAATAATCTGGCCGCAGGCGATACTGATCCAACAAGCTCTGAATACGCTCCGCATCCAATAAGTACGGTGAACTGGCCGTCGCTGGGGGGGGAGCCGGGGGGGCCGGTTCTACCAGGGACGGGGCCGTTGCAGGTCGAGCGGTGGGCGGTTCGGGTACGGATAATGAGAGCTGCTCTGCCGAGGTGACCAAATCTTGCAAACTGCCGACCAAATACTCTTTAAAGCTCTGCACCCGCACCGCTAAGTCTTGGGAAGCGCCCGCAAACGACGTTTTCATTTCCGCTTCAATGCGATCGCGCCGCCGTTCCAGCTTTTCGACTTCCAGTTCGAGCGATCGCTTCTTGCGCTCTAGATCGCTCAACGCCTCCCGCACCAACCGGGCGATATCGGCCTGCACTTGAGTTTCAGAACGAGAGAGACCGCTACCACCCCCGGCAGACTGACGAGGGCTAGAGGCAGATGAGAGCGGAGATTCGTCAGCAGGCATAAGCAATTTCAGGCGGACACAATAAAAGGAGTAAACATGAATGAGTGGAATCAGTCAGCCAGTCACTGGATTAGTCAGCTGAGTCAGCTAAGTGAGGCAGATGCTGCTCTAGCTGCGATCGCAACATTTCTGGACTGAACAAAATCGGCAAAAAGTGAATGCTGTTAACTTCCCGAAAATAGAACAAAACCGGCACTGGCGACCAAAAGATATCCCAAATTTTCCAATCGGCATAGGGAAACTGGCGAATGCGCTGGTCCCCCCGATAAATGTCCAGATCAGTCTCGCTAAACACTAGGCGCAACGTTGCCGCCTGATAAAGCAAAAATAACCCAAAGACAAACACGACACCCGCCAGCACGATTTGCAGCGTGCCGAACATCACGAGCGCCAAACAGCCCCCGCCTGCGCCCCCGAGTAAAAGCAAGATCGGAAGGTTGTAGCTGGGTTTGAGCGTAGTGGAATTGACTGTTGCAGAGGTCGTCACAGCGTATCTAACCCTTGCTAGAGAAACAACTGCGCGGCCATTCCCTAGGGGAACACACCGCGATGATTGCCTTCATTGTAAAGGGTGACGTCCCCGTGCTCGGGTCGACAAATGAGAACCGACTGCCCGTAGAAGGGGACCGCCAGACCTGATAGAGGCAGCGACAGCGTCGGCCCTGGCGAGGCGGATCCGCATCAGTCCTGCCCTAACAGCTGCGATCGCGCCTAAATATTGCCCAAAACGGCACTGCCCGTACCTTGAAACATCAGCCAGGAGAGAAAAAAGTTGCTGATAAAAATGGCCAATAGCGCCGTGACAACTGCCGTAGTGGTCGATTGGCCCACACCTTTCGCCCCGCCCGTAGTCGTCAGGCCCCAACTGGAGCCGATCACCGCAATCAAAATGCCAAAGACAAAGGCCTTGATAATGGATGACACCAGGTCCCACGTGGTGAGAAAGTTTTGGGCGGAGTCGAGAAAAACCTTTTGGGCGATGCCGTACAAGTTGGTGGCAATCAGCAAACCACCACTCATCCCAGTGATGAATGACAGCAGGGTCAACACCGGGAGCATCAGCGCACAGGCAACGACCCGAGGAATCACCAAATAATCAATCGGATCCGTTTTGAGAATTTGCAGGGCATCGATCTGCTCTGTGACCTTCATCGTGCCAATTTCGGCGGCAAAGGCCGACCCGACCCGACCCGCAAGGACAACCGCTGTCAGCACCGGAGCCAACTCCCGTGCCAGAGTCAGCGCCAACACCCCGCCCACTGCCGTGCCGGCCCCAAAATTGACAAATTCGCGCGTCACCTGAATGGTAAACACCATGCCCACAAAACTGGCCGTCAGCAGGGCAATCAACAACGACTCTGGCCCCACAGCGACCATTTGTTCAATCGTGTTGCGACGATGAATGGGGCGGGAAATCAAGTGAATCACCACCTGCCCCGTCAACATCACTGCCGCAAATGAGCGACGGCCCCATTTTGAAAGGCTAGAAAACTCAACGGCCTGAGCCAAGAAAGCACCTCTCTTCAGCGATCGCCCTCAATGATCCGTCCTGTGGACCTTTCCACCTTGATCATCGACTAGGGCCAACGCCATTATATAGAAATGCTCTCGGCTCAACAGCCTTCTGTGAAAACAAAGCCATCCCGACAGACCGTCGTCGACTGGTGTGCTCCGCAGCGAGCGATTCTGCAGCACGCTAAACCGATACCACCCGGCTGTGCGCCCCTACCAGCGACGAAAAAACGCTTCTACAGAATGGCCTTCATACCAATTCTCCAAATTCAGGCTACAAAACCTGTGCCTTCAAAGCCCCTCTCCCCAGCGGGGGAGAGGGGTTTGGGGTGAGGGCTAAGTGTAGCGGCGAAGTACAGAATTGGTATCACTGGTCGCTTCACCGGCAATCTGCCCACTCTCAGGCATTAAAAAAGCAGGCCGCCTAACGACCTGCCCTGAAATTTAGGAGCGAGCACCCGCGATCGCCCAAGGCTTATCGCTTCTTAAGATCCTTCGCCATATTGCGAAACATATCCATGCTGGTGTCAGTTTTAGCGGTGCGCCGCTGAAAGTCAGAAGCGCCATTCTGAGAAGCGGGTTGGAAACTAGAGGAATTTGTTGTGCTCGGTGTGCCTGATTGAGCCAGCATACCCTTCTCGTCAAGCTTACGCATGTCCATGGCGGAGATTTGCCGAACCGATTCCAACTCTTCCGTGACCCCTTTCTTTCGAGCAAAGGTGCGCTTGACTACTTTTGATGAGCGCATGTAATTGATGTCACCAAAGGTTTTTGCTTCGTCTTCAGTTAAGAAGAAAGCCCCGGTCTGCCGAGGCTGGGGGGGAGAAGATTGCTTGCCTTTGCGGCTGAACAAACCACGAATGAAGCCAGTCATGAAATTTTCCTAGTGTATGAGCGTCTCGTTACTTATCGTAACCTAATCATTAACTTATAGATAGTTTTATGAGAGATTTGTTGTTTTACTTGCTAACGCACAAAAGGCTGGTGTCATCTATCTTCCAGGAATTCTTGACGAGCTGCTGAGCGACGGCCCAAATGAGGGAATCTTGAAGTGGCGGTGACGGAATTCCTTGCAGCAGCGTTTGAGCAGTCAGCCTAATGGTGGAATGTTTACTCTGCATTCTCTTTAATTTACGAGCGCAGTGGGCGTTACATTTGCTCACGGCTCCCGACGCCTTTGGCAGCATTGCCTACGAATATGAAAAGACCTCCTATCCCCGCGCTTTAGCCGACGTTTGGGCTGACAATGAGCAGGCTGAGGCCGCGATCGCCTTTTTGCAACAAGCGGATCCGCAAGCGAGCGAAACCCTGGAAATTGATTTGTATTCCGGGTTTGTGCTGAAGGGGCAAATGCGCAAGTATTTTGCCTTTGGCGAATATCTGGAGGCAGACTATCGCGATCGCATGTACCGGGCTATGGCCGCCCTCACCGAAACCGATCCGCTGGAACGACAAACCGCCGCGCCCCGCAAATTTTGGTCAGACTCTCAGGATGACTGCACCACCCTGGTGGACTGCCGCAATACCGACAACCTCCGGGCCATGCGCGAAACGTCGGTGTATCTGATGGCTGAGGAAACCGGCAACGAAGCCACCCGGCAAATCTATAAGGCCCGTTTAGAGCGCTACACCTCGACTCTGCTCGACATTGGCATGGGCGAGTGGGACAGCCCGATTTACCACGGGCACACCACAGCGGCTTATCTGAACCTCTATGACTTTGCAGTAGATCCTGAAGTGCAGGCTATGGCTGAAGCCGCGCTGGATTGGCTCTTTTTTACGGCGGCGCTGAAGTATTGGCAGGGGACCTGGACTTTTCCCGCCAAGCGTGTGGATGGAGACGATGCCGCGCGTTTTTTCTGGCTGTATTTTGGGCAGGGACCCGCTCCCGAAACCCTGGAGCCTGATTGGATCTATGCCCTGACTAGCGACTATCAGCCCCCGGCTGAGGTCATGGGGCTGGCTCATCGCGCTTTGCGACTGCCAGTAGAAGTGCGACGCACCCATCCCCATTACGAAAACTGGAAACCGGGACTGTACGGTCCCGCCTTTTACGAAACGCTGTATCTGGCTAACACCTATCAACTCGGCAGTTTGGCACGCGGCACCGCTGGCGACTGGCGGGGGTTTGGTCTGGCGATCGCCACCCCCGACGGCACCGATGAATTGCAGGTCGCCGCGACCACCCCCCACGCGATCGCCCAATATGAAAACTTGCTGATCTGGCAGGGTACCGCATCGCCCCCCCTCAACTTGCCAGTGGGCAACGTCTACCGCGATGGGTCCACCACGTTTGTGGAAACGGCGCAAACCTGGCTGGCCATTCACTCGTTCGACACGGGATTTGTGCTGGAGGTGGGCGAACCGCAGACTCACGGCGATTTTGCCACTTTTCGTCGGCAGGTGCAGCGCCGGTCGCGCCTCCGCCTCACCGGCGATCGCATTACTTACCAGGATGCTCAGGGCAAAACGGTGGCGCTCAGTGCCCAAGGCGATGCCCTGCCCCTGGTATGGCGCAATGGGCAGCTACACGATTGGGCCAACCATCCTGACACCACAACCCTCGAAGCCCGCCTGGCAGCGAGTCTAGACCTCCAGTTTTGATCGGTCTCAGGCCGTTAAACCTCATCCAGATTCCGCAGTGGAGTTTTGATATTTGGCCGAACCTCACCGCCTGCGGCACCTCTCCTTTCGAAGGAGAGGTTTAAGAACACTCTGGTTCCTCTCCTTACGAAGGTTACGGTGTACACATAAGTCTTTGGTCTGTCTTTTCCGGCTTGATGGCCCCCTAAATCCCCCGATTCCGGAGGACTTTGCCGTTATGTCCCCCCAGAATTGGGGGGCGGAGGGGGGCAAATGCAGGATTTTGGGCTTTCATTTGAGATGTGTGTACACGGTAGCCTTTCGAAGGAGAGGTTAGGTGAGGTTTTTTCGATCACCCAAAACTCCAGTTCTCAACTTAGGCGTGGTTTATCAACCGGGATAGGCGGATGTTTTGGTCTGGGCGATCGCTGCCA
>Ga0081520_100143_pt1 | contig 50769 bp, 52 predicted proteins | sample HotLakmasection1_FD_70988 | JGI IMG/M metagenome (GOLD analysis project Ga0081520, IMG submission 70988) | Hypersaline microbial mat communities from Hot Lake, Washington, USA - Section #1 (SPADES assembly) (version 2) | ecosystem: Environmental > Aquatic > Non-marine Saline and Alkaline >... | reverse complement strand
AGCCCCTCGCGTGCCCCCTCGTGCCTTCAGGTACAAGTCTGGTCTGCGGATAGGCATCAGCCACTTCCTCGTAGACCAGCTCCGCGCCACCGCCACTCAGGTAGATGACATCGACGGTTGTGCCTCTCTGCCACTTCTCTGACATCAGATTGACCGTTGCGCTCCGAAGAGGGGAGAGTGCCTCTTCGACCGCATCGCTGTAATCGATGGGTTTGCCGCTGGCGGTGAAGATGCCTGTGCGGAGAACCTGCTCAATGATCTTGTAGGGCATCTTCTCGCGGTAGTCACGCTCCAGCATGGCGGAGATGCGTTCCTGCGCGGTATACACCCCCCCTTCGATACTGCCGCTTTCGCTGTCCACAAACTCGCCGTCATCGTCCAGCGCAACATCGACGGTGTACGTACCGACATCGACAATCCCGGTACGCATGTAGGTGTGATAGACGTTGATCTCGCCAGTAGGCGTAAGCATCTGCGAATAGGCGCTGCCATACGGTTGCGGCATGACGATGACTTCCGTTACGTTGGCGATAATCTCACAGCTATCCGTCTTGATGAGATGCTGACCGAGCAGGGCTTCCTTCAGTTCGGCGGCATCCCGCATGTGGTCTACCGGAAGCCCGGTACTCACGCGCAGATGCACCACATCCCGCCCCCAAACCCCCTGCACCAGCTTGCCGATGGCGACTTTTGCGAGGCGCTGGCGGAAGGTGTTGCCCATCGTCTTTTCGTTGGCGGTACGTCCACGCAAACGCAGCAGTTCGCCGGGCGGAAGCTGACCCAGTGCCAGATCGCCGACGAACCATGTGCCTTCGTCGTCACTGATCTGGTCGCCGGGGTACTTCTGCTGGATGGTTTCCTGCTGGAACTTGATTTCGCGGGCGTGACCCATGACAGAAGGGAAGGCCAACGCCCCATCATTGGTGACGACCTTCACCACGCCATAGCCGATGTCCAGACCGACGGTGGTGATACCTGTGGTCAGGCTGTTGAGACTCTGCTGTTGCTTCTTCGTTTGTTTAGCCATTGTTCCTCACTATCTCCGAATCAAAAGCGGAAGCATCAGTCGGTGGACTGGCTTCCAGGTAGGCAAAACGCGACGCGAACGAGCCGTCGAAAGCTCGTGCCACGTCGCTCAAGTCAAACGGCACAATTCTTGGGTGATTTGTTACTGAACCAATGAATGAGTATCTGTCTCTTAGTTGTGTCGGTAGAGCCATAGAAGATGTTAAAATGTCACAGAGGTTCATCTCACCTGATTCAACACGATCAGGAATCTTCATGTCGATCTTCCTCTTTTGCCGAATTAGATGGATTTGGTAGATTTGTGGATTGATTATTGGTGGGGCTATCACGCGGTAAATCTGTTTCGCGTGACGTAAATGTGGGTAAAATTGTAGTTGGATTGAGTACGGCAAGGTTCAAGCGGCGGAGGCGATGGGGGTTCTCATTTCGTGCATTCTGTCGTGACGAATTCTCTGAGATTGCGAAGGACGTCGCTCCCGCAGTTTAAGGGTGAGCTTTCAGATAGTCCAGAAGGGTATCCGACGACGCAAGAAAACCCGTCTCCGGCACTTTAATGCCTTTGCCATGAACCTGAGCGATCTTACGAAGCTGGAATAACGAAACGGCTGAATGTCGCAATGCGGAAAATGGCCAACTGATTACCATCCGTCAATGCGTTGGTTCCGGCACGATTCAATACGATACCCTTGTTTTCAACAGGGGGCCTCTCAGCCCGATTGTATTCGCCTTCATCATAGCAGGTGCCATATAGCAGGTGCCATCTATTCACGCGCTTACTGCTCTCAATAGTCATCTTCGTTGAAGCCCGATCACCGACTCAACCTGTGTGAATCCTGTTATGCTTCATAAAAGGAGCGAGTCTGGTGAAGGACGGACAGACCCGCATGCACTGTAGATTTCAACATGACCCTACAGTGAGTGAGCGAAGCGTTAGCAGAGATGATCTTCCCTATCCAATTAACCCTATCCAATTAACCATATGGGCAACCGAAATTCGCAGTCGGTAAATTTCGGTCTGTCATGTTCATACTTTCATCTTATACATGCGAGAACGGCAGCATCGTTTGTGTAAATCTTAATATTGAGTTCCGATGTGGATTTCAGCAGGGGGATCAGGTTCAATGAAGACGTGATTGTACTTTTTCTCACAAAGGAGTTGTTTGATGAGACATCTATTATTGACGATTCTGCTGCTGGCTTTGAGCCTGACACCTGCGCTTGCACAGGATGAAACCGAGGGCGATCTTACGCTGCGTGTCGCCGGAACCTGTGCTGCCAACTCGCATATGATGCCCTTCTGGGTGCTGATGGAACAGACCGGCGGTGAGATCGACGGCGTGACCATTGAGTATCTGCCGGTCACCGGCCCCCCGCAAATGATGGCGCTGGCTGTCAATCAAGATTTTGATGTGGTGATCGCGTTCATTTTCCAGGGGGCGAACTTCTTTACTGCCGGTGGCGCAGAATCGCTGCGGCTGGAAACGGTCAGTATGTGGCGCGGCTTCGCCCTGCTGACTGCACCAGACGTTGAAAGTTGGGAAGACCTGGTGGGCCAGCGGATTTTGCTGCCACAGGAGGGCAGCGGCCCGGATGTTATCACACGTCGTTCGATGGAAAGCGCAGGTTACGATCCCTTTGAGGATTTCCAGATCGATTACTTGCCGCCAGCGCAGATGGGCCAGCTTCTCATTGCAGGGGAAGCGGCGGCAGCGACTATTTCCGAACCGCAGTTGACCATCATTGCAGGACAGGCTCGCCAAAACGGTGTCACGCTGGCACCCTCTACTAGTATTGATCTGTTGCAGGGCATCTATGAATCAGAGTTATGGGAAGAAGGCAGACTGCCATTAGGTGCTGTAATGGTTGATACGTCCGTACTGGAAGACGAGGACATGGCCGCCGCTTTCGTCGCCTTCAACGCCTCCTATCACGAGGCCGCCGCCTTCGCGCAGGAGAACCCGGCGGAAGCCGCCGCGTTGATCGTCGCACAGCTAGAAGCGAACTGCGACAGCCGTGCTAATCCTGACCCGATTGAACGAGCGCTGGCAGGGGATTTCCTGATCTACGACCCGGTTCCGGCAAGCGCCCTGTTGCCCGACCTGGCCGAGTTTGTCAACATGCTGTATGGCGAAGATGTCGATGAATCGTTCTATGCCGTCACCAGCGACGAGTAACGCTCCGCGCTGGGTCAAGGCGGGTCTGGCGGTCCTGTCCGTACTCCTGTTGATTGGGGTATGGGACTGGGCCGCCCGGTCTTACCCGGTGTCGATTCTGCCCAGTCCGGCAGAAACAATTGAAGCGCTCGGCTGGCTGCTGGGGCGCGACAGCTTCTATCATCACCTTGAAATGACGCTGACCCGCTCCGGAACCGGCTTCACCGCCGCAATGTTCATTGGTGTTGTCGGTGGTTTGCTGATCGGGCGCTTTCAATGGCTCTACTGGTTCTCCAACCCGTTGATCGCCATCGCCACGACGATCCCACCGATTTTCTGGGTGGCGATCATGATTATCTGGCTGGGGCTGGGTTCGGGTCCACCGATTCTGGTGATCATTATCACGGCAACGCCGCTGGTGATGGTCAACATCATCCAGGGGATGCAGAACATCCCCCCCGGGTTGGTGGAAATGGCGACGATTTTTCGCGTCGGCTTCTGGAATCGCCTGCTGCGCCTGTATCTGCCCGCCATGAGTGGCTATCTGTTCGCTGCCGCGCTGATCGCTACCCGCTTTGCATGGCGCACGGTCATCATGGCGGAGTTTATCGGCAGTTCCAACGGGCTGGGCAACCGGCTGGCATGGTCGCGCCAGAATCTCGAAACCGATCTGGCCTTCGCGTATATGCTTGTGATTCTGACGTTCAGCCTGGTGATCGAGTACGGCATTCTGCGTCCGGCGCAGTCGCGCTTCAGTTGGATGACCGGGCATCGCCGAGGACAGCGCTTACAGCGTCAGCTTAACACGCAGAATTCGCCAATGCCACAAGCACAACGGAGGCGAAGCCATGCTGCTTGAATTCCGCCACGTCAGCAAGCAGTTTTGCAATCTTCCCGTGATTCGCGATTTCAGCCTGTCGTTGGCGGCGGGCGAGGTCGTGTCGCTGGTGGGACCGTCTGGCTGCGGTAAGTCCACGCTGCTGCGGCTGGCGGCGGATGTCGAAACACCGGACAGTGGGCAAATCACGCGGACATTCGGCGCGGATCAGGTCGGGTTTGTGTTCCAGGATGTGCGCCTGCTCCCCTGGATGACCGCGCTCGATAACGTGCTGTTCGTGCTGCGCGACCGCATTGCGGATCGCCACCTGCGCCAAGAGAAAGCCGAACGCGCTTTGCAGCAGGTCGGGCTGACGGAGTTTGAGAGCTATAACCCGGGGCAGCTTAGTGGTGGGATGCGAAAACGGGTTGCTATTGCCCGTGCGCTGGCGGTAGATGCTGATTTGCTCCTGTTTGACGAGCCGTTCTCCGACCTTGACCTGCCGCTGCGTCTGCGCCTTTTGAAAGACATCGGCGGCATCCTCAAACGTGGAGGCAAATCGGCCATCTACGTGACGCACGATGTGCGCGAGGCGCTGCTATTGAGTCAGCGTGTGCTGGTCTTGGCAGCACGCCCCACCTATATCAAGCAGACATTTCACCTGTCCCCCGGCATGAGCAAGCCGGATTTACAGGTGATTGAAGAGCAGGTTATTCGCTTGCTCGGCGATGAAATCGACTACACGCACTTTGGATAGGAAAAGGAATCATGAGCGAAGCAAAACCTTACATTGCCGTACCGGTAGCCGACGATGGTGAAAGCCTGTGGGACGATCACTTTGGTGAAGCGCCCCGCTATCATCTCTATGACCACGATGGTCAACTCGTAGAGCAACGCGACAATCCCTACTGGCAGGACGATCATGATTTCCATACCGGTCCGCAGAAGATGGTTGACCTTCTGCCGGAGTGTGGCGTGTTTATCGCTCGTGCGATGGGCAACGGTCAGAAGATTCTGCCGACACGGTACGGTGTACAGCCGGTTATAACGACAGAAACAACCATGCGAGGCGCGATCGAACGCTATCTTGCCGATTTGGAGGCATCTCGAGACAATCAATAATTACAAAGGAGCAATTTGCATGATTACGTTTTCCGACAAGGCGCGGGCGCGGCTGGTTGAGATGCTCAAAGCCGAAGGGCGCGAGGGCTGGGCTATCCGCATCCGCGTCAAGGGGCGCGACAACGACACCTACATCTATGACTTCCGGTCGGTTGAAGTGGCCGACAAAGGTGCTGGCGATGCGGTTGTCGATGCAGGTGATTTCCTGGTCTATGTCGACCCAGCGAGCGCCAAACGCATTCAGGGTTCATCCGTTGATCTGTCAGTGGCCGAGATGGGCCGCTTCGTCGTAGAGAACCCGAATCCCGTGTGGCAGGATGAGACAGCGGAGAAAGTCGCTGCGCTCATTGTTGACAAGGTCAATCCGGCGGTGGCGATCCATGCCGGGCGTGTATCACTGGTGGATTTCAACGAGGACATCGCCTACATCGTGATGCAGGGCGGTTGCCAGGGCTGCGGTCTGGCGACGGTCACCCTGCGCCAGGGCATCGAACGCTTGATTCTGGACGAAGTACCCGCCGTCAAGAGTGTGGTGGATGTCACCGAGCACGACGAGGGTGAGACGCCGTTCTTCCGGCACGGGCAGGTCGGTGAGTCGCCGCTCACCTGAACCACTGAGAGTGAACACACGGCGGTGATCTGAATGCCATCACTGGGGCGGAGCAATCTGCCTCATTTTGGTTCTCCCCGAGACCCCATCGGCGCAAACTTAACCCGGGCTACATGGCTGTTTTACAGGGATTACCGAAATGTTTAACAGCCGCTCTATTGTCTGCTCAGCGAAAGATATTTTCAGATGCCCATCGTCAAAAATTGCGGGTTGCCTGCCTGCGTGGACAGACCTTCCGTCAATGGGCTATCGTAAACCCATAACAATAATCTTCGTGCACGATCAAAGGTGTGTTTTCTTGAAAGCGATTTACCTTGAGCAAGGTCAGCAATCTACAACGGGATTACCTGGCGGAAATCTACCATCTCGGCCAGATTGAGTCAAACAACAGCAGCGGATTCGTATCATCAGCAGACCTGGGTCAGCGGCTGTTTGCCAGCCAGTCCACCGTCAATCGTGTGATTGAACGGTTGCGCGACGAAGGATTGATTGAGCATCAGCGTTATGTGGGAGTGCAGCTCACCGAACGAGGACGACAAGAGGCGCTCGCGAGTTTGCGCAGGCAGGCGATTGTTGAAACGTTCCTGGTGAGTGCTATGGGCTTCGGCTGGCACGAAGTCTACGAGGAAGCGCGGCGCATGCGCCATCACGTCAGCGAGGTGGTCTTGACGCGGATGTGGGAGATAGCCGGTCGTCCGGCCCGCAGTCCCTTTGGCGAGTGGATCGATGGCACTGGACCAGAAGACCACACCGAGATTCTCCTGAGAGATGCGCCTATCGCACAGGACTATCGTATCGCTCGCGTGCTGACGCGCCAACCGGATCGACTGGCCTATCTGGCGGCGCTGGAACTGAAGCCGGACACTCAACTGCATCTGCTCCACAAAGCCCCCTTCAACGGTCCTATTCAGATACATCTGGAACGCGACTATCGCATTATCGGCCATGAACTGGCGAAGATACTGACGGTTTCGCCGGTTGAATAAGCGATTTGCCCACGTGGTTAATTCTTTTATCTCAGCCTGAGCAGCATTTCTTCGCAATGACTGCATCCTCACTTTGAGTCAGCAAAATCAGCCGCTTAAACGCGCGGGGTTGCGAATATGCAGGATGGGTATGGATTGAAATAGTCAAGTTAAGCCGTGCGTTAATCGCTGCCGTAGACTTTGACAGGGCACATTCGGTATCAATGATGCAGTGACCGAGGTAGCTTTTTTGGGAGAGATGAATGATGTCACGTTTTTCTATACGCTGGATGCTGTTGTGTCTGTTGAGTCTTCTGCTGGTGGTCGTACCTGCTATCGCCCAGGATGAAGCCCCGGAATCGGTGACGGTTATCGATGCCTATGGCGAAGAAGTCGTCATTGAGGACACCTCACGCATCATCACAATGGGCGGTTCTGTGACTGAGATTGTATTCGCGCTCGGTGCGGGCGATCAGGTTGTGGCCCGCGATAGCTCCAGCCTGTATCCCCAGGCGGTCAATGAACTGGAAGAAGTTGGCTATGTGCGGACACTCTCCGCCGAACCGATTCTATCGCTTGACCCGACCCTGATTATCACCATCGAGGATGCTGGCCCACCAGAAGCGCTGGAACAGCTCGAAGCCTCCGGGGTGACGATCCTCGTTGTGCCGAGTGCAGACTCGATTGACGGCGTCGTCACCAAGGTCGAGACGGTCGCACAGGCGCTCGGGCTTGAAGAAGCCGGGGCGGAAATTATCGCCACCATTGAGAGCGACTATGCTGCTGCTCAGGAACTGCAAACCGAGATGACGACGACGCCGCGTGTGCTGTTTATCTATGCGCGTGGCCCAGGTGCGTTGAGTGTGGCGGGGACGAACACCAGCGCCGCTACCATGATCGAACTCTCTGGCGGCGAGAACGCCGTAACCGAGTTCGAGGGCTTCCAGCCACTCACTGCTGAATCAGTGGTCACCGCTGCGCCGGATGTCATTCTGCTGATGACACGCGGCCTGGAGAGCCTCGGTGGGGTCGAAGGTCTGCTGGAACAACCGGGCATCGGCCAGACCCCTGCTGGCGAGAACCGCCGCGTGGTGGCGATGGACGACCTGTATCTGCTGGGCTTCAGCACCCGCACGGGGACGGCTGTGCTTGATCTGACGTACCTGCTGCACGAAGAATTCGATGCGCCGCTGCTGACGTTGCTGCGCGCCGATGGACGCTTCAACACGCTGCTGGATGCCGTCAGCGCCGCCGGGCAGATGCCGCTGTTGAGCGGTGTTGGTCCCTTCACGATCTTCGCGCCGACCGATGACGCTTTCGCTGCGCTGCCAGAGGGGATGATGGACGGCCTGATGAGCAGCACGATTTCGCTGCAATCGGTGCTGGCCTACCATGTACTCGAAGGGCAGGTACTCGCTGAGGATGTTATTGCACTGGACGGCCAAACCGTGCAGACCCTTTATCCCGAAGGTCAGTTAGGCGTCTCCGTGACGGATGGGGGCGTGATGCTCAACGATAGTGTGATGGTCATTGAGACCGATCATGTCGCTGCTAACGGCGTGATCCACGTCATTGACGCGGTGCTGATGCCGGAACGTCCGTCGTAATGGCTTCGACACACGTTGCAAAGCGTGGGGAGTTCCGCCAGAAGGCGGACTCCCCGGTTCAGGTCAAGACGCTGCGGGTAGCGCTGGTGCTGCCCGCGTTGCTGGTTGCGCTGGTCGTGGTCGTGCTGCTGGGCGTGGGCATTGGTGCTGTCGAAATCACGCCGTCGCAAGCCGTGAGCATCCTGCTGAGCGAGCTTGGCATCGAGAGCGGCATTGCTTTTGAGGATCGCCAGCAGGCGGTCCTGATGGTTATTCGCCTGCCGCGTGTGATAATGGGCATCTTGATCGGTGCGTCTCTGGCGATATCCGGGGCGGCGATTCAAGGACTGTTCCGCAACCCGCTGGCCGACCCCGGACTGATCGGTATTTCCAGCGGGGCAGCGCTGGCGGCGGCGCTGATGATCGTGCTTGGCAGCACCGTGTTGAGCGGAATCGTTGCCCTGCTTGGTGATGCCGCACTGCCGCTGGCAGCTTTCGGCGGTGGCGTGCTGACAACCCTGGTGATCTATAAGCTTTCCAGCGTTGGCGGGCGCACCCGCGTTGCAACGATGCTGCTAGCCGGGATCGCGGTCAACGCGATTGCCGGGGCGGGCATCGGCATGATGGTCTTCATGGCCAACGATGACCAACTGCGCGATATCACCTTCTGGAGCCTGGGCAGCCTGGGCCGCGCCAGTTGGGATACGATTCTGGTCATGCTGCCGTTTCTCTTCGTGGCGCTGGTCCCGCTGCCATTTCTGGCGCGGTCGCTCAACGCGCTGCTGCTTGGCGAAGCCGAAGCCGGGCACCTGGGCGTGGATGTCGAGCGTGTCAAGACACTGGTCATCATCATGGTGGCACTTGCTGTCGGCGCAGGCGTGGCCGTGACCGGCATTATCGGTTTCGTCGGGTTGGTTGTTCCTCATCTGATGCGCCTGTTCGCCGGGCCGGATCATCGCCTGGTGCTGCCGGGATCGGCACTTTTAGGTGCGACGCTGCTCGTCGGCGCGGATTTACTGGCGCGGACGGTGGCAGTTCCGGCGGAAATCCCCATCGGCATCGTTACGGCACTGGTGGGCGGGCCGTTCTTCCTCTGGCTGCTGCTGCGAGATCGAGCGAAAGGCCATTTGCTATGACACTTTTCGCCGAAGGTCTTACCGTTCAAATTGGTGATAAGTCGCTGATCGAGAACATCGCACTAACGCTCACACCAGGCGAGATTCTGGCCGTCGTCGGGCCGAACGGCGCGGGTAAATCAACCCTGCTGAAGGTACTCGCCGGGGAGATGCAGCCCTCACAGGGACAGGTCTACGTTGGCAATCGGAGTATAGCAGGGTGGCGTAAGCGCGATCTGGCAAGAATACGAGCTGTGCTGCCGCAAGCATCAACGCTGACCTTTGGCTTTCTGGCACAGGAGGTCGTCCTGATGGGCCGCACACCGCATCTCAGCGGTGGCGAAAGCCGTGAAGATCACGCGATTGTCGCCGACGCCATGCACATGACGCGCACCGATCACCTGATTGATCGAGTCTATACGACGCTTTCCGGTGGGGAGCGGCAGCGCGTTCAGTTAGCGCGGGTGTTGGCGCAAATCTGGGAAGGCGAAGCGCCGCGTTACCTGCTGCTGGATGAGCCGACCAACAACCTTGATCTGTCACACCAGCACGGCACGCTGACGATTGCGCGGCAGTTCGCCGAGCGCGGCGTGGGCGTGTTGACGGTGCTGCACGACCTGAACCTCGCCGCTCAATATGCCGACCGGGTGCTGGTGCTGAAAAACGGTCAGGTGTTGGCTGAAGGCACACCGCTATCCGTGCTGACGCCGGACATCATCCAGCAGACTTTCGATCTGCCTGTGATGGTGCAGCCGCACCCCTGTTACAACTGTCCGTTAATTATCCCAATGCCGCATTTTGTGGCAGAAACCCCAATGAATCAGGAGAAAGTATCATGATCGTGACCTGCAACCGCATTCCCGTGAACCCTGAACATGCCGAGGCATTTGAAGAACGCTTCGCGGATCGCTCCGCGCTGGTGGATGGTATGCCCGGTTTCATCTCGTTTCAACTGCTGCGCCCGAAAAAATCCGGTGATCCCTACGTGGTGATGACCTTCTGGGAATCCGAGGCGTATTTCAAAGCCTGGACACAGTCGGACGAGTTCAAAGAAGGCCACGCCCGTTCCGGCTCACTGCCACCTGAGACGTTCAGCGGGCATCCCAAGCTGGAGATGTTCGATGTGATTCAGAGCACGGCCGAGATTAATCGCGTCAGCGAGGCGTGAACCCGTTCGATGAATATGGCAAGGCGCTGATCCGCTGGTTACTCATGGTAGTGGTGGGGGTGTGTTTTGCCATGCTGCTGACATTACTGACGCTTCGTGCCTGATTTGAATAAACGGGAGGCTAATCCGATGTCACAGTTGCTGATAGCTCACGCGGAAAACCATAAACTGACGCTGTACAACGCTAGCGACCTGCACGCGATACGTGAGTTCGAGCTTCCTGGTCGCATCGCGGTGCTAGGAACCAGCAGTGATGGGCGCTATGGCTTTGCCATCCATCGCGATGACGATTGCATTTCCATCATTGAATCGCGTGGTGAAGTGGTGCGGGCGATTGCTGCATCCGGCAAGCAGCCAACCCACTTCCACGCCCACGCCGGTTACTGCCTGATCTTCAACGATGGCAGCGGCAGTGTGATGATTTTCGATGAAACTGATATTCCACGGCACATCAATCAGGTTGTCAGGCAGCCAGATCATGGTTCTGCCCTGAAAATTGGCGATTACCTGATCATTGGTTATCTGCGTGGTGGCTGTGTTGAGGTGTACCGCTGGGGAGATGCCGAGCCTGCTCAAACTTTCGACTGCTGCCCGATGCTGCATGGTGCGGCACAGGTCGGTGATATGGCGTTGTTCGGATGCAGCGATGGGGTGCTCCTGCTCAAACCGGATGGCGATAATTTTGTGGCAAAGAAACTACCAAACCCACCGGATACGCCGGAGCGCGTGCGAGTCGGGTTGCTGACGACACATGAAGCGTCCGGGTTTGCAGCGGGCAACTTCGGCCAGGGATTAGCACTGATTGATCCCGCAGAAGAGACGATGCGCGTGCTGCCCCTCTCTGATTATCCGCTCAAATTCAGCTTTGATACATCCGGCGAATACCTCCATGTGCTGACCAGTGACGGCTTGTTACAGCGACAGTCGCTCAGGAGTGATGAACACAAGACCGTGCAGGTCGTCCAGCCGGTCGCGGCTCCGAAAGGGCCGGATAAGAAAGCTCGCCCGACGTTCGCCGCATATGGTGACTGGCTGTACATCACTAACCCGGAACAGCAATCGGTGCTGCGTGTGTCAGCCAACGATCTGATCGAAGATCGACATGCATCCCTGTCCTATAGACCTGCGGCGGTTGCTTATCTGAAAGGATAGTTTTTTGGGAGGCGCAAATTGGGTACTATCCATGCGAATCCGATTATCACAATACGAACCGGCACTGCCGTAAATGAATTGCAAAGACATATCACACCGCTGACGACCTGCGTGGGCCTCTTAGCGCTGGACGCCGATGGGTCATTGGACTGCCGGATTTTCATCCAGAATTTGCCCGTTCCCTGTGCCGGGATGGCCTTCGTCACCGACATCAGGCTGCGTAGGCATCGACGGTTGGCGGTTGATCTGAGCCTGTCCCGGTACCATGCCTGTCCCTGTCGGGTCTTCGGAGATGAAGCACAGGCACACTGGTGGTTACAGCAGCGGGTTGGAACCCCTTCTTGGTGAACCTGACAGGTGCTGTTCCAGCGAATGCTTTGGTTGCAATGCTTATTTTCGAGTTCAACACTTAAGGGAAAACGATGCGATACCGTAACTTGACTATCCTGACGCTGCTGACACTGCTGCTCGTGAGTGTTGCACCCATCACCGCACAGGATGCCGCCGAATGTGAAGACGGCTTCCGCCTGTTCGAACATGAAATGCTCGCTACTGATCCGGTGTGTGTGCCGGAAAACCCGCAGCGGGTAGTTGCGCTTGATCCCTTCGCCTATGAACTGCTCATTCTCAATGATACACCGCCCGTTGGCGCAATTGGCTATCTGGAACCGGTTTACAGAAACAGTTTCCCATATCTGGCTGAGGAAGTTGCTGCCATTGAATATGTGGGATTTCCAGCTAATGTTGAGGCGATTCTGGCGCTAAACCCGGATTTAATCATTGGAAGTTTCCTGGACGAGGGACTCATCACACAGCTTGCTGAAATTGCCCCCGTTGTCAGCTATAGCACCGTAGGCAGCGGTGACTGGAAGCGCCCGATGCAAATGGTGGGAGATCTGCTCGGCGTATCTGAATTGGTGGATGATTTGTTCGCCCAGTATGAAACGCGCCTGGCTGATCTGCGTGCAACGGTTGAAGACCCATCAGGGATCGAAGTATCAATCATTCGCATTCAACCAGATCGCATCATGCTCAATCTGGTCAATTCGTTCCCCGCTGTTGTGGTCACTGATGCCGGGTTCGGCAGGCCGGAGTCGCAGGCCTATTCGGAAGAAGAAGCCATGGAGGTTTACGGCGGAGCGGTCGGTGCGTTCATCTCTATTGAGGAAATTCAGCTTGCAGATGGTGACTATATCTTTGGCTGGAGCAACCAGGCCGACGCCGAGGGAAACGCCGATGCCGACGCGAATTGGCAGGCTGTGCAGTCGTCGCCCCTGTGGACAACGCTGACAGCCGCCCAGAACGAGACGGCGTATCGAGTGGATGGTCACTGGCTCGGTTGGGGCATCTTCGCCGCGCACGGCATTATCGACGACTTATTCACTTACATTGCTGGTGCAGACCCGGCAGAAGTCTCCCCGAACCCGTTCCTGACGGATGACGAAACTGAAGGAGAAGTAACCCCTGAAGCGACGGAAGAAGCATCCGACTAACCATGTCCAACGCCATTCGAGCGCTTCTTCCGTTTCTTAAGCCTTATCGGGGTCGGATGCTGCTCGTCTTGATCAGCATCCTGGTGGTGGCGGGGGCAGGTTTGCTCGCCCCCTGGCTTGTCCGTGAGCTGGTGCGCATTGTCCGGCTGGCGGCAGGTGACCTGACAGCCGCCAATCAGGCGTTGGTAGGGATCACCCTCGCGCTGCTGGTTGTCTACCTGCTGCGCAGTGCCGGGCAGTTCATCAATTTCCACGTCTCGCATGTCGTTGCGTTCGGCATCGTCCACGACTTGCAGGTGGCTGTCTACAAGCAGTTGCAACGCTTCTCACCCGGTTACTTCGCGGATCGCCAGACCGGAGAGATCGTCTCGCGCGTCGTAAAAGATACCGTCGATGTAGAGCCAGTGATCGCGGATGCTGTCTACGATTTCGTCGTCAGTTTTCTGCTGGCGGTGGGTATCGTCATCGTCCTGCTGACGCTCAATCCGGGCCTGACCCTGTTGGCGTTGCTCCCGGTGCCGTTCGCGCTGGGCGCGGTGATCTTTCTGGCTCTGCCGATGCAGCGTGCCTTCCGGCAGGAGGGCGAGAACTACGGCGAGATGAGCGGCCTGGTGCAGGACAACGTCTCCGGCATTAGAGAAATCCAGGTGTTCAACCGCGAGCGGCAGGAACTGGCGCGTGTGCGCCACATTTCACATCGCTATGCCGGGCAGTCGATTCTGGCGCGTAAGCTGACAGCCTTTCTCTTCCCGTCGATTGAGGGTGCCACCGGGATCAGCATCACCCTGGTGGTGTGGTTCGGTGGACAGCAGGCGCTGAGTGGAGCAATTCCCGTTGAGGATCTGGTAGCGTTCGTGCTGTATCTGACGACGTTCTACCAGCCGCTGTGGCTGCTGCTCGGCACGGCGGAGAGCCTGCAACGCGGTGTTGCCGGCCTCAATCGCATCGACGAAGTGTTGAAGATGCAGCCGGAGGTGGATGATCCGCCAGATGGCATTGATCCCGGTCGCGTAACCGGACGGGTGCAAATGGAGTCGGTGCAGTTCAGCTATCGCAAGGGCGTGGACGTGCTGCATGACATCAGCCTTGCCATTGAGCCGGGACAGACACTGGCGCTGGTTGGCCCGACCGGGGCGGGCAAGAGCACCGTCGTGAGCCTGGTCGCCCGCTTCTATGATCCGCAGGCCGGGCAGGTGCTGATTGACGGCGTGGACCTGCGCGAGATGAAGCTGGGCGCGCTGCGCCGCAACCTGAGCATGGTGCTGCAAGATGTGTTCCTTTTCAACGGCACGGTGCGCGAGAACATCCGCTTTGGTCGGCCCGATGCAACGGACGAGGACATTATCAAGGCAGCGAAGGTCGCCAACGCGCACGAGTTCATCCTCTCGTTGCCTGAGGGCTACGACACGCTTATCGGCGAGCGCGGCGTGAAGCTCTCCGGCGGGCAGAAGCAGCGCCTGAGCATCGCCCGCGCCGTGCTGAAAGACGCCCCGATCCTCATCTTAGACGAGGCCACCTCGGCGGTGGACACCGAGACCGAGGCGCAAATCCAGGAGGCGCTGGAACGCCTGATGCGCGGGCGCACCGCCATCGTGATCGCCCACCGTCTTTCGACCATCCGTAACGCCGATCAGATTGTCGTGCTGGACGAGGGGCGCGTGGTCGAGCGCGGTAGTCACGAAGATATTGTCAACGATGATGGGCTGTATGCCCGTCTGGTTGAGCGCCAGCGACAGGCGCTGATTTCATAACCACTTTTAATCCATTCAATGGGAGTAGCCTACTTTGAAATTTCGTAACCTTTCCATCCTGACGCTTGTAGTTCTGCTCTTGAGCGTCGTGCCGCTTATGGCGCAGGATGCTACCGATTGTGAAGACGGTTTCCGGCTTTTTGATCATGAACTGCTGGCGACGGATCCCGTCTGCATCCCGGATGAACCGCAGCGGATCATCACGCTGGGTATGCCGTCCTTTGAGACACTCATGAGCTACGGCATACAGCCGCTTGCTTCACCATCACCTTACCTGCAAAACTACGCGCTGAACTTTCCGGCGCTAGCTGACGACCTGGAGGGCATCCAGGACCTCGGTTCTTTAGCGTTTGCCAACATTGAAGCGATCATCGCAGCCGAACCCGATCTCATCATCGGACATGCGGCACGCTTCATCAGTTTCTACGATGACCTATCCGCTGTCGCACCGACGCTGCTCTATGAATTCGAGCATAGTGGCGTCTGGCAGGATGTGGCGCACTTCGTCGCCGAAGTCGTTGGTCGTCAAGCTGAATATGAGGCAAACCTGGCAGATTATAACGCCCGCGTTGCGGATTTCCGTGATAGTCTGGGCGAGCGTGAGATCGTCGTCTCGGTGATCCGCATCCGCCCGGATGCCTTACGGCTGTATGTCCAGGATTCGTTCCCAGGGTCGGTGATTGCAGATGTCGGCCTGGTACGCCCCGAATCGCAGCGGTACACCAGTGAAGAAATGCAGTCAGAGTTCGGACAGACGACGTTCTACGCTATCTCGCTGGAAAGCATCCAACTGGTTGATGGCGATGTGATCTTCATCTGGACGTCGTCGCCGACGCGCGAACTGGCCGAGCAGAGTGACGAGCGACTGCAAGAACTCGTCGATGACCCGCTGTGGGGCACGTTGGATGCCGTGCAGGCTGGGCAGGTCTACGAGGTCAGCGGCCACTGGATCGGTTCCAGCTTCATTGCCGCGCATTACCTGCTGGATGACCTGTCAGTTGGGTTAGATGTCGAGGTTGAGACACCGAATCCCTTCAAACCAGAGGCAGAACAGGCGGCGGGCACCAATGACGAATAACGGCGAAATCGCAAGCACCAAAGCCTATTGCAACGTGCTGGCGCTGGAAAAGGGGCTGGACCCTGCCGGGTACGCGGGCGTGTTCGATACCGCGTTCGCGCTGGAACTGCCGCTGCCCTGGCCGCGTGCCATCCTGCTCGAACCGGATAAGCTGCCACCGGAACTCGTGCAGTTGATCGGGGTCTACCTGAACATGCCGGAGGACGAACGTCCGAGCATCCGCCCGCTGTTCATCGCGCCCGACGAAACCTACTCGAAACCGGGGTACCGGCGCTTCATCTATTACACACGCCCGGCGGGTGCTCTCGCTGAATTCGACCGTCATGAATACCTCATGCCAGAAGCCGAAGTCGGCAAGTTGATCTGGGCACTGCAACAGGAGCCGGAAACTGTCGCGCAGTTCGCCCCCTACCGTGTTGATAACGGCGATGTGCGCGACATCATGGTCTGCACACACGGTTCAGTAGATGTCGCCTGCGCCAAGTTCGGCTATCCGCTGTATCGTCATTTGCGCGATGAAATGGCGACGGACAAGCTGCGCGTGTGGCGTGTCAACCACTTCGGCGGGCACGTTTTCGCGCCAACGCTGATGGACATGCCGCGTGGTGATTACTGGGCCTTCGTTGACCCGGATGACGGACGCCGCATCATTGAACGCGATGGCGACTTCACGCCGTTGGGCAAGAAATATCGTGGCAGCGCGGCACTGACCTACGGTTTCGTGCAGGCGATGGAGCGCGACATCCTGCTGCGCGAGGGATGGAGTTGGATGACTTATCAGCGGCAGGGCATCGAACTGGCGAAGGATGAGGGCGTCCCGCCGGGATGGGCAGAGATTCGCATCACCTACCAATCCGAGGACGGCAGCGTGTGCGGTGCTTACGAAGGGCGCGTCACTATTGCCGACCATGTCGAGACCATTGGCTCTACCGGAGACGAAAAGACCCACGCCTATCCGCAATATCAGGTCACGCGATTGAATAAGGTCGAGTGAACCGCTTGCTCATCGCTTCGCTGTCGCTGAGTTGTGCGACGCGCGCGAAACTGCTAGATTTGAGTACTGCGAGATTTAAGCGGCGGAGACGATGGGGTTGCTCATTTCGTGCATTTTGTCGTGACGAACTCTTTGAGATTGAGACGTTCATCGCTCCCGCAGTTTCAGGGTGAGCTTCCGGATATTGTTCAATCGTCTCGTGCTGCTTCATCGTCACCTGTGGCTTAGTCACTTTGGAATCCCTTCCTCGGAGCTGGGTGATTTTGCTACGGATTTTTGCCCGGCTTCGATGCGGTAACGCAGCATACAGATCAAGCCGAATCGCGCCTTCATCCAGCATGTTTTCCAGCGTTTCGATTGTCTGCTCAACCCATCGTTGACCGGCTTTTCTTGGATGCTTCTATTTCACGTATCGGCTTGGGCGAGACAGGATAGGTTAGGGGTCGCTAATGGTTTACGTCATCTCTGCTTTGGCCTACATTACGCGCCGCGCGCAAGCGGCCATGCCACATCGTCCATTGAGGGGTCTCTCCCGACTAGCACGTACAATGGGAGCATTTTGCCCATCTGCGCCTGTTGAAGTCCATTTGCCCGGTGGCCTTTTGATGCAGCTGAACTGCCAAAATCCTACTGAACGCCAGCTATTCTTCAGTGGTGTGTATCAGGCATCCCTCGCACAGGTGCTGCGCGAAGTTGTACCTGCTGGCGGTTATGCCATCGATATTGGCGCGAATCTGGGCTATTACAGCCTGCTGTTGAGCAAGTTAGTGGGGAAATCAGGACGTGTAGCAGCGTTTGAAGCCAACCCGCATTTACTTTCACGGTTAGAAGCAGATCGCCAACGTAACGACTTCAATCACCTCACCTATTACGGACAGGCGGTCGCCGAACGAGCCGCAGAGATGACTTTTGCCATTGCCAAAGACTATGGCAAGTCTTCTCTACGGGCTGACTCCATAAGCGACGTTCAAGAGCGCATACCAGTGCAGACAGTCACGCTTGATGATTTTGTTGCTGAGCAGCGCTGGCCGCGTCTTGACGTTATCAAAAGTGACATCGAGGGCAGCGACTGCCGAGCGTTGTTGGGAGCGCGGGAGACAATCGGCCGCTTTCGCCCTTTCATCGTTTTTGAGCTGTGGCGCGACACTCCACCTGACTGTCTAGAGGCGGTGCGTAAGCTTTTGCAGGATGAGTGCTACCGGTTGCAGTTGTTGCATCTTTCGGGCAAGCGCGTGCCGTTTGACTGGCAGCCGCTCACAACCCATCATGTGGATGTCTTGTGCTTTCCGATGTAGTGGTGGTGTGGTTCAGCTTCTCGGACTGAGCGGCTTGTTCGCGGTGGAGAAGGCACAGGTCGTGCGAGATCAACTGCCGATTTCGTGCATTTTGTCGTGACGAGTAGCTTGCGCCTGCGGGGCAAGACCATCATCAGGGAGCAGAGTTCATCCGCAGAGATGGTCTCTGCGTTTCAGTTGGCGCGCACGACAGGCGACTGAGGTCTTCAAACAGACAGACCATGCATCTGGATGTAGCTTATCTCAGGACTGAACTTAATTGATGTGGAAAGCGTGTTGGCCGGATCAGGTTAACGTTTGCGCTTGCGTTTCCCATGTGACAGATATTTTGGCAGCTTCATAAAGGCGAACAATACAGCAAACCCAGCGAAAACGACCCCAAGAAGCAGAAGTAAGCTGTCCTGCGCGGTCCGCGCCGCTTGCCATTGCATCTGATAGTAAGCCAGCAGAGCCTCGTTATCGGGATAATGGTAGCGGTCGATGTTGGTGCGCGATCGAAAAACATGTTCCGGTAAGCCTCGGTTGGGGTTGCGCTCCATGTTTAGCCACGACAGTGAGTCAATTGCGCCAATTTCATGGGGTAAAGCATTTAGCTGATTATCTGCTACCCATAATCCGCCCAGACTGTCCATATCACCAATTTCCGGTGGAAGATGTGTGATCTGATTGTTGCCGACGTTGAGGACATGCAACGCGTCCAATTGACCAATCTCTGGCGGCAGTGTGGTTAGTTGGTTATCAAGCACACTGAGCTGCCGCAAATTCTGGAGCATCCCAATCTCTGCGGGTAGCTCCGTAAGCGAATTATTGGAAAGATCCAGTTCTTGTAGTTGGGTCAGTTGGGCAATTTGTGGCGATAGCTCGAGTAGCTCATTGCCGGTGACCGTGAGCTTGGTCAGATTGGGCAGCGTAAAGACTACGTCGGGCAGTGTTTGGAGTTGGTTACTGCTTAAATCCAGATGACTCAGTTGCGTGAGTTCTCCGAGCTCCGGTGGCAGGGTCGTTAATCCCATGTTGAACAACGAAAGCCCGGTGATATTTTTTTGTTGTGCTTGGCGGATTTCTGCTTGTGCACGGTTGAAAGCATAGTCATCTCGTGCCAGGCTGCCTGATATGTTCGAAAGCAGGCATAGAAGCCAGATCAACCCGATACCAATCATGCGTGGCTTTAGATATTGAATATGTGGTGAGCGCCTCTGAAGCATAGATCTTTCTCTCCTGAGTGACTCTCATTGTACGACAGATGTACTTACCGCACTCAACGAATCTGCTACGATGATCACGAGTGGTCTGCTGTAACCTTTTTGTAGCAACTGCTCAAATGCTGATTCTGACCGGATGAGCGTATCAGATGCGCAGACGCACGACATCCGCTGAAAGATACGCAGGGAGTGCATCCATCACTGATCCAGGCATTCAGGTCGCCTTCCCAGAAGCAATCCCAGCAACACGAGAACCCCATAACGTTTGACCTGCATCATGTCCTCCATTTATCGAACGCTTCAATCGCTCGTTCATCATACCTGAGCGTGAACGAGCCGGTGGGCGGAAAAGAAACCCGACCGGCTTACTGATTACGTTTACTGCACGAGCATAACAAGCCCTCGCTGTTCGGCTGTAGCCGGCAGCGCACCAGGGTGCTGCGTACTGCTTCTACGCCACCCAGCCCGGTCAGCGTTAGCAGCCGACCAGTTGGGTTCGTGAAGTAGGTTCTGAGTTCAGCGAGTTCTGCGTCACGGCCAATGAACGGGGTTGAGAGCGAAGGGCGCTGCTCATGGCGAACCGAATCCTTGCTCTGAAGCATTTCCACCAGTCTCGTATTATGCGTTTTTGAAATGCCGGACTAGTGACATGAATTTTGAACTGGTTCTTTCGCTTCTGGTCCGCGAGCGACACATGAGCCGTTTTGGTGCTATTGGTCTGTTACTGGTCTGCTTGACAGCGGATCAATCCGGATTATACTCTAAATGAGAACGTTCTCATTCACGGATAATGCAGCCCACCATGTCACGCGGACCGACCATCATCGACGTTGCCCGGCTCGCCGGGGTCTCTAAAGCTACCGCTGCACGCGTCTTAAATGGTCAGCAGGATATGGTCAAGGAAGTCACCCGTGAACGGGTCATCAGCGCCGCCCAACATCTGGGATACGTTCGTAATGCTGTTGCAGGCAGTCTGCGTACAGACCGCACGCACGTCGTCGCACTCTCGATCCCGGATATCACCAACCCGTTCTGGCCTGAAGTCGCCAGGGGAGTTCAGGACACAACGGAGGCCGGTGGATATACCACGGTGATTGTCAACAGCGATTGGAAGCACGACCGCGAAGAGACGTTCTTGAAGTTGGTGCGGCGCAATCGCTTTGACGGCCTTATCATCAACGTGGTACAGACACCGGCGGAAGACCTTCTGCAACTGCGTATTCCGGTGGTCATCCTGGGAGGGGGCGAGAATTACCCCCTTATGGATAGCATCGGCAGTGATACCGCTGGCGGGACAGATGCCGCGCTTGCGCACTTGTACGATCTTGGGCACCGACGCATTGGCCTGATCTGCGGGTTGAGTCGGCGGCGCTACTCGATCCAGAACGAGCGCTATCGGGCCTTCCTTGATGGCTGCGCGCTGCCGTTCGTCCCGGAACACGTCATTGAGAGTGACTTTACTGATCGGGCGGGCTATCAGGCGATGGAGCGACTGCTACAACAGCCAGACCCGCCGACGGCGGTCCTCGCCGCTAACGATACCATCGCGATTGGTGCGCTGAAGGCGGCACAGGCCTTGTCCTGGCGCGTGCCGGAAGATATCTCAATCGTAGGGATGGATGATATCTACGCCGCTGCAACGACATCGCCGGCGCTGACGACAGTTGCCAAACCCAAATATGAGATCGGCGTCAGGGCGGCCCAGTTATTGATGGCGCGCATGTCTGAAGAATCCTATGACGATGTGACCCGCACCCGACTTGCCTGTGAGTTGATCGTGCGCAGTTCGACAGCGCCTCCGCGTCCTGATTGGCAGAGCGGCGCGCTGTAATAGAGTACAGGATTTTTTTCGCAGGGAATGAGAACGTTCTCATTTTGGCTGCGAACGGATTTATTGAATGAGACAGGGTTATTCAATGGACGGTTTAGGACTTGAGAATAAAGCGGTCGGCTGCCTGATTGGTCTGGCGGTGGGGGATGCCTTTGGCGACCTTGGTCGCAATGATGCGTATCGTCAGCGTTACGGCATCATCACCAACCTGTACGATGGGGCGCGCAGCACGGATGACACAGAATTCGCCATGCTCACGGCGCAAACGCTCATCGACTGCGGCGGCGACCTGACGACCGAAAAGCTCGTCGCATCCTGGCATAAGTACATCATCAACGAAGGCGGCGTGGCTGATCGCGGTGGTAAGCCGCTGTATGGCTCAGTCGCCAACCTGGAACGCGGGATCATGCCGCCGCTCTCCGGCAGGGATAACGTCCAGAATAATGACGATGGTGCGGCGATGCGCATCGCCCCGATTGGTATCCTGTGCGCTGGTGACCCACAGCGGGCGGCGCAGCTCGCTCTGATTGAATCGGAGATCAGTCACGCGGCGGATGGGATCTGGGCCGCGCAAGCGGTCGCGGCGAGCATTGCCGTGGCTATGGTCGATGATTCCGTTGATGCGATTATTCAGGCAGGGCTGGAATATATCCCTGAGGATAGCTGGCTGTATCGCGCTATGATGCGCGCCTTCGACATCTGTGATGCCGGCGGCAGTATCGAAGCGGCATGGGAAGGGCTGCACACCCAGTTGTGGACGCCTGTTCACGCGACCGCAGCGGAGGCGATCCCGCAGGCTTACAGCATTTTCAGGATGACGGGCGGCGATTTCCGGCGCGGCATGTTCTGGGCGGGCAATTTTGGTCGTGATGCCGATACGATCAGCGCGGTAGTTGGGGCACTGTCTGGCGCGATACATGGCATTCAGGTCATCCCGCCCGACTGGGTGGAGAAAGTGCGTCGTCCTGCGGGCGTTTGCCTGCGCTTTGCGGCGCGGATGGACATTGTCGAAGTGGCAAAGCAACTCATCGCCCTGCGGGCCGCGGTCAGACAACGCTCTCATGGTGCCTGATTTGTGCGCCGTATTGGTTATCTCGAATAGAGCCTTTTAGTTGAGAGAATTAGTGCTGTGATCAATTTACCGAAAATAGGGGTATGGCGTGATCTCTCAGCCAGCCGACGGCGCGAAGCCCTCACCGGCTATCTGTTCATTGGACCCTGGCTGATCGGCTTCATCGTCTTCTTCCTCGGACCCATTATCGCCTCGCTGATACTGAGCTTCACCCGGTGGAATATCGTGGGCGATCCGATCTGGGTCGGCCTCGATAACTACATAACCATCTTCATGGAAGACCTGCGCTTTAAGAAAGCGGTAGAGGTCACACTGACCTATTCGATTTTCTATCTGCCGCTGGAAGTCATCTGTGGTATCGGCCTGGCCGTCCTGATGAATCAGAAGCTGCGCGGTATCGGCGTTTTCCGCACCTTGTTCTACATGCCGTCGGTGGTGCCGCAGGTGGCGGCGGCGCTCGTCTGGGTGTGGATGCTGAATCAGCGCTATGGGGTCATCAACACGCTGTTGAGCGGCGTCGGTGTGGACGGCCCGAACTGGCTCGGCAGCCCGCATTATGTCCTGCCCAGCCTGATTATGATCGCCCTGTGGGGCGTAGGCGGCAGCGCGATTATCTATCTGGCGGGCTTGCAGAATATCCCGCAGGTGCTCTACGAAGCCGCCACAGTGGATGGGGCTAACCCCATTCAGAAGTTCTTCCGGATTACGCTGCCGCTGCTGACGCCGACGATCTTCTTTCAGTTGGTGCTGGGTCTGATCGGCGTCTTTCAGACGTTTACGCCAGCATTCATTGCAGCGGGGGAGACGGGCGGTCCGTTGCAATCCGGGCTGTTCTACATGCTGTACATCTACAATCGCGGCTTTGTTTCGCTGCGGATGGGCTACGCGTCGGCGCTGGCGTGGATTATGACGGCCTTCATCCTGGTGATCACCATCATCGTGCTGCGCAGCTCGCGTTATTGGGTGTACTACGAATCTGATCGCAGCCGTAACAGATAAGGAACGGGGGACGCTGATGACACACACACAGGTGCTCGAGCACAACCCGGCCCGCATCCGGCGCACCAGCCGACGCGGCGGAGAACTCATGCAGAAGATCATCGGCTATGCGCTGCTGATTGTCGTCGCTGCGGTGCTGATCCTGCCGCTGTACTGGATGATATCCACGGCGCTGAAGAGCCAGAGCCAGATGTTTCAGCTGCCGCCGACGTGGATTCCTAACCCGGTTGAGCTTAATAACTTCCCGATGGTGTTTCAGGAGGTGCCATTTGGTCGCTTCCTGATCAATACCGTCATCATCGTGGTGATCAACATCATTGGCGAACTCATCGCAGTCAGCCTGGTGGCCTACGGCTTCGCCCGATTGCGCTTCCCGGGGCGCAGCTTCTTCTTCCTGCTGATGCTCTCAACGCTGATGATCCCGTATCACGTGACGCTGGTGCCGCGCTTCATCCTGTTTGCAGAGCTGGGTTGGATCAATACCTATCTGCCGCTAACTGTGCCTGCCTTTACGGGCAGCGCCTTCCTGATATTCCTCGTCCGGCAGTACATGATGAGTATTCCATACGATCTGGACGAGGCTGCTTACATCGATGGTGCCAGCCGCTTCGGCGTGTTCTGGCGCATCATCCTGCCGCTGTCCCGGCCCGCACTGGTGCTGGTAGTCGTTTTCACTTTTGTTGGGACGTGGAACGACTTCCTGCAGCCGCTGATCTATCTCAACGATCCGCAGTTGTTCACCGTGTCGCTGGGGCTGAGTTTCTTCCAGGGAGCTCGTGAGACCAACTGGAACCTGCTGATGGCCGGTTCGCTGTTGGCCACTATACCTCCGCTTGTGCTGTTCTTCATTGCTCAACGTCAGTTAATAGGAGGCATCGCTATCGAAGGATTGAAGGGCTAAATTGTCAGAAGAGTTTGTCGATGAATACACACGCTTTGATCTCGCTAAATAGGAGGCTATCGTGATGAATAAAAGGATTTTTGTTGCTGTAATCATCCTGGCGCTGCTACTCCCGGCGGTGCTCGTATCGGCGCAGGATGACGTCGTTACCGTGACATGGTGGGCCACCGAACGTGGTCGCGATACGGCCGCCACCCGTGATATGCACTTCACGCTGGCGCGCACCTTTGAAGAAAGCCATCCCAACATCCGCGTGGCGCTGGCGCTGTATCCGAGCCGTGGTTTTGCGACCCGCGTCCTGACGGCCATCGCCGCCGGTGAAGGCCCGGACGTGTTCTACCACTACTTCGCCCCGGATGTTGCCAACCAGGGCTTCCTCGAAGACCTGACGCCGTATCTGGAAGAATCCGGCGCGGCAGCCAACTGGTTCCCCGCTGGTGTGAATCGTGGTATGTATCAGGGCCAGACGTATGCCGTCCCGCGTGATGCTGTCTCCGGCTTCATTGCCTACAACAAAGACCTGTTCGACGCTGCTGGTGTGTTATACCCTGAAGAGGGCTGGACAATCGCAGAGTTCCGTGAACTCGCCAATGAGCTTACCAACCGCGATGAAGACATCTACGGTGTGGGCGCGATCGTCGGCGGTGAAGGCTGTATGCTATGGTCGCCATTCTCGTTCAACCTGGGCGGTGAGATCACCAGCCCTGATGGCCGCGATGTCGTGGGCTACATGGATACCCCCGAAACTGCTGCTGCGATGACCTGGTGCCTGGAACTGGTCACGGAAGATCAGGTGACGGCCCCGGCAGAACTGCAGGATCAGTTCGGTGAGCTGGTCTTCCTCTCCGGCAATGTGGCGATGCAGTCCATCTCCGATTGGGAACTGGCCGCCATCACGGAGCAGGCCGACTTCAACTGGGGCGTCGTGGCTCCGCCACGTGCTGACGAGAACAGCGAGGTCGTCCCCTGGACTGATTCCTACATGTACTACATGTGGAACGGCAGCCCGCGTAAAGAAGCGGCCTGGGAGCTGATCGAATGGCTGAGTGGCCCTGAGGCGCAGCGCATCGCTGCTGAGGCGGGCGTGTGGGCACCGAATGGCCCGGCCATCTGGGAAGAACTGGGCTGGGATGAAGATGCCATCCGTAGCGTATCCTACAACCAGCTCATCAACTCGGAGCGCGTGCCGAACTATCTGCGCAGCCAGTACTTCTGGGACTGTGTAGCTGGCCCGCTGAGTGATGTGCGCGTCCGCTGGATCGAAGGCGGCGAACGCGATGTCGCAGCCATGCTGGCCGAAGCCGCACCGCTGGCGCAGGCCTGCCTGGACGACAACTACGGCGAATAGTCGCCGAACCGGGTGAGGGGGCGCACGCTCGCCCCCTCACACCTGAACTTTTCACCTCTAAGACGAGAAAGATGCCCCTTGCGATGATTCCGCATGATTATGATGAACGTGTCTATGCTGGCTGGCTGGGTAAGTGCATCGGCGTGCGCTTTGGTGCCCCCATTGAAAACTGGACGTATGAAGAAATCCGCGACAACCTGGGCGAATTAACCGGCTACCTGCGCGAAGACGTCGGCAAGATTTTCAAGCCGGATGATGATACCTCGCTGCCCATGATTCTCATCCGCGCTTTTGAGGACTACGGCGCGTCGCCTCAGATTAGTGCGCAGCAGTTTGGCGAGACGTGGCTCAATTATCTGGGCGACGAACACGGCACGCTCTGGTGGGGCGGCTACGGCATATCGACAGAGCACACCGCTTATCGCAATCTGGCGGCAGGGTTGGCTGCGCCACTCTCCGGCAGCATCGCCATGAACGGCGCAACAATCGCGGAGCAGATTGGTGGGCAGATCTTCAGCGACATCTTCGGTTTGATCGCGCCGAACGAACCGGCACTGGCCGCTGACCTCGCGGAAAAGGCCGCGTCCGTCTCGCACGATGGCAACGGTCTTTACGGCGCGCGCTTTCTGGCGGCGATGATCAGCGCCGCTTTCAGCGAGCGCGACCCGTTAGCCCTGCTGCGCGCAGGCCTGGCGCATATCCCCGCTGATAGCGAATACGCCCGCGTCATCAATGCCATGATCGATTATCACCACCAGGAGCCGGGTGACTGGCGTGCTGGCTACGGCTTCCTCAAGGCCAACTTCGGCTATGATCGGTATCCGGGCATCGTCCATATCATCCCCAATGCAGGCGTGATCGCACTGGGCATGCTGTACGGCGACGGTGATTTCAGCGATAAGGGGCAGGCAGTCGCAATCGGGCCGGATGGACTGATTTACAGCGCAGGCATGACGACCAGCGCGCTTACGTCATCGGCGGCAGGCGGCATTGACGGCTACGTTTTGGCGCTCTCACCAGAGGGTGAACAGGTTGATCTGGTCCAGTTTGGCACATCCGAGTGGGACGAAGTGACCGGAATCGCCATCAGTGAGGCGGGGCAGATCATCACGGCGGGCTTTACGGCTGGTGACTACGCGGGCGCGCTCAGCGGAGATAAGGACATAATGGTCCAGGTCTTCAATGCAGATTTCATGCCGCTTGCTGCAGATCAGCTTGGCAGTAACCTCAACGACAAAGGCGCGGCGGTCAGCCTGGCGGCGGATGGCTCCGTGTGGGTCTCTGGTTATTCGGACGGAGCAATTGACACGAACATCGGGGATTTCGATGTTGTTCTCCTGCATTATGACGCGGACTATGCGCGACAGAGCATCTGGCAGATCGGCACCGTCGAACGCGACGGCACCGACGAATGGGCTGAGAAGAACCTGTTTATGGTGGCCTATGAGGATGGCGTACTGCTGTCTGGACTGACGTTGGGCAGCTTCGACGACAGCACTAACAACGGCGGCAGCGACGTTTTCCTGCTGCTGCCAGATATCGATTTGCCGCCCGATTAGCAGTGAATTCTGCCCCGGGACGGGGGCATTCAGCACAAGCATTGAGATGGTGGCCGAACTGACATGGCGGTTTGGCTCTACAATGTTACTAGATATAAAGAAGTGCTGGATGGTCCTGATCCCCAATGACAGATATCCAATGGCTGCAGTTGTGGCAGCAATCTCAATCTGATTCAGTTCAGCATGCTGCCCTGACACTACTGCTGCTGAATGGCCTGAGCGCCACGCAGATCGAACATTTCATCGCCTCGTCGGTTGATCTCGAAGACGGCTGGATCACGACTTATGACGGCCAGACGCTGCCGCTCGTGAGGTATGCACGCGACGCGCTGGCGGCGGTCAGCGCGGATGGTGCGTGTCGCCCTGAGCGCTGGGCAGAAGCCGCACGCGACCTGGCCCCACTACAAGCTGAAGCACAACGGCGTCTGTCAGGCGCAGTGTGGATCACGGATGACGCACTCCGTCTGACTTTGGAGACCACTGGCAGCCCTGAAACACCGATCGTGCCGCTGCCGGTCACATTTCCTTTTTCGGTGGCGGAGCGCTTACAACCGGGTGAGGCGTCAGAAGTCGCCCAACAGGCCCGAGACGTGCTGCAGGCTGCCGCAGACTGGCTCGTTACCCAGACGCTCACGCCCAGGGTCTCGCTCGTTCAACGGTCACTGGGGCTGCTGCGTCAGGGGAGCCTGGTATTTCTCGTGGCGAGTACGGGCGTCAGCGGCCTGAATCTGATCCACAATGTGCTGATGGGTCGCCTGCTGTCACCTGCTGATTACAGTCAGCTGACGTTCATCATAACGCTGCAGTTATTAATTGGCCTGCTGCCGGCAGCCATGCAGACGGTCGTGGCGCGCTTCAGTGCGCGGTATAACGCGCAGTCAGAGGAGCATACGCTGGCGGCGCTTCATCGCCTGATGGGGCGTTTCGGCTGGTTGGTTGGTGGCGTGGTCGCGCTGATCGTGCTGATGATATCGCCGTTGCTGATCGAGGCGTTCAGGCTCGATAGCATGGGTGTGCTTCTGCCGCTAATCCTGGTGCTGCCGTTCTTCGTGCGGATGGGCGTTGATCGAGGATTCCTGCAGGGGTTGGGCAGTTACTTCTGGCTGACTGGTGCCTATGTGTCCGAAGGCGTCGTCAGGCTGGGCGTCAGTGTGGCGCTGGGATATGCGCTGCTGAGCGTCGGGCAGGCGCTGGAGGGCGCTGTCTGGGGCGTCACGCAATCCATGCTGATGACGTGGTTTGTTAGCTTTCTGGCATTGCGACATTTCGTCAGTCGGGGTCAGCAGCCAGCACGCGTCGATGGAGTGAATGCCACATCGCCGGATGATCGACGGGCGTGGTTGCAGCTCGGCGGGATGACCGCGCTGATGCTGATCGGGCAGGCGCTGATCACGAACAGCGATTTCCTGCTGGTGAAGAATTTCTTCTCATCGGAGGATGCTGGTTTGTACGCGGCGATCAGCGTGCTGGGCCGGATCGTTTATTTTGGTGCGCTGCCGCTGACGGTCCTGCTGGTACCGCTGGTTGCACGGCGACAGGCGCTTGGTCAGGCGACGCGTCCCATTCTGATGCTGCTGATCGGCGGCGGCCTGGCGGTCTGTGGCCTGCTGATTGCGGTGGCGGCGATCTTCGGCCCGGATGTGCTGCGCCTGCTGTATGGCGAGGCTTACGTCCCGGCGGCGGGGCTGCTGGCCCCATACGCGCTCGCCGCATCGTTGTATACGCTGACGAATCTCGTCATCACCTACCAGATCGCTCTGGGTAATGGTGGCGAGACGGGACTGCCGATCCTGGCCGGGTGTGCGCAGATCATCGGCGTGCTGGCGTTTCATGAATCGCTGGCGCAGGTGATCACCGTGCAGATTGTTCTGATGAGCCTGTTGTTCGCCGGCGTCTTCTGGCGCGTCCTGCGCCCGAGGCGTGCTCGACCCGCGCCGCAGGCGCTGCCAGCACCGGCGACAGGGTAGTACACCGATGACTGCGAGAGCTGATGCGTGGTTCATCAGGTACCGCCTGCTGATACTGGCGTTGGTGGGCACGCTCATCTTTCATGGGGCGTTGCTGCTGGCGGGCAGTTATCGCGGCACCTATGACGCCTATGTGCATATCTTCTTTGCCGATCACTACGCTCGGTCATGGTGGGACCCGTGGGAGCCGCGTTGGTATACGGGCTTTACGATGGTCAGCTATCCGCCGCTGACGCATCAGTTGACGGCGCTGCTCTCGAAAATCAGCAGTTTGCCGTTCGGGTTCATTACCGTGTTGCTGACTTCAACCGTGGTGACGACGCTTGGGATCTATCGCTTCAGCCGCCTGTGGGTGCCGGAGCGGCCTGCGCTATATGCGGCGTTGTTGGCTGTAGTCAGCAGCAGCATTGCCGAAACGGTTCACGTCTTCGGCCAGTTGCCTACGATGTTCGTGATTGGTGTCATGCTGAATGCGCTGCCTTTCGTCTGGCGCTGGGCCGACGAAGCCGACATCAGCGACCTGTTCAAAGGGTGGGCGCTGCTGATGATGGCGGCAGCAGGGCATCACGTAACCACGCTCTTTGGTATGGTATTCTTCAGTGGTCCGATCCTGGCAACAGTGCTGCTGCGTAAGTTTCGCACGCCTCACCCGGATGAAAACCACTTCGACAATGAGAAGTTTCGCTGGCGGCAGATCGTCTTTCTGGTCCGGCAGCGGATCAAGCGGGTCGCGCCGGCCTTCTTTCGCTGTGGGGTTTTTGGTGTCGGCCTGATCCTGATCCTGGTCATCACGGTTTTACCGTATTGGCTTTGGAGCCGCAGCGACCCCATTACGCAGATCACAATACCCCATGCCAGCCGTGACAGCTTCATCGAAAACGGACCGGCGGGGCTGATGTTCTTTCTGATTCCCTGGGGCGTGCTGTTGGCGGTGGTGCCCTATGCGTTTTATAAGGGCTTCGGCACGGCGAACTGGATTCTCGCTTCGTCACTGGCGCTACTGGCGCTGCTGGGCACGGGTGGGACGACGCCCATACCAGCTAAGCTGCTGATGGGGGCTTTCTATATCCTCACGCTGGATCGCTTCACGTTCTGGGCGACGATCATCATATTGCCGTTTGTGGGGCTTTTCGTGGAGAGCCTGCTGCACGGCCGGCTGGGGCGATGGATCAGCGCACACTTCGGCAGTGTCTGGCGATTGCTGCTGGTCGGCGGAATGGCCCTGGCGATGATCGTAGTCGCCCTCTTCACAGCTAACCTGACGCAGTATCGCAAGTTTCAACCGGCCCCGGTGGACATGACCCCGATCGTAGAATTCCTGGCCAAGGATAATCACGACAAGTGGCGTTACCTGACACTTGGCTTCGGCGATCAGATGGCGTGGCTGAGTGCGCAGACGGATGCGCTCAACGTCGAAGGTAACTATCATAGTGCGCGGCGTCTGCCGGAACTGACCAGCACGCCAATCGAACGGCTGGATGGGGCCAAGTTCACCAGCATCCCGGGGCTGGGCAGCCTGCAATCCTTCCTGACGAATCCACAGCGCTACAACCTGAAGTACGTGTTCGTCAACGACGACTTCTACGAGCCGCTATTGTACTTCGCGGGGTGGCACCGCCTGGGCCAGCTCGAAAATGACGTGCAGGTCTGGGAGAGAGCCGACGTTCCACCGTTGCCGGCTGCGATCCCAGTGCAAGTCTATCCGGCGTGGCAGCGTTTCATGTGGGGGGCATTGCCGGTTTCCAGTTTGTTCGTTGCGGCGTCAGTGTTCTTCTTCACAGCGGTCATCGTCCCGCGATTTGGCCTCAGTCTGACGAGGGTGCCTATACTTCGTCGTATCGTACGCTGGCCGCTGATTCGCTTCTGGCTGATTGATAATGATCGTCGTGAACCGCTGCCCGCCAGTGAAGACTGGCAGCTATGGCGTCGGTTGATGCGTCGCCTGTTCCCGGAGCTGCGGCTGACGCCACGCCCGCGCCGGACCCTGTATGGTGCCGCATTGTTGCTGGGCATCGTGGCGGTGATCTTTGTGGGATTGCGTGGCATCCAGCAGCAGACGACATCGCCTGAAGCGGTGATTCTGAATTACTACGACGCACTGGATTTCAAGCGCTTTACCGAGAGTTACACGTATCTGCATACTGACCTGACCCGCGATGAGTATCTGCGGTGGTTGTCCCTGCAGGGCGGTATTCTGGCGTCCTTCGCCAAGCTGGAAAATCTCTACGTTGACGTCACACCCGCCGAGGATGGCAGTGCCAGCGCTCATGTACGGGCGGAGTGGTTGACGGCTCTGAGGACATACCCCGTCGAAGAGGACTGGCAGCTCGTCCATGTTGATGGTGCCTGGCGGCTCGTCCTGGAGGTTCCGCCGCCGGAGCCACCGCGCGAGACTTTCCTCACAACATCAGAGGTCGCGCTGTATATCGACCTGCCGCTTACATCGCTGGATGAGACGGCGCTCAACCGGGGCACGCTGGATCGTGCTGTGCTGAGCGTCAGCCCGGTACGCGTTGTCTATCTGCCCGAGGTGCCAATCGGCTTTGAGCCAGAGCCGTATGATGCCGGACGAGTCGAAGGCCGATTTGAGGGGCTGATCAGCGTCATCGGCGCAGTCAGGAACCATGCAGCCGCGCCCGCGCACATCACGGTGACGGCTATACTGCGCGATGCGGACGGTAATCGCATTGCGGAGACCAACGTCATGGATACGATGCTGCATCAGTTGTGGCCGCAGGAGGTGACCCCATTCCGGGTGGATTTCACCGGGGCTGACGCGGCTGACATCCTCGACCTTGAGACAGTCGCCGCTGTGGAGCTGATCGTGCGCGGCGTGCCGACTTCGTACAACCTGGATCGCACGCTGGTACTGATGGATGCGACAACTCTCTATAATAGTGGATTAAGGGCCGTCGATATACCTCACCTGCTCTTCGCAGAAACCGATGATGATGGTCGACTGATCTGGGTCGATGGCCTGTATCTGGAACAGGCGATCGAACCCAGCGAAACGCTGCAGTTCTCGCCGGCTGAGCATCCGGCGCAGATGACGGAACTTGATCTGCCGGTGATGATTACAGGCCCGCGACTTGTCGACTGGACGGGGCAGGTGCCGCCCGTCGTCGTGCATGGGTATAGCCGATGAGACGCCGCTTGTGGCTCACGCTCGTGATGGGCATCATCCTCATTGCGGTCATGGTACTGGCACAGGAGGAGCCGATCCGGCTGCGGGCGCGGATGGCGATTCACGCGGGTGATGCCTGGGAGCTGACGATTGCGGTCGCAGATGGCGAGGCCGGCGATCAGATCAGTGTGGCGCTGCTCAATGGTGTTCAGGTGCTGGCGGACCGGTTGACGCTGGGGTCCGGTGGTGCGGCAGTATGGCGGCTGCCGCCCGGTCAGATTACGCAGGCAGGCGACAGTCTGGTTATCGTCCGATCGGGAGAGGATGAGGTGCGCCGTCGTCTGCGGGTTGACCCGCTACAGCCTGCAACCGTCGATTTCTTTACGACGACGAATACCCTGCTTGCTTATGGCCAGGACAGCGCCACGATCATGATTCTGCCGCGTGATATATGGGGGAATGCGCCTGCGTCATCACGCTTTTCACTGACGGTGAGGTATCCGGATGGCACGCGCCTGTTGCCGCGCTTCAGCTATGCGGGCGGGATCGGCTGGACCGAAGTTACAAGTCAGGGTGGGCCTGGTCTCGTCCGGCTGGCGACCGAGCAGGGCGCGCTATCAGCGGCACTGGAACTTCAGCAAACACCGGCGACACCGCATCAGATTGATCTGATGGTTGAACCGGGCTGTGTGCTGAATGATGGCCGGTCGGTGATCGCCCTGCGTGCTGATGTCAGGGATGCATATGGCTACGCTGTTGCCGATGGCACGCTGATCACGTTCAATTGGGCGGCGGGGTTCGGGTATGGGCGCACCGTAGATGGTCAGGCCGTACTGCGCATCCCCGCACCAGCAGAAGTCGGGCAGACACTGTACCAGGCGCGGGTGGGCCGTGTGCAATCTGTACTGACAGCGGTTGAGGTCAGCCGTGGGCGGTGCGATGATGGCCGCTAAAGCCCGTGTGAAATTCATGATCTTCCTGGGCGCGCTGGTGATCGCCGTGCCGGGGGTTGTCATAAGTGTGTCGATGGTGGCGCAGTTCGTCGCCTATTTTCAGCAGGGTGCGGACCCGGCCTCGATCTTCCATGGGCACGCCCTCATCATCCCGGAAGCGGAATCCGCACGCTGGGTGGGCACACGTCCGATGGATGGTACTGCGCCATCGCTACCACAGCAGGAAGAGATCATTTCGGCGTACTGGCTGGCCTGGGAAGCGCTTAGTCGTGCTCAACAGACGGATAATCTCTCTGATCTGCCGACGTATTGGGCTGGAGCGGCCTATACTCAGGTCGTTGCCGGCATGCCTGCGGAGGCGGTGCAATTACAAAGCCACAGTGGGCATACGCTGCATCTGTCGTTCTTCAGTGCAGATGGCAGTGTCGCTGCTTTCGAAGACCGAAATTTTTCGCTCGTTATGTCAATCCACGGCATATCGCACAGCGTGGACGCCACAGCTTCGGTGGTGATGACGCTTGATCAGGGATTCTGGCGTATTCGACAGATTGAAGTGCGCTATCACGACCCCAACTAACCCTGTACTAATCTTATGCGGTCGTATAGAACTTAATACTTATTCAAGTCTTCCTCCATTATAATTTGAAAGAAGGTGTAATATTCAAAAGGGTGCGACAGCATGTCAGCCCAATATGGCAAAGCAGATATTCATATTCACACCATATTCTCCGACGGGTTGATGTCCCCCGAGGCGCTGATTGAGTTCGTTTTGAAAGAAACGCATCTTGATGTCGTCGCGGTAACTGATCACGACACCACTGCAGGTGCTCGTGTTGCGCAGGCCTACGTGCGCCACTTTGAATCATCTTTTCGATCATTGGAAGTCATCATTGGTACCGAAGTGACTTCAGCAGATGGCGACATACTGGCGCTCTTTGTTGAGGATGATCTGCCTGCGGGCAAAACGGCTGCAGAGACGGTCGCTCTGATCCACGAACAGGGTGGTCTGGCGATTGCAGCGCATCCTTTTTCGCATGCGCCGTTCTTGCTGCGCATGGATGGGATGAAGGGTGTTCAGAAACTGATCGCCTCAGTGCCGTTTGATGGGGTCGAGGTGCGCAATGGCACCCCTACAGAGTGGTTATCGAACCGGATCAGCTACTGGCAGAACCGACGAGGGCCGGCTCGCTCAGAAACAGGCGGTAGCGATGGTCACTATCTGCCCTCCGTCGGCAAAGCGTACACGCGTTTCCCTGGCAAAACGGCTGATGATCTGCGTCGTGCCATTGAATCCGGAACGACTGCAGCTGGTGGGCGAGTCTATAGTCCCTTTTTGATTACGCGCCTGCTGCGTGAACTGGTCTCGCGGCAGCTACCTGCGCACAGATTGCCTTCAGAGCGGGCGTCATGGCCACTGATGGCGAACCCAGCCCGTGATCAGGCTGGCGATTAAGAGGAGCACTGAATGCTTGCTAGACCGACATTTCGTTCGACATGGCTGCCTCTCGGCTTGGGGGCGCTGGCGCTGCTGGTGCTCAACCTGGGCTTGTATACGCGGCTTGCCACGCAGCAGGTCGCGTCGGCAGTGATGCAGCAGTTCTCGATGCCGTATTACGAGGACTTCTCCGTCGTATCCAGCGTACCGTATGAGGAATACGGAGGGGATTGGGAGATCCGCGACGAAATGCTTGTTCAGCTCAGCACCAGTGGCTTTGACCTGATGACCTTTGTGCCGGTGGCCGTTGCGCCCGATCAGCCGTATGCCTTTGAGACGACGCTGCGTTATCTGGGCGGATCAATGGGCGGTGGGCTGATGTTCAATGCTCAGCAGACGACCAGTCGTCAGCAGAGCCATATGGTTCGCTTCAATGTAGATGCCGGTCAGTTGTGGTTGATCTATGGTTACTTTGGCGATGACAGCGACTTCGTCGGGCAGGGCAGCGCCAGCCTCGAAATCGCCCCGGACGATGCCAATCCGCATCAGCTGCGCGTTCAGGTGGGGGCGGATGGCTACGCCCTGTTTGTCGATGGCCGTCCGGTTGCCAGTGGCGTGCCCCTCGTGTATCGCGGCGGCGCAGTGGGGTTCGTGACGGCGGCGTCACAGGTCGCTTTCGACGATATCCGCATTGATAGCGAACTAGCGGCGGTGGAATCCGTTGTGCCAGCACCAGTAGAACCTGCTGTTGAGACATCTGACATACCGCCGGAAGTTGCTGCGCCATTCGTCACTGAAGACGTCGTGCTGGCTGATGCCTTCGACGGCAGCGGCGGCGATTCCCTCTGGCGACCGATCAGCGGCGACTGGCGCACTGAAGCTGGTCAATTTATGCAGGTACTGCCGCAGGGCTACGACCTCAGCGCGCTTCACACACAGCCGGTGACTTACCCACTGAGTCTGCAAGTGCGCTTCAGCCATCTGCAGGGAGCCGGGGGCGGGTTGCTGTTCAACCTCTCCACGCCAGACAACAAGAATGGTGGCCATATGGTGCGCTATGTCGATACAGGCGACGTCATGGCGTGGGGTTACTTCGACGCGGCGGGAGTCTTCAATGGGCAGGGGAGCGCGTCTGTCGCCCCGGCGGGGGCTGCGCCCCATACGTTGACGGTGCGTACGGATGGCGATACCTACGCCGTCATGGTGGATGGTGTCATGGTTGTTGACGGCGTGCCGGTCGTCGATGCGGTGACACCGGGCTACATCGGGTTGACGGCATCGCAGAGCGTTGTCGCCTTCGATGAGGTGGTCGTGGCCGGTGATACCGCCGCAGCGTCGCCTCAGGTGAGCACTGCGAATATCGATGCGGCCCTTGCGAGTGGTGACTGGGTCGTAGACAACGGGGTTATCACGCAGCAGGCGACAGAGAGTACCGATTACGTCGCGGGCACTGGCCTGGCGGGTGAGCAGTTCACTGTCAGTGTGGATATCAAGCTCCCTGATGACAACCCGGACGCCGGGGCTGGCATCATCTTCCATATGGACGGGCGTGACGACCGCAGCATGGGGCATATGGTGCGCTTCGGCAGTGGCGGTCAGGAGTTGTTCTGGGGGCACTACGATGCGGCGGGCATCTTCACTGGCGAAGGGGGTATACCGCTGAACATCATCCCCGGTGAACCACAAAACCTGTTGTTGGTTGTCTATGAGGATCGATTTGATATTCAGGTCAATCGGCAGACAGTCGTAGAGGCGATTCCGATCGAGCGCGGCAGTGGTTGGATCGGGCTGCTGAGCTTCAGTGGGCCAGTGACGTTTTCCAACGTCAGCTTGCAGTTAGGTGGATAAGATGCAGGCAGTTCATACACGCCTTACTCCTGTTACAAGCCGTGTTCATCGTCTGGTGGAACGCGCTAATCAGCCGGATTACTACTGGCTGACGCGGCCTTTGCTGGCGTTTCTGATCACGCGGCTGATCGTCTTCATCGGGGCGTATCTGGCGGAGATCGCCATACCGGGCATTACGGGTGAGGGCCTGTATCATGTCAACCCGAATAATGTGTTTCTGGATGTGTGGGCACGCTGGGATAGTGCCTTCTACATACGGATTGTCGAGGATGGGTACTGGTTCGTCCTCGGGCAGCAGAGTTCGGTCGCGTTCTTCCCCCTGTATCCGCTGATCGTCAGCTTCCTCGCGCCGTATATGGGCACGCTGGCGGCGGGCGTCTTTATTAGCCACGTCTTCCTCCTGGGCGCACTGATCTTCCTGTATAAGCTGACCGAGCTTGAGTTTGATGCGGCCAGTGCAGGACGGACAGTCTTCTATGTGGCGGCCTTCCCGACGGCGTTTTTCTTCTCGGCTGTTTATACGGAGAGCACGTTTCTGTTCTTCGCTGTCAGCACAATGTATTTCGCTCGACGGCAGATGTGGGCGTGGGCGGGCGTGTTCGGCCTTTTATGTGCATCGTCGCGCATCGTTGGCGTGGTGATCTGGGGCGTTGTCGGGCTGGAGTGGCTGCGCGCTCATGGCTGGACGCTCGGCACCATTCATAAACGGGAAGCGTGGATGAATCTGTTCAGGGCGCTGTGCACCGATTGGCTGAATCTGGCGGCGATTTGCATGATTCCGCTGGGCCTGTTGAGCTACATGTTGTTCCTGTATTTGCAATTCGGGGACCCGGTCGCATTCTCGACGACGCAGAGCGCCTGGGGACGTGAGATGCTCGGTCCGTGGACGATCATCTGGCGAGATGTCAGCAATCTGCTGCAGGGTGATTTCCTCGCGGGTGATATCTGGTGGCATGTCGGCCTCGATTTATCCGCCTACTTCGCAATTCTGTTCATTTCGGTGTCGATCTGGCGGCGGCTGGGTGCCAGCTACGCTCTGTACGCGATCATTTCGATTGTCATTCCGTCCATGAGTGGTACCGGCAGTCTATCGCGGTATGCGCTGGTCGTCTTCCCGGTCTTTATGATGCTGGGCGTATGGGGGCGACGCCAATGGCTCGACCGCACGCTGATCATTGTGTTCAGTGTGCTGCTGGGCATCTTCACGACGATGTTCGTTAACTGGATTTTCGTGGCTTAGTCACGGGAGAGGAATAATCATGCCCTATGGTAACTATGAACGATGGAAGACCAACCCTGTCGAGGGGCAGCCTTTTCTCTCCATCGTGATACCCGCATATAACGAGGCAGTGCGCATCATACCGACCATCGGAGCGATCGCTTCGCACGTTTCTGATCTGGGTTTCCCCTGGGAGCTTATTATCGCTGACGATGGTTCGAAAGATGATACGGTCAGTCTGGTGGAGGGGTTGGGATTCGCGAATCTGCGCGTGTTGAAGACACCCCAGAATGGGGGCAAGGGCAGCGCGGTTCAGCGTGGTATGCTGGCGGCACGCGGCAAATACGTGCTCTTTTCCGACGCTGATAACTCCACGCCGATTGAAGAAATCAGCAAGTTCATTCGTGCGCTTGATCAGGAAGGCTATGATGTCGCTGTCGGCTCACGGGCAGCCGAAGGGGCCGAAGTCAGCAATAAATCGCTGCTGCGGAAGACGTTGAGCAATGGTCTGCGCCTGTTGGTGCGGACGATGCTGGGGATTCGTGTCAGCGATACGCAGTGCGGCTTTAAGATGTACAACCAGGAAGCGGCGCAGCGGCTGCATACTGCACAGGACATCATGGGTTTTTCGTTCGATCTTGAAGTGCTGTATCTGGCCTTCAAGATGGGCTACAAAGTCAAGGAAATCCCGGTGGCATGGGTGGACGCGGTTGGCTCCAAGGTTGATGCGCGCAAGGAAGTGCAGCGCTTTCTGCGGGATATTTTCAGGATAAAGCTCAATGATTTTAAGGGCATCTATCAACGGAGGTTGACGGATTATGCGGATCGCGCTCGTCTCAACGTACCCACCGGGTAAAGGCTCTTTGAATGAGTATGCGTTTCACTTCGTCAGCCATCTGAGACGCAAGCCGGAGGTCAGCGAAGTGCTGATCCTGGCGGATGATCTGCCGGACGGGCTCAGCTATCCGGCGGACGACGCCGCACCAGGGCTTGCGCCGCTGCGCATCCGCCCGAGCTGGCGCTTTGGCGAGTGGAACAACGCGACGCGAATTCAACAGGCTGTGAAAGACGTCCAGCCAGACGTCGTCCTGCTGAACCTGCAGTTCGCCACGTTTGCTGATCGCCGTGTGCAGGGCGCGCTCGGGCTGCTGTCGCCGTGGCTGGTGAAATCGACCGGGCCTGTGACGGTGGTGCTGCTGCACAACATCATGGAGACTGTCGACTTAGGCAAGGCGGGTTTTGGCGGCAATGCGCTCATCGAGGGCATTACCCGCGTCGCGGGTAACGTCTTCACGCGGATGCTGTTGCAGGCAGATATGGTCGCTGTGACTATCCCCAAGTATGTCGACATCCTAACGAGCAAATACGGCGCAGAGCATGTCGTCCTCGCGCCACATGGCGCATTTGAAGAACTGCCGGAGCCTGCCTATGCGCTCCCTGATGGCCCGCTGCAGATCATGACGTTTGGCAAGTTCGGAACGTATAAGAAAGTCGAAGCGCTCATTGAAGCCTTCGAGCGCTTGCAGCAATCACAGAAGCAGCCGCTGGAGCTGGTCATCGCTGGTACAGACAGCCCGAATACACCTGGTTATCTGGCGAACGTGCAGCAGCGCTATGCGCAAGTCGAGAATGTCCGCTACACCGGCTACGTGGAAGAAATCGACGTGCCGCGCATTTTTCAGGAAGCGGCAGTGGTGGTCTTCCCGTATAACAGCACGACCGGCAGTTCTGGCGTGCTGCATCAGGCGGGCAGCTATGGCAAAGCCGTCGTGCTGCCGGACCTGGGCGACTTTGCCGAACTTATCCGAGACGAAGGCTACACAGGCGAGTTCTTCGAGCCGGATGACCCGGTCAGTATGGCGGCGTCTATTGCGCGCTTCATTGACGATCCAGATTACCGGCGGCGGGTTGGCGAGCATAACTTCGTCGTGGCCTCTGGCCTGCCCATCAGCGAAGTCGTTGACTGGTATTTGCTGCATTTCGAACGTTTGCTGAATCAGCGCCGCAGTGCGGCTCTGACAGTATCACAGGAGGCGAATTGATATGGAACTCAATCATCGTGTTACAGACGGCGTGAATGTCCTCGAACTCAGCGGCAGGTTCGATGCCTATGAGGTGCCGACAGTCGTCAAGTGGTTTGATGCGCATCCGGACATCGTCAACGTCATTGTCAATCTGAGTGGCGTCGGATTTATCGATTCATCCGGTCTCTCGACGCTGGTCAAGGGCCTGAAGCGCTGCCGCCAGAACGGGGGCGATCTGCATCTTTGCGGTCTGCAGCAGCCGGTCCTCATCATCTTTGAGTTGACCCGCCTGGATAAAGCCTTCAGTATTTTCGCCGATGAAGCCGCCGCTCGCGCCGCATTTAAGCCCGTTGAAGGATAGGTGCGACAGATGGAGATTCGCGTCCGCGAGCACGTTGTGCGCGCGCAGGTCATTGAGATCAGCGGGCGATTGGAGGCGTTCACTGTGGGTGGGCTGCGCGACCAGCAGGAACAGTTGATCGGCGCGGGCGAAAAACACTTCGTCGTTGATCTGCGTCAGACGACCTTTATGGATAGCGCGGGGATGTCCGCGCTGGTCTCGCTGCTTAAACGAGCGCGACAGGCAGGCGGTGATGTGGTGCTCGTCAGGCCGTCCCATGCGGAAGCCTATCGTATTCTGACGCTGACGCGCTTTGACCAGGTGTTCGTTATGGCGGAAGATGTCGCGGCGGCGCTCAAACTGTTCTGATAGTGCTGGTAAACTTAATCATGCGAATAGGTCCGCGACCTTGACTAATAGGACGGGGGCCTACTCCTGATTCTGGCCCTTGTGGCCTATATTACGCGGTTATACCAATTTGCTAATTTAGCTTGGTGCAGAGCCATAAGTGTGCTAAAATGTTAGTGTCAATAAAGCTCATCTTCCTCCCCTCGCGATAGAATCATCGCGGCTCACTCATCACCCGTGCGAGATCAATAATGTGATGACGCCAAACTCATGCGAGCCTGGTCGGTTTGCGCGATTTATTTGGCATACGAAAGTTACAAGTAAGATTACGCTGCATTCTGCAGTCCCGCAAAGTTGGTGTTACGACCCGACCTCCACCTTGCCGAGATCGAGAGAAAACACACAGGGCAGACTGGATTCATTCCATCAACCCAGGGCCCCAAATGAACATCCAAATGCTCCTTATCGGAGCGTGTCTGGAGATCATCAGCATGGTAGAGACAAAAACGATCCGCGTTCTGATCGTGGACGATCATGATATGGTACGTGGTTAGGTCTGATGCTGGACACCTGTGACGATCTTGTGCGCGCCGGCGAAGCCAGAAATGCCGATGCTGCAATGCTCCTGTGTGAGCACGAACGGCCTGATGTTATTCTGATGGACCTGGTGATGCCGGGTAAGGATGGCATCGTTGCGACCCATGAAATCCTGCGCCGCCACCCAGAAATCAAGGTAATCGCGCTGACCAGCTTCGATACGAAGGGCATGGTCGAGCAGGCGCTGAAGGCCGGGGCGATCAGCTATCTGAAGAAGAACGTCAGTATGCACGAACTGGCCGATGCGATCCGCGCAGCCTATATGGGCCGATCAACCCTGTCGCCAGAGGCGACCCAGGAACTGATCGCCGCCACTGTTCGACCGCCGCAGCTCGGGCATGATCTGACTGACCGCGAACGCGAAGTGCTCGATCTGCTGATACGCGGATTGAACAATCGCGAGATCGCGAATGAACTGGTCATCAGTCGGTCGACGGTCAAGCATCACGTGAGCAGTGTGCTCTCCAAACTCAAGGCGACGAACCGTGCAGAGGCGGTCGCAATCGCCATGGAACATCGTCTGGCCATTTGACCTATAGGACGATGGCCCATTTTACCAGTGACAAGATTCTCGGTGCGCTCGATGAGCATCAAGGGGTTTTCGGGTACGCTGAAAATGCGACACACCAGGCCACAACGCCTGGTGATTCCTCAGCATGTGCCTGAGTGCGCGAGTATGTGCACGCAAGTCACGCAAGTGAAGTATATGGCATGTGCTGAGGTGCAGCAGAACGACCCGTCTACAACGCTTCTGGGAATCAGATTATGTTAAGGGGAAGTGACTTTATTGGAATACCCCTCACCTTCAGGGTAGACAACGGAAAAGAAGTCAGCGAACGCGTCAAGGACTGGATATTCGATATACAGGCTAACCAGTTGCTGGGTTTTCTAATCAGTCGAGGTGGATGGACCGGTGGTGCGCGCGTGCTGATGTGGCAGAATGTCCACAGTGTGACCCCCGGTTCCATTGAAATTGAATACTGCTCGCCTGTGATCGATATCAGCCGGGTGATGCGCATCAAGCGCGTGCTGGAGAGCCGGACACGCCTGATCGGGACAGAAGTCATCAGCCGCCAGGGCGAGAACCTGGGCGAGATCATCGATGTTTATTTCGATGAAGACAGCGGCCGGTTGTGCGCACTGGCGACATCGGGTGGCATGTTCGCGGATGAGCACTTCTATCCGACATTTGTGCCGGTCTTTCGTCCATTGAAAATTATCAATGGCGTGGCCGTTGCGACCCGTGAGATGGTCGAAGGGACGCAGGACAACGGCGTAGAACCAGCGCCTTTTAATCCTGGGGATGATCTGGCAGGGCAGATTAAGGCGACGGTTGGCCATCGTGTTCGCTATAACGTGCGCGATGACCGCGCCCTTCTGGTCGCTGCAGCAGATCAGATCGTCACAAATCAGATCATCGATGAGGCGCGCCGTGCGAACCGTGAAGAAGATCTGCTGCGTGCCGTTGGGCTGGTATCGTGAAGTGAATTCAGCAAATACGATTTGAAAGATCAGCAGACGAACGGAGCGCGATGAACGCCCGATCAGAACAGACGCAGCGGCACGCAGATGGGACGATTGCTACCGTACGCGGCAGCGTCGTCATGGTACGCTTTAAGGATGGTGTGCCGCCAGTGTATACCGCGCTTGTGACGGGCGAAGACGAAGATATCATCGTTGAGGTCGTCTCTCACGTAGATGCGCAGACTGTCCTCGCCATCGCCCTGACATCAACGCAAGGGCTGGCGCGCGGAGATCGCGTGATCAATACTGGCCATCCAATCAAGACCCCTGTTGGCCGGCCGACGCTGGGTCGGCTCTTCAATGTCTTTGGTGAGACGATCGATCAGAAAGACCCACTTCAAGGCGAGAACCGGCGCTCGATTCATCAGCCGCCGCAGCCCATCACCAACGTGATGACAAAATCAGAAGTTTTTGAGACGGGTATCAAGGCGATTGATGTCCTCGCGCCGCTGGAACGCGGCGGCAAGGCAGGTCTCTTCGGCGGCGCGGGTGTGGGCAAAACTGTGCTCATCACCGAGATGATCAACAATATGGTTGGCAAGCACGAGGGCGTGAGCGTCTTCTGTGGCATTGGTGAGCGCGTCCGCGAAGCCGAGGAACTCTATCGTGAGATGCGCGAAGCGAAAGTGCTGGATCACACGGTGCTTGTCTTCGGCCAGATGAACGAGCCGCCCGGCGCACGTTTTCGAGTCGGTCATACTGCGCTGACGATGGCGGAATATTTCCGCGATACGGCGCGGCAGGACGTTCTGCTGCTCATCGACAATATTTTCCGTTTCATCCAATCCGGCTCAGAAGTTTCCGGTCTGATGGGGCGGCTGCCATCCCGGTTGGGCTATCAGCCGACACTCGGCACGGAACTCGCCCGGCTAGAGGATCGCATCAGCAGTACGACATCTGGCGCGATTACCTCGGTGCAGGCTGTGTACGTCCCGGCTGATGATTTCACTGACCCGGCGGTGGTGCATACCTTCAACCATCTTTCGGCGTCAATCATGCTCTCGCGTGATCGGGCCAGCCAGGGATTTTACCCGGCGGTGGATCTGCTGCGTTCGGAATCCAAGATGCTCGCGCCGCATATCGTCGGTGAGGAGCATTATCGGATCGCACAGTCCGTCCGCGAGACCCTGGCCGGCTATGAAGATCTCAAGGACATCATCGCCATGATGGGTATGGAAGAGCTATCGCGTGATGATCAGCGTACGGTCAAACGCGCGCGTCGTCTGGAGCGATTCTTCACGCAGCCTTTCTACGTTACGGAGCAGTTTACCGGGATCGAGGGCCGCATTGTCGACAGGAAGGATGCTGTCGAGGGCTGTCGGCGCATCCTCAACGATGAGTTCACCGATGTGCCGGAACGCGCCCTGTATATGAAAGGCACGATCGACGAGGTGGAACGTGAACATTCATCTTAAAGTGCTGTTGCCCACCGACGTCCTGGTTGATGAACGGGTCAGGAAAGTCAGTGCGGAGGCGGCTAACGGGTCGTTCACGATGCTGCCGCGCCACATTGACTTCGTGACGACGCTGGTACCGGGGCTGTTTCATTTCGTCACGGAAGAAGGCAACGAAGTCTTCCTGGCGATGGCAGACGGCGTGCTGGTCAAAAAGGGCTTTGATGTGAACGTATCCGCGCTCAATGCGGTGCGCGGCGACGATCTGCGCACGCTCTGGCAGACCGTCCGTGAGGAGTTCGAGGAGCTGGATGAACAGGAACGCCGCGCTCGGTCTGTGATTGCTTCGCTTGAGATGGCGCTGGCGCGTCAGATTGCGTCGTTAGGAGGCCCGGAACTATGAACCAGCAGGATGACCAGGCCGAAGATCAGTTCGTTGAGACGATTCAGGAGAAATCGCGTCGCCGGCGGCGGGCGCGCCGCGAGCAGGGCAACATCTGGTTTGGCCTGGGGACGTTCGGCATGGTGGGCTGGTCTGTCGCGATTCCGGCGGTGCTTGGTGTTCTGCTGGGTGCATGGCTGGATGCGAACGTGCCGATGGGATTTTCGTGGCGGCTCACCTTACTGGTCGGGGGCGTGATCATCGGCTGCCTGAACGCATGGTACTGGATCTCCAAGGAGCAGCAAAACGTCGAACGAGAACGGGAGCGTTATGAAGATGATTGACTGGTGGATTGTGGTACCGGGCTTTTTCGGCGGTGTGCTGATTGGCCTGCTGTTTTTTACGAGCCTGCGCTGGACGATACAGCGTTTGTATACGGCGCAGCGACCGGCACTGTTCATGTTGACGAGTTTCATCCTGCGGACGGCGATTGCTCTGGTGGGGTTCTATCTGGTCGCTGGCGGGAGCTGGCAGCGGCTGCTGCTGGCAGCCGTCGGTTTTCTGATCGGGCGGGTGGTGATCGTCAACCTGATGCCTATTGCGGATGAGACCGCTACACGCGAGGCGAAGTCATAACTATGGAACTGAGTCCTGATGCCATTGTCTACTGGCAATCTGGCTTCATCACGATTAACGCGACGTTGGTCTTCAGCTGGGTGGTGATGGCGATCCTGGTGATCGGGTCTTTCCTCATCACACGCAACCTGTCGACCGGGCCGGAGATGTCGCGGTGGCAAAACGCGCTGGAGACGCTGGTTACCTTCATTCAAAATCAGATCCGCGATATTACGCGACAGGACCCGGCACCGTTTTTGCCTTTTATTGGCACGCTGTTCTTATTCATTTCCATATCGAACTTGCTGGGGATTGTGCCGCGATTTGAGCCGCCGACCGGGTCGCTCTCGACGACGGCGGCGCTGGCAATCGTCGTGTTCTTCGCGGTGCCCATCTACGGCATTGCTGAACGCGGCGTGGGCGGTTACCTGAAGAACTACATCGAACCGACTGTCGTTATGCTGCCCTTCAACATCATCTCGGAGCTATCGCGCACTCTGGCGCTGGCCATCCGTCTGTTCGGCAACATCATGAGCGGGCGTATTCTGGTGGCTATTGTGCTGTCGATTGTGCCGCTGTTCCTGCCGACAGTACTACAGGTCCTTGATCTTGTGATCGGGCAGATCCAGGCATATATCTTTGCGATTCTGGCGCTGGTGTATATCGGTTCGGGCACCAGCCAGATGGAGTCCTCCGCAGAGGAATCCGACACCGAAAACGACACCGAAGGAGGCTAAACCCTATGAGTGATGCGACCATGATGGGCATGGTATCCGTGATTATGGCCGGACTGACGATCGCCCTGGGCACGATTGGCCCGGCACTGGCAGAAGGTCGCGCGCTGGCACAGGCGCTCAGCGCGATTGCACAGCAGCCGGATGAATCCAACACCATCAGCCGGACGCTTTTTGTGGGCCTGGCCCTGGTTGAATCAACGGCGATTTACTGCTTTGTGGTTGCGATGATCATCATCTTCTTCAACCCATTCTGGGATCAGGTCATCGCCCAAGCAGGAGGCTAAGCCGTGCAAATTGATCTCTTTACTCTGGTTGCGCAGATTGTCAATTTCATCATCTTGCTGATCCTGCTGCGCATCTTCCTGTACAAGCCGGTCGTCAACGCGATGAACGAGCGCGAGGAGAAGATTGCCGCACGTTTGCAGGAAGCCGAAGAAAAGCGCCAGCAGGCGGAGCAGGAGGCGCAGAAGTATCAGCAGAAACGTGCTGAAATCAACGAGGAGCGCGATCGTGTGCTGGCCGAAGCCCGTGAACAAGCGGAAGCACGGCGCAAGGAACTGTTCAGCGACTTGCGTGCTGATGTTGATGAGCAACGCGAGCAATGGCATCGCGCCATTCAGCAGGAGAAAGAGCGTTTCCTGCGCGAACTGCAGGAACGGACTGAGACGCAGGTAATCGACGTGGTGCGTCGGACGCTGGATGAACTGGCCGATGCGGAGCTTGAAGCGCAGATGATCCAACGCTTCACACGCGAGGTCGATACCCACAGCGACAAGATCGCTGACGCAATGGATAGCGATCAGCGCGAGGTTGTCGTCCACAGTGCGTTTGAACTGAGCGATGAGCAGCGTGAACGTATATCCAGCGCGCTGAACAAACATCTGAATGGTGTAGATGTAAACTTCGACCGCGATGCTGAGCTAGTTTGTGGCCTGCGCCTGGAAACGGGCACATATCATATTGGGTGGAACGTGAAGCAGTATCTGGACGCGCTCGAGAAACGCCTCAGAGAAACGCTGGACGACGAAATGCAATCCGATGAACATGATCTAGAAGTCGCATGACACAGACACAGGAACAAACCATCAACCTGACAGCAATCCTTGACCGTGCATTCTCGCACGTCGAGCGCGTTGCACGCGACCATCGTGCCGAGCTTGCCCTCGAGGAGATGGGCACAGTGAGCCGGGTCGGTGATGGAGTCGCCATTGTGCGCGGCCTGCAGCACGCCCAGTCAGAAGAGCTGCTTGCTTTCCCAGAAGGGTTGGTCGGAATGGCATTTAACCTCGATGAAGAGGAAATTGGCACGATCCTGCTGGGCAACTACGAGCATTTGGCGGCTGGCGCGTCGGTGCGCCGGACGCAGCGCGTCACCGATGTGCCGGTTGGCGAGAAGATGTTGGGCCGCGTGATTGATCCGACGGGCAAGCCGCTGGACGGTCGCGGGCCTGTTGAAGCCCGTGATCGTCGGCCAATTGAGCGTGAAGCCCCCAATATCATGGACCGTGCGCCTGTCGCTACGCCTCTGCAAACCGGTATCAAGTCCATTGATGCGCTGCTGCCAATAGGACGAGGTCAGCGTGAGCTGATCGTGGGCGACCGTCAGACGGGTAAGACCGCCATCGCGCTGGACACGATTATCAACCAGCATGATAAGAATGTGATCTGCGTGTACTGTGCGATCGGCCAGGAGAAGGCATCGGTGGCGCGTCTCATCGCTGATCTGCGGGAGTATCAGGCCATGGATTACTGCGTCGTCGTCGTGGCGACCGGCGAGAGCGTGCCCGGGTTGCAGTACATTGCGCCCTACGCGGCGACCTCGATTGCGGAAGCGTTCATGGATGATGGCCGCGACGTGCTCATCATTTACGATGATCTGACCAAGCACGCCCGTGCCTATCGTGAGCTATCGCTACTGTTGCGGCGTCCGCCCGGACGCGAAGCATACCCGGGCGATATCTTCTATATTCACTCGCGATTGTTGGAGCGCTCAACGCATCTGCGGGAATCGTTAGGGAGTGGGTCACTAACGGCGCTGCCCATCGTCGAGACGCAGGCACAGAATATCTCCGCCTACATTCCGACGAACCTCATAAGTATCACCGACGGCCAGATCTATCTCTCGCCGACGCTGTTTCAGCGTGGGGTACTGCCTGCGATTGATATCGGGCGGTCTGTATCGCGCGTTGGCGGTAAGGCGCAACTGCCAGCGTACCGCGCAGCCGCGGGCGACCTGCGACTGTCATATTCACAGTTTGAGGAACTGGAAGCGTTCGCACGCTTTGGTACACGGCTGGATAAGGAGACGCGCCGTACGATCGAGCGCGGTCGCCGTGTGCGCGAGATTTTAAAGCAGAATCAGTACCAGCCGGTGCCGGTGCCTCAGCAGATCGCCGCCATGATTGCAGTGTCTGAGGGGTTACTCGATGAGGTTCCTCTGGACGAGATCGGCAAAGTGGAACGACGCATCCAGCAGGTGATGGTCGAACGCATGGGGGATATGGCCGATCGCATCCTGCGAGGTGAGAAGCTTAGCGAAGAAGATCAGGCGGAACTCGTAGACGTGCTCAGCCATGTGGTTGATGAGTACCAGCATCATCAGGAGGCGGGCGATGCAAACGCTTGAGTCGCTGCGTAGCAGCATCGACAGTACCAATCAGATGCTCTCCGTGGTCAAGACGATGAAGGCACTGGCCGCGATCAGCATTCGTGAATATGAGCGTGCTGTCGATGCATTATCGGTTTATAACGAGACGATCGAAATGGGGTTGCAGGTCGTTCTTAAGGATCGAGCACCAGTGCCGCTGACGGAACCGCTGGAGGGCCAGCGTCTTGGTGCGATCGTCTTCGGCTCTGATCAGGGGCTGGCGGGCCAGTTCAATGAGCGGATTGCAGCCTTCGCGCTGGAGCGATTCAGCCATTTTGACGATGACTGGCGGCACCGTCGCATTATGGCGGTTGGTCAGCGTGTGACGGGTCCGCTGGTAGATGGTGGCCTGCATGTGACCGAAGAGAGCCGCATGCCCGGTGCGCTTGAGGGGGTGCGGCTGACCGGACAGAATATCCTGCTCAAGATCGATGAATGGCGCGCTGAACGTGGTGTAGAACGGATTGTGCTGTTCCACAATACGCCAACGTCGAGCGCATCCTATGAGCCGCGCATGCGTTGGATGCTGCCCATCAACCCGCGCTGGCTGCGCAGCCTGCAGAACCGCAGCTGGGAATCGCGGTCGCTGCCCATCCATACGATGAGCTACACCGACCTGTTCTCAGGATTGGTGCGTCAGCTCCTGTTTGTGATGCTGTATCGGGCTATTGCGGAGTCACTCGCCAGTGAAAATGCAAGCCGACTGCGTTCGATGCAGTCGGCTGAGAAAAACATTGGGGAGCGCCTGGACGAACTCAAGGCGCAGTATCAGCACCGCCGGCAGACGGCCATCACAGAAGAAATACTGGATATCGCTGCCGGCTTTGAAGCGCTTTCTGGAAGCTAAGCGAGCCTGCGCTGGCTACTCGTCCAGTTCGTCGGTGCTGGCGCTGCCCTCATATTGTCCGAACCACAGATCGTCAAGAGAACCGCGATCTTCCTTGAGCTTATCACGCTGTTGGCGGACCTGGCGCTCGATGGCGTCGAGTGCGCCTTTGAGCGCCTGCTCAGGACTATCGCGTTTTTCTGTTGCGCTGAGGTTGGTGGGTCGCGCGTAAACGACGACTGTCGCCTCATAAATGTAGGATGTCTCGCGGCCCTGCGCGGGCTTCTCCAGCGTGGCGGCGGCACCGACGATATCTTTGTGTCCTTTTGCCAGATCGCGGAGCCGATCCTCGATCATCACGTAATAATCAAGGTCGCCGTTTGGGATATCTGATTTAAATTCAATCGGTAGATCAGGTAGCATCTCGTGTCCTTCGTGTGACTTGGCGGGTGTATCGTTATGCTCCGATGTCATCAGCCAACAGCTTTAGTTGCTACGCATGTCTGAAACGCGGTCTTCGACCCGATCACGCAGCTCATTCAGCTGCTTTTCGACCGTATGGACGCGCTTTTCCATACCCTTCGCCAGTTCCTCGCGGATTTCTTCGCCCTCTTTGGGTGCAAACAGCAGGGCGAGTACGGATCCAATGGTGGCCCCTATCCCGAAAGTCAGCAGAACAAGTAGACCGATTTCGCGGCGGGCCCGCATCTTGGCGTCTTCGCTGTAGTAGATGCGTTCGTTCATGGAAGATTTCTGGGCGAAGCAGGATTTCAAGCATCCCGAAGAGATGCGGATCGGCGGTCTGGAGCGCTTCAAAATCGCCGGTGAACGCTGGGCAACGTGGGCGACGCTGACAGACATCCGCATCGACATCGAACGTGCCGTATTGACCGTTTACGAGCAGGTGAAGGACGATCCAGCCGGACTGCTGGCACTCTACGCCGCGACGACATCGGCTACCAGCAAAGACCTGGCGTATGTCGTGCCGGGGAAAGGTGAGGATGCGATCCGCTGGCGGGCGGCGGCCATTCGCAACCAGCTACGCGGGATGCTGGGCACGCTCCAGCGCGAACAACCAACCTGGCGCGAGAAATTCGACGCAGGCGAGGTTGAGCCAGCCATGAAGCTGCTGGAACGCCATCAAGAGCATGACATCAAATACGCCGCCATTCGTGGCTTGATCGAAGGCAAGAGTTCGCGGCAGGCGGCACAGGCATTCGGCCACAACGTCAACACGCTACAATTCCATCGTCGACGGGCGAACAAGGAACTCGCACAGGTTTACGGCTGCACCGCATGAGGGCAGCCGTTTTTGTTTCTATGGCTGGTGAGCGTGTGGAGCACACACGTTCGCCAGTTTTTTATGGTTCAGTAACTCAGCACTCGAGTATACTGAATAGTGTGGTCATGATGAAGGCATCCCGTGATTAGGTTCTTGCTCACTTTCCGTGCTCAAGGTGAATACAAGAGGCGCAGGCGCAGTAGATCGAGCCTGGCTCGGCCGTACATTTGCCGCTTGAGCAGTTTGAGCCGGTGAACCTCCCCCTCAGTC
>Ga0081520_100141_pt1 | contig 51505 bp, 46 predicted proteins | sample HotLakmasection1_FD_70988 | JGI IMG/M metagenome (GOLD analysis project Ga0081520, IMG submission 70988) | Hypersaline microbial mat communities from Hot Lake, Washington, USA - Section #1 (SPADES assembly) (version 2) | ecosystem: Environmental > Aquatic > Non-marine Saline and Alkaline >... | reverse complement strand
CGCCCCCGCGCCGCGGCGTGGGCGTGCTGGCTCGCTGCCGCCGCGGCGGGGCGGGCGGGGGTGGGCGCGGGGGGGGGGGCGGGGGGGGGGGGGGGGGGGGGGGGGGGGGGGGGGGGAACACAGGCTCCCACAGACTGTGCCAGAACCATGATGATGGACTCTCATCATCTGATTTCAAGATACAAGGGGGGGACGGTCAAGCAATCTGCAAAGCAGATAGGCAGGTGGTTCGGTAGTCCCGTTTTGACAACAAAATGGGATTAGCTGCCGCAGGAAGCGACCGTACCGCCTGCCGGTACTTGATGGTGGGCGTCCCTTGCGTTGTAAAATCGCCGCGCAACGTTGTGCGAGAGAAGAATCAATCGTCCAATATAGGATGTGATTATGTGGCGGCGCTGCGCCACATAATCGTGATGAACGAAGCCCGTCACCCACCTTTCTATATGGAGTTTAAGCACGAGGATAGTTGGGGATTACAGGCATCGCTGCGGGATTTAGCGATGCAAAGACGTAAGCTCAGGGCATTTGACCCGACATTATCAGCCAACTATGGCATCCGAACCGCTGTAATCGGGTGCAGTAGCCAAGCATAACAAAGCGTTGCAATCAGAGGACTGCACCGTCACACGCAAATTAGATTGTCACGCCATCGTCAGCAGGCTGGTGGTGAGCGTGAATACGGATCAAACCGCTGCACCCAGCGCATCACTTCCCCACACTGTGGACAGCGCACCTCAAAACCAGCCGACTCGTGATCGACTTGCGCTTCCTCTGGCTCGACCATGCCCATCAACAAAGCCAGCATCAACCGCACCACCGAAAGTTGCTGCCTCATCCCCGGACTGAATAGCCGTTTGACAATGCACGATGTCACTGAGTGCACGTCGCCGGCTGGGCAGCAGATGGTGTCCGTATTGAGCGAGATAATCATCACTGTGCCGATGAACCACCTCGGCCAGCGAACTCATGCCAGAGCTGTCACCAGACTATTGAGCTGGTCGTAGGAATTACCATGGAGGATGAGTGGTGGGCAATACGTGACCAGAAGGGTGGAAATATCAAGAACTACGGCATGGAAGGTCTATCGCGAAACTATTTTGAATTCTGCGATACCGATGATTGCTCCCCACTGGAGACGCTTTGGTTTTTATCTGGATATCAACCATGGCTTGTGTTTGGCTCGACGCCACAAATTGTTGCTAATGAGCGATATCAAGTGTACCTGAATGAGGCTTCGGGACCGTTGAGTAACCCAACATCCAAATTTGCACAAGCTGTGACAACTTCTTAATTCCTACTGACCCTGACTGGCAGAACGGACGATCTGGTAACAGAGTTTGGCAGTGGTTCAATCACGTATGCCAGTTCGGGCTCCCAATGCTAACGCTTACGCTGAACGCTGGGTGCAAAGCGTCCGTGAAGAGTGTTTGGATAAACTGTTCTTTCTGAATGAAGGTCATCTGAGGCATGTAATGCGAGGCATGTGATGCGAGGCTATGTTAATTACTACAATCACGCTCGTCCTCACCAAGGCATCGGGCAACGGATACCTGTACCCAGACCAAGCGCACAACAACAGGGAAATGTTCGATGTCGAACCGTTCTCGGCATCCTCAATGATTACTGGCGAGACACTGCATGAATGAGATTTCTCCGGCAATCGAGGTTTTTTTAGGGATACGCGGTTTTTCAGGCGGATGGTTCGGTGGTGGTGGCTCGCAGAGGTAGTGCCAGCGTATCATCCGACGGTGTTTGATAGGAAGGGGTCACGCGCTGTACACTTGCCACGCAACGTTGTGCGAGTGAAGTGAGATTTCGGCTTGTTCAGGATGGGGATGAGTCAGGAGGAGATACAAAAAAAGCGGTGCATCGGTGGTGAGTTGCCTTGACATTCTTCAGGGAAGAATCATGCCTTCCATTACTGTGCAACAATCCTCGTGTAAAGGATAATCAACCCTCCTGAAAATATTGATGGCTTACACAAGAGTGGATTCGGAAAATACAACGAATATCGACGATAAACAAGAAACCGACACTTTGTCAAAAGACGATTTTGACTCTACAAAGTGGTTACAAGCACTGGTTAACATAAGCCGTAAGATCGCAAATCTAGAGGAGTTCCCCGCTGTTTTACAGTCTATTGTGTCTGTGACAACCGAACTGGTAGACGCCGATGCTGCTGTGATCGCGTTGCTAAACCACGAGCAATCACGACTGTTTGCCAAATGCTTTATTGCGGAGAGCAACCATTTTGAGTGTACCCACGCCTGCGATGCGATTAATTCCAGCATCGCTAAACGTGTGATAGCGGAAGGGCGTGCACTGTGCTTCCCACAAGATCAACAATCGAATGAAACGGCGTGGCCCTGCCCGTTGCTGGCACACCCAATTGAGGCGGCAGCAGTTGTGCCACTGAACCTCGATAACACGTGTATTGGTGTATTGGTGGCTGCCCGCCGCACGACACGCTGCTTTAACTCGCAGGATGTCAGCGGATTGGAGCATTTGGCCGACCAAACAGTGATCGCGCTCGAACATGCCACGATGACCTCCCGTATTCAGTCCATCGCCATTGTTGAAGAACGCTACCGCATCGCCCGTGAAATGCACGACAGCCTCGCGCAGGTATTGGGCTACCTGAACATCCAAATGCAAACGTTAGAACTGCTTGTCAATGCAGGCAACCTGCAGCAGGTACTCGCGGAGTTAACCACGGCGCGTCAGTCAATTCAGGCGGCACAGGCCGATGTCCACGATAGTATCCTGAGCCTGCGCACCACTCTGTCCGACGATCTGACACTCCCGGTCGCACTCAAGGAATACGTCATTGAGTTTGGTGTGCAAACAGGCATAGATGTGCATTTTCAAAGCGACCAAGAGGCGATACCCGGCATCACGCCACTGGCAAATGTCGAAATTGTGCGGATCATGCAGGAGGCACTCACAAACATCCGCAAGCATGCCCAGGCCGATACTGTGAATATGACCATCACAACACAGCAGAATATCCTGGTCATCACTGTGAGCGATGATGGCGTCGGCTTCGACGTGGCAGCGACAAAACAGAGCAACTTCGGGCTATTCACGATGAAGGAACGTGCTCATCAAGTCGGTGGGAATGTGACGATAACCAGCAGCCCGGGGGCGGGCACGACTGTTCAATTAAAGGTGCCCATGGTGATATCTCTGTAAATTGAACCTTGAGGAGAACGAATGAAAATGCCACAAAGAATATTAATTGCTGATGACCATAGTTTGTTCCGTCAGGGTTTAGTTGGTTTGATGCAGGCACGACAGGACATTGTATCCGTTGTTGGGGAAGCTACAAATGGGCGCGAAGCGATCCAACTGGCGGTCAAGCTGAACCCTGACATTATCCTGATGGACATCTGTATGCCCGATATGAATGGGTTGGATGCGACCGCGCACATCCGGCAGGTGTTTCCTCACATTGCCATTGTCATCCTGACTGCGTCTGAAGCTGATGTTGATTTGCGACAGGCTATCCAATTAGGGGTTTCCGGTTATTTGTCGAAAAACCTTGATGCGACTGAGCTATTTGATCTGCTAGAGGGTATCGAAATTGGGGAACCAGCTATCACCAGAACGATGGCGGCTCGCTTAATGAAGTGCATGGTTGCTGGTAACCGCACAGGGGAGGATGAATGCCTTCTCCCGGAACTCACTGACCGCGAGGTGGATGTGCTGCGCTGGGTGATACGTGGGCACAGCAATCCACAGATAGCCGAGAACCTGTATATTTCAGTAAATACAGTGAAGGTGCATCTCCGTAACATCATGGAAAAGCTCCAAGTCAAGAACCGCGCTGAAGCTGCTGCCCGTGCAGTTGAGCAGGGTCTGGTTACATAATGACGAGAAGATCACCCGAATGGGTGATGCTCTTGAGGAGAAAGTCACCCGGTCAATGGATAGGATGGTGAACAGCAACAGTTTAGACTAAAGGCAAACGGTTTATTGTGCGGTTACTCACAATAAGCTGCCCAACCTATTCCTGATAGGGAGAAAAACCTATGTCCGACAAGAATCTTATCAATGATCTCTTAACAGAGACTGTCATCAGTCGTCGCAGCTTCATGAAGTGGAGTGCGGCGATGGGAGGTACTGCGGCAGCCCTTTCAACGATGGACTTCTCTCGCATCCTCGCACAGGATGGCAGCGAGTTGGCAGAAATCTTCGGTGAGGGTGGCGAGATGATCCGCACATGCTGTCCGGCACATAACTGTGGCGGGCGCTGTATGTTGATCGCCCATGTTCAGGACGGGGTTATCACGCGCCTGGGTTCCGATGACCGCGAGTACGATGAACTGGATGACCCGCGCTTGCTGGCTTGCGCGCGTGGCAAGTCCTACCGTCGCCGCCTCTACCACCCCGACAGACTCAAATACCCGATGAAGCGTGTTGGCGCACGCGGCAAAGGAGAATTTGAGCGCATCACATGGGATGAAGCCCTCGACCTCGCGGCAGAAAACATCACCCGCATCAGAGATCAATACGGCAACGGCTCGTTGTTTGTGCCTTACGGGACTGGTAGTTACCAGGAAATGAATGGCTCGTTTTTGGGTGCACGCCTGTTCAACATGATCGGTGGTAGCTTATCTTATTACAACAACTACAGTTGGGCGGCGATTGAACGCGCCACACCAACCGTCTACGGCACCCGCTTGACCGGTAACCAGCGCCAGGATTGGCTCAACTCGAAGTACTTCATCCTGTGGGGCTGGAACCCAGCAGAGATGATCGATGGGACGAACAGCGCCTACTTCATCAAGAAAGCTCGTGAGAATGGTGCTAAGGTTGTTGTGATTGACCCGCGCAAGTCCCTGACGGCGGTCGCCCTGGCGGATGACTATATTCCCATTCGCCCTGGTACCGACACCGCCATGATGACTGCTATGGCCTATGTCATGATTACCGAAGACCTGTACGATAGGGATTTTGTTGAGCGCTACTGTCTAGGTTTCGATAGCAGCCAGATGCCAGAGGGCTTGGAAGACGAAGAAAGCTATGTCGATTACGTGCTGGGGAATTCCGATGGTATCCCCAAAACACCGGAATGGGCAGAAGCCATCACTCGCGTTCCACGACAGAAAATCATCCAGATTGCACGTGAATACGCTACCATCAAACCGGGCGTACTCTACCAGGGCTACGGGATGCAGCGCCGCGCCTACGGTGAGCAGGTCGTGCGTGCTGGATGTGTCCTCCCGGCTCTCACAGGTAACGTCGGCATCCCTGGCGGCTGGGCCAGCGGGATTGCTTATCAGGCACCGGACTGGGGCCCGATCTGGTGGAACGTCCCCAATGGCGACAACGGCGTAGCAGCTAGCATCCCGTCCTTTCTTTGGACGGAAGCAGTTGTGCGTGGTACGGAGATGACTGCTGCTGAAGGTCTCGTTGGGGCAGACTCGCTCGACAGCAATATTAAGATGATCTACTGTATCGCCAGCAACTGCCTGGTCAACCAGCATGGTGACTCCAATCGCTCAGCGGAAATCCTGCGTGACGAGAGCCTGGTGGAATACCTGATCGTTCAGGATCACTTCTTGACTTCAACGGCCCGCTTTGCTGATCTGCTGCTTCCCGCCTGCATGGGCTTCGAGACCTGGGGCTTGCAGGACGGCTGGAAGTATGGCGATGACGTGTTTGTTGCGCCGCAGATTCTCGACACCCCGTTCGAGACGAAGAGCGACTTCCGCATCTGTGCAGACATTGCCGCACGATTGGGTGTCGAAGAGGAGTTCACCGAAGGGCGGGACGAACGTGGCTGGATTGAGTGGATATTGGATAACAACTATCGCGGCGGTCGTTTCCCGGATGCTCCACCGCTCGATGAATTTGTAGAGCAAAACCTGGGTGTTTATACCTTGCGTATTACGGAACCGGCGGTCGCCTTTGCAGACTTCCGCGAAGACCCAGAGGCCAACCCACTGGAGACACCTTCCGGCAAGATCGAAATCTTCTCTAAAGAACTGTACGACATGGACAACCCGGAGGAAATCCCGGCAATACCGAAATACATCCAGGAGTGGGAAAGCCCCTTCGGTCCCGAAGCGGAACAGTACCCCTTACAGGCCATCGGCCATCACTACATGCACCGCGTTCACTCTATTCACCACCATAACGACTGGCTAGAAGAAGCCTTCCCTCAGCGCGTGACCATCAACCCAGTGGACGCCCGCGCACGGGGGATCGAAGACGGTGATACCATCCGGGTGTTCAATGACCGGGGTATCCTGGAGGCCGTGTGTCGAGTCAGCAACCGAATTATGCCGGGTGTGGTTGATATTCCGCAGGGAGCCTGGTACAGCCCGGACACTGATGGCGTAGATAAAGGCGGCTGTGTTAACACCTTGACAAGCTTGCGCTGGACGCCGATCGCGTTTGGCAACGCCCAACATACCATCATGTGCCAGGTCGAGAAGGCTTAAGGAGGCTAGGAGATTATCATGGCTGAAAATCAACTCGGCTTTTACATCAACTTGAGCGCTTGCTCTGGCTGTAAAGCCTGCCAGGTCGCTTGTAAAGACAAGAATGATACACCGGTCGGTGTTCTGTGGCGGCGAGTGTACGAGATTAGCGGTGGGAACTATCTGGAGCGTGGCGATGCGCTGATCGACAACACCTTTACCTACTATTTGTCATCGGCGTGCAGTCACTGCAATAATCCGATTTGTCTGGAAGTTTGCCCGACCGAAGCCATCTGGAAGCGCGATGAAGACGGCATCGTCTTGATTGACGGTGACAAGTGCATTGGCTGCCGCTACTGCGAGTGGGCCTGTCCGTATGGTGCGCCTCAGTTCGATGCTGAGCAACACATCATGACCAAGTGCAACTTCTGCTATGACTATGTGGATGCTGGTCAAAAACCTGCGTGTGTCTCTGCCTGCCAGATGCGAGTACTGGAATTTGGTCGCATTGAGGAACTACGCGCCACATATGGCGAATCTGGCCAGTTCTTCCCATTCCCGGACCCAGATATCACTGATCCAAATACAACATTTACTCCACACAAAGATGTGGTGCTTGCTGACGAAGATTCCGCAGTCATCGGCAATCCAGAGGAGGTCTAGTCCGTTATGAATACGAGTGATTGGTCACTGGTTCTCTTTACTCTGCTGGCACAGATGTCGGTTGGGGCGTTCCTGCTGCTGGGTGCGGTACATTTCTTCGCGGCACGGGCGGCGGGGGTAGAAGAAGCGGACAAGATGAGCGACCGTGCGCTGCTACCGATTGGCGTCGTGTTAGTCGCCGGGTTTGTGGCATCACTGCTGCACCTTGGGAACCCGCTCAATGCGCCGCGTGCGCTCACACATATCGGTAGCTCTTGGCTCAGCCGAGAAATCCTGTTCGGGGTGTTGTTTGCAGTCACCGGTTTTGTGTTTGCCATTTTGCAATGGCGTAAAATCTTCACCCCAACAGTGCGCAATCTGATTGCATTCGTGGCTGGATTGCTGGGCTTAGGTTTGGTGTACACCATGTCAATGGTCTACTATAGTATGCCCGCTATCCCTGGTTGGAACACGCTGGCGACTCCTCTGTGGTTCTTCGCAACCACCTTCCTACTCGGTGCGCTGAGCATTGGTGTTGCCTTCGTCGCAAATTACACAATCCTAAAACGTCGCGGGGATGCTGCCTTAGAAACACAGGTCAACTTGTTACGGGGTAGCCTGCGCTGGTTGTCGCTGCTGGCAATCCTCATGGCAGGTGTTCACTTTGTAGTCACGCCGCTCTTCACCGCGTCTCTCGCTGTGACAGATACCGTTGCCTCAAATGAAACCGCCAATATGCTGCTCGGTGATTTCGGGTTACTGTTCGCACTACGGATGCTGTTGGTCTTTGTAGGGGCAGGTGTACTCGGTCTGTTCCTGTATCAGAGCGCAGTCCGGCAAGATCGCGTAGGGACTGTCTCGTTGCTGGCATATACCGCCTTTGCAACGGTGCTGGCATCAGAGTTTATTGGACGCTTCCTGTTTTACGCGACTTATGCGCGTGACGGTTTGATGTAACCTGGCTGTCGTTTTCGATTATGGGGTGCGGTGCTTGCCGCCGTGCCCCAACCCTGTTCTTAGCATGTACTGGTGAAAATACCCTATGATCCCTACCATGAATATCTCAAAATCCGACATGGTCGCGCATAGCCTGGCTTGCAGAATACTGGGCGAATCCTTCTACAAGCCGCCCCAGCCTGACCTATGGAACCAGATCGTAACGGAGCAACTATTCGCAAGCTGGGTCCTACCAGATGATGATCCGTTCACCAAACGTGGGTTGGACCTGTTGAACACCTTCACGCAGCAAGCCAATGACACGACTCTAGCGCTGTTACACCGGGATTATGGGGCGCTGTTTGTTGGTCCTGCCAAACTCAAAGCCCCACCGTGGGAATCTGTTTATCTCAGCCGGGACCATATCCTATTTGAGAAACAAACCGTTGAGGTGCGTGCATTTTATGCAGCATATGGATTGCAAACGAACTGCCTACATGTAGAGCCGGATGATCATTTCGGGTTGGAGCTATTATTCCTGGCGCATCTGTTTGGGACTGCACTTGCAAAATCCGAGGCGAATAACCCGGCAGAGCAAGCTCGCATCATAGGTGGTGTGACAAGGTTTGCTGAAAATCACCTGCTGAAGTGGGCGGAGCCGTTTCTGGCACGGGTCGTTTACCATGCCGAGACCAACTACTATCGCGGAATGGCATACCTGGCAGGTGGGTTGCTGTCGTCATTATGCGCCAAACTCGCGCTTGAGTGGGAACTTGAATTATAGCGATGGATGCCTTTTCGATCTTCAACGCATTAGGGAAATTCTCAGAGTCGGTCAACAAACCGCCTGTATCGCTGCTGGAAGAACGATGTGTACATAAACAGCATAATCAGGCGACGTGTGACCGCTGTATAAGTGCTTGCCCCACCCATGCCTTTGAACTTGCCGATGGACAGATGACACTCGTAGCTGAGGATTGTGTCCGCTGTGGATATTGCGTACATGCTTGTCCAACCGGGGCAATCGTCGGGCAAACGGAGTCCGATAAGCTATTGAAGCGCGTTGCGCAACACACCGACACGTCACGTCTTGAGTTAGCCTGTGCCTATCGAAGCACCCCTAAGATCATGGCTGACCCGCAGGCGACGCTGTTCGTCGCCCCGCGTTGTCTGGCGGCGTTGTCCCTTTCTACCTATGTCGAATTGGCGAATCAGGGTGTTACCCACCTTAGCGTGCGCGGTGATGCTTGCGCCGACTGCCCCATTGGGCAACTCGCCGCGCAAATCCAAGAGACAGCGGCAAATGCCCAACAATTGACCGCCTCGCATCCAGTGATGACGATTGACGTGATTACGGAATTGCGTGCGGATTCCCCGCCTGTCAGGTCCATTCAAGATACAAACCAGCACAGGGTATCGCGGCGCGGGTTGTTTCAGATGTTTACCCAGGTCAATGAGACACAAGCGGCAGAATCGCATGAATCGGCATATCCACCTACCCTGCCACCAGAGCATCAGCGGTTGCTGACAGCGTTGGAGTCACGCCCGGATGCGCCCTCCACATGGGCATCATCACTTACGGTTGACGGCGATTGTTCGGCCTGTCAGGTCTGTGTGCGGATTTGCCCGACCCGTGCCCTTGTGATGGAAGTCGGACGCAAGACGTTCCGGTTGAGCCTGGATGCCGCCTATTGTACTGGCTGTGGGCTGTGTACGGCGGGCTGCCCTGAAAATGTGCTACACGTTGACACACAGGCGGAACCCGATACAACCGCGATGACGATGCTGACCGTCGGTGAAATCCGTGAGTGTAAGCGGTGTAAAACGATCTTCAGCGGTGGCTCAGACCTGTGTCCGGCATGTGCGTTTCGTCGCAAAAACCCGTTTGGTAGTCGTATGCTTGTGAATATGGAAGGTTAGCTATGGAAAACAGCCTTGATGCTGTGTTGCGTGAATCTGAGAAACATCATGGGCATGTGTGTCCGCGTCAGGTATTAGGTGCTCGGATGGGATTACTTGCTGGTGACGTGTTAGGAGTCTCACTGCATCAGAAGTTAAAGAATCTGATGGTCTTCGTAGAAACAGACGGCTGTTTTGCGGATGGGATTGTTGCCGCGACTGGTTGTACGCTAGGGCACCGCACCATGCGTCTGATCGACGTCGGGCGCGTTGCAGCGACTTTTGTCGATGTCAAAACCGAGCGTGCCATTCGAATTGCCCCGAGTGCAACCTCACGTCAGGCGGCTATTGATCTGATAAACAATCCCCGAAGCCGTTGGCACGCTTATTTGGAGGCATATCAAATTATGCCAGATGAAGAGTTGTTTAACATACAAGAGATAACACTGATGTTTTTGGTGAAGGATGTGCTGAGCCGCCCTGATTGGCGGGTGATCTGCGAACGGTGTGGTGAAGAGATCATAAACGAGCGCGAAGTTGAGCGTGATGGTAAAACGCTGTGCAAGGTGTGCGCAGGTGAGAGTTACTACGAGGTAATGCACACAGTATCCACAGCAAAAACACTAACATCAAGCTAATGCGATGATTCCCGCGAAGACCACGCTAGCGATTTTGGCCGGGGGACAGTCGCGGCGAATGGGACGCAATAAAGCATTTCTGCCACTCGCCGGTAAACCGATGGTGCAGCATGTCATAGACGCTGCATCAGAACTACAACTCCCCCTTATTCTGATTGCCAATGATATCGACCGCTACGGCGTTTTTGAGCTACCAGTCTACGCCGATCTTAAGCCAGGAGGCGGGGCATTGGGAGGCATCTACACTGCTATGATAGCGAGCGAAACGCCGTCTGTGTTGTGTCTGGCCTGTGATATGCCGTTCGTCAGACCAAACTTACTCCGGTACCTGATTGATCAATGTACAGATGCGGTCGATGTGATCATTCCACAGGTGGGGGGGCGTTTGCAACCACTACATGCCGTCTATCACCGAAACGTTATCCCAATTATTGAGAAGCAACTTGCACAAAATTCGTTCGCCATCTATGATTTTCTAGCATTAGTGAGAATTTCAACTATAACCGAAGCCGTGCTTCACGCTAGGGGCTTCAGTACAAGATCCTTTGTTAACCTGAATACACCTGAAGATTGGGAGCGTGAAACAGCAATGACTGACTTACCGAAAATTTATACTCAACTTCGTGAAACGTACCCAGAAATCGCAAAGGCCTACGACAACCTGGGAGATGCGGCACACCGTGCTGGTCCCCTAAATGATGAATCCCGACAGCTTGTCAAGCTGTCGCTAGCAATCGGTGCTGGTTTAGAAGGTGCTACCCACGCTCACACACGCCGCGCTATTGAGATGGGCATTTCAACAGATGCTATACGGCACGTTACCTTGCTGGCCATAACTACATTGGGATTCCCGCAGGCAGTACGAGCACTGACATGGGTTAATGATATTTTGGAGTAGTAAACCAGAGTATTGAGATAACCGATCTTTGGAGACCGAACCTTTGTCATTGCCTCTGCTCTAGAAATCTGAGCCGATCGAAGTGAGAATTCCTCATTGCGTTACAGACAACAAAATGGCATTTTTATGAACAAGAAATCAACTACATCTCACACGCAAGTACAGATCATCCCGTATCGCCAAAAAACTTCATCCCAGGGAAGAGAATACCCAAAACCGTGACGAATCTCTGATGGTATTAGGGACTTCTCCGATTGGTATAGGAAAGTTCCTAATGCTCCGGCTCCTATTCGCTCAGTGCTTTTCTGCTCTGCTCGAACTTCTACTACTGCAGCGTCGGACCGATCGCACTAAAGATCTGCAAATCCCGCTGCTCCATCATCAACTTGACATTGCCCAGCGGAAACTCGATAGGCCATTACGACCTGTTGTGGCTACTTAAGCGATCCGGCCTGATTTCCAACCTACAAGCTATGTAGGCGAAGAAACTCGCACAGGTCTACGGCTGTACCGCATAGGTCAGCCGTTTGCATTTCTATGGCTGGTGAGCGTGTAAGCAAATCAGCGCTCGCGCCTCAAACTGTCCCAGACTACCGACCAGAGGCACAACTGTCGTTTGCTTCTCCCAGACTGCGCCCAGAGCTAACCCAATCTGATAAGGCAACACATTGACTGCTGCCCCTGAATCCAACAAACCGACAACCTCCATTGATTGACCACCCAGGATAAGTGTCAGCGGCAGACGCGGCATCAGACTGGTTGGCAGGTTATCCGCAGAAATATAGGGAAAACGCGCCACTACGATTCCGCCTTCTTGTCTGCCGCTTGCAGGGCATCATACAGCACCTGAGCAGCAGCTTCATTACCGTAGGGTGTAACTATCCCATAGGTTGCGCCGGGGATCAACCAGGCTTCTTCCTCAGCAGAAAGTTCTGTAATCAATACCTGCATCGTCCGCAGTTTATCCCTCCGGTTGAGTTTTCGCAGTTCGTGAATCAGTTCCTGTAAACTCAAGAATGCCCTCCATAACAACCATGTTTTCGGTCGATTCACTTGCCTCTAGTAAGCATCTATACCAGCGTTGACGCGGAAGAACACTTCCTGGATTGTGTATCGCCTCTTGATTACAGTTTCAAATGAAAATAAGGACAAACACATTGCCTCTACAGATAACGTGGTTCCACGGGCACAATCGTATCCGTCGCCGCCACCAGCGCCATCTCCGTCAGCAGCGAGAACGACGGACGCGTGTCGATCACGATCGCCGCATACTGCGATGCGATCTTCGCCAGCGGATCCGCCAGCCGATACGGCGCACCGGCCGTGCCCGTCAGCTCCCGCTCCGCCTGCTCCAGCAGCGGTGAAGCGGGCAGCACGTGCAGATTCTCGTCCCAGTGCGACGGCACCAGCACACTCGCCAGCGTCTGCACCGCCACCTGCCGATCCGCCATCAGCACCGTGTACAGGCTGTCCTCCGCCCCGAAGTCGTCCCGACCCGTCGTCACCAGCGTCGCATGTGCCTGACTGTCGGTGTCGATCAGCAGCACGCGGTGGTTGGGTGCGTTCATCTGCCGCAGGATACTCGTGATCCCCAGCGCAATGTTGGTGGCAGATGTCGACTTGCCGACACCCCCTTTGTGGTTGGTCAGTGCAAACGTACGGGGCATTTCTCAATACCTCCAAATCATGAAACGAACAGGTTTCGCCGCCTGGTCACAGACCGGGTACACTGCACCCGAGGTCTGACTGACCAAATCAGCGCGTCTTCGCGAGGATTGGCAGCGTACACAAATCCTCGTCAAAGACAGATCTACTGTTCGTCAATGAGGCTTAGTAAGGAAGGGCGCTGCTCGAAGCGGATCTGCTCGATAAATCGCAGCTTCTCCGCCACTCCAGTGGGAAAAAATGACAAAAAGCGTTCACTTTGGCTCGGGGTGGGTGTAACATTGACAATAACTCTGTTATTGTCAAACTGGTGATAGAGTTCTCTACATAAGTGCCTTTGGTGGAAATGTACCGAATGTCAAACTGCCTGTGATCTAACACATCTTAGGAGTCATTCTGTAGGAAGCTAGCTCTTGCCAGAAGGGTTACACCGTAATTCATCAGGTTCGCCCCGTGTGCCAGCCGCAACCGTAGTCGGCAATCGCCCATTCTTCAAGACATCTCTCGAACCTTTGACATCCATTCCATTCAGTTTTCTACAGTTAGCCTAGCAACGAATTTGCTGCAATTGGCAAATTCTGACAAGAAACCTCCACTCGACGGATGGTATTTTGTGCACTTAAACCATCCCTTCATCACGGTCCTGGCATACGGTTACCGTTGAGCGTTCAGGACACCCCCGTTGACGCTAAGGTACGCTGAATAGTTACTTTCTTGTACTTTCTGCCGCGAGAGGGAATTTTCACATCCTGCCAATGACCGAGGGTGTGATCGCTTTTTCCTGCAGCTTGTGCAAGATATCTCGAGTTGCTTCCGTCTGCAAACCACCTTCGGGCACGGCAAGAACGAGCGAACATGGGCAGTAAATTGCGAAAGGCGCGCCATGTTCCAGCACGGAGTCCTATCTTGTAGCACAGCTCCAGACGCAAAAAAGTGTGCCTGGCCTCAAACGAATTCTCAACTATCTCCGTAGGGAGTACCCAACCGCGGTCTCAGCAGCACAAGAATGACCATGAGCAGTAGCATGCCGGCAAGCAATTATTACTCCGGCATGCGATAGGATTTCGTAACAAAAATCTAAATCCGCGAGAGTACGTCCAGCCTCAAACAATTCTCAACTATTCCCATGCAGAGGTCCGTTCCGTGAAGAATACAACTCATAAAAAACATTGTGCAACAAATGTAGCAAAAATCTTTGCAGATTGAATGTATTGTTGCTAGAATCCGTACATCTTATAACAGTGAGGGAATAATGTCGGTCAACTCGGATATAAATGCAGCACTCGAACTTATTCAGGTACAGCTCGAAAGCGAATTAGAAGAACGTCATATACCAGGTTTTTCAGCAGGCGTTGTCCATGATCAGGATCTGATCTGGTACCAGGGTTATGGCGTCGCTAACGTCGAAAAAAATATCCCCGCCCACGAAAACACGGTTTATCGCGTTGCATCAATTACAAAGTTGTTTACGGCAACAATGCTAATGCAACTACGCGATGCTGGCAAACTAAGTCTCGATGAGCCTGTAGCCAAATATCTACCAAACTTCCAGATTGAATCCACCTTTATCGATGCCAAATCTCCAACCTTTCGCCAACTCGTGTCACATGCCTCTGGCTTAGCGCGCGAGGGTTTACACAGTGGTTGGCGGGATATGGAGATGCCAACGATTGAAGAATTGATACAGAGTTTGCAGGGGATGCAGATGATCCTGCCAACCATGAAGGAACCGAAATATTCAAATCTAGGAATCGCTATTCTAGGATACACTCTGAGCAAGATCGCTGGAAAACCCTATGAAGATTATATACATGAAAACATTCTGAATCCGCTCAACATGACATCCAGCGGCTTTCAGCGCGATCGTTACTCCGAACAGAAATACGCAATCAGCTACTATCTGCCTTCGTTGGGCGAGCCGTTTGCACCTGCCCCACATTGGAACGAAAATGGATTTCGGCCTGCAGGCGGTATGTACTCCACAGTAACAGATATGGCGAAATTTATCGCTCTGCAATTCCGTGAGGGGGAAATGGGAGGCAGCCAAATTCTAGGCAGTAGCACCCTTCGCGAAATGCACAATCCCGTTTTGATCAATGACAACTTCACTGCTGGATTTGGCATTGGTTGGGGGATACGACCCGTCGCGGGATACAAAGTAATTGGCCACAGTGGAGGCTTGCCAGGTTACACTACGAATATTTCACTCATACCTGCCCTGAAATTAGGTGTGTTAGTTTTCACCAATACTGGCACCGCGCCTGTGGAAATTTCGGAGAAGATCCTGAAAACGCTCATCCCGGTTTTTGAAGCCAATCAAGAGCGCAAAGTGCTCAAACCGACACCGCAAGAACTAAAAAGCTGGAAACCCTATGTTGGGCGCTACGCCCTGCGCTCAATGGATGACGGCATCGAAGTCAAGATCGTCAAGGGATGGCTGAAAATCGTGCCCTTTGATGGGAATATGGAAGCCAGTATTCGGTTAGATGCCTTCGACGAACATCGCTTCAAAATGGTAGGTGGTGCTTCTCAGGGGGAATTGACGACCTTTGAAGTTAACGACGAAGGCAAAGTCACAGGCATGTGGATGGGACGTTATCCATTTGATCGCATTGGAGACTCATAAATATGAAGATATTCATAGCGAGCTTGGCTACAGAAACCAATACCTTCGCACCTGTCCCTACCAGCCTCAAAGACTTTGATGTGGTACATGGCGGACAATACACCAGCGAGCACGTTCCTCCTGCGGTTTGGGCACGAATGGCGCGCGAAAAGGGCTGGCAACCTGTAGAAAGCATTACAGCCTTCGCGGAGCCATCCGGGGTTACTTTGAAGGCAACTTACGAATACCTGCGAGGCAAGATAATAGCAGATTTACAGGCTTCCATGCCGGTTGATTGCGTCCTACTTGATTTACATGGGGCGATGGTGGCTGATGGGTACGATGACTGCGAAGGCGATGTGATTCAGCATGTGCGGCAAATTGTCGGTCCGGACGTGCCCATCGGAGTGGAGCTGGACCTGCACTGCCACATCACACAAACCATGATCGACCAAGCCAGCGTGATCATCACTTACAAGGAATATCCGCATACAGATTTTGAAGATCGTGCGATTGAACTTTTTAACATTTCCGTAGCAGCAGCTGAAGGCAAAGTGAAGCCACATATCGCCATGTACGACTGCCGCATGGTGGGTATTTACCATCCGACCAGTGACCCGGTGAAAAGCTTCGTGCAGCGCATGAAAGATCTGGAAAGTACCGCAGGTATTCTATCAGTCTCCTTAGGGCATGGTTTCCCTTGGGGCGATGTGGTCGATGTGGGGACGCGGGTGCTGGTTGTCACCGATAATCAACCAGAACGCGGCGCTGAGCTGGCAGCAAGCCTTGGCAGTGATTTCTTTAACATGCGCGAACAGGTTCTCCCACAACATATGACCATTGATGAAGCCCTGGATGCTGCGCTCGCGGAACCTACCGGGCCAGTTGTCATTGCAGATGTCTCCGACAATTCAGGTGGAGGTGCACCAGGTGATTCAACATTCATGCTGCAAGCCCTGCTGGAAAGAGGCATTCAGGATGTGGCAATTGGCTGCATATGGGACCCTATAGCGGTTTCGGTCGTCTTCGCAGCAGGCGTAGGAGCAAAACTGGATCTACGTGTCGGCGGCAAAATGGGGCCAATGTCCGGTAATCCAGTTGATTTAAGCGTGGATGTACTTCAGCTTGCACCAAAGGCGATACAGCATTTTGGCAATGAAGGTTCACAGATGGTCGTCGAGTTGGGAGACAGTGCGGCGGTGCGGGCACATGGCATTGACATTGTATTGATCTCAAAACGAACCCAGACTTTTACGCCCGAAGTGTTTACCAATGTAGGCGTCGACCCGACACAAAAGAATATCCTGATCGTCAAATCCATGCATCACTTTTATGCTGGGTTCGCGCCGATAGCATCCCGTATTATTCACTGTGCATCACCAGGAGCAGTCGCTCCGGACTTTGCCAACATTCCATTTAAAAAGGCTGTACAAGATAAGTGGCCAGCTGTTGAAAACCCCTTTGATTAGGAAGATGGTAATGAATCATTCTGCATTAGACGCCCTGTTCGAGGAAGAGCTCAAGAAATGGAATTCACCAGGCTTAGCCGTTACAGCGATTAAGAATGATGATGTTGTGTTTGCCAAAGGGTATGGTGTCACCGACATTGATGATCCAAAACCCGTTGATGTAGACACACTCTTTGCCATCGGTTCATGCACAAAAGCCTTCACCACGATGGGGCTTGCACTGCTGATTGACGAGGGCAAGCTTACTTGGGATACACCCATTCGCGAGTACATGCCGGATTTCCGATTGTATGATGAGTTTGCTACTGCACAAATGACGGTACGGGATCTGGTCTGTCATCGTTCGGGTTTGCCGCGCCATGATCTGAGTTGGTATGGTACATCCCGCACCCGCAGGCAACTCTATGAAGCACTACGCTACCTTAAGCCCACCCAACCCTTTCGCTATGTCTTTCAGTATCAAAACCTGATGTATATGACAGCAGGCTGCCTGATCGAAGTAATCACCGGGCAAACATGGGAAGAATTTACACAACAACGTATTTTTGATCCACTCGGCATGTCACACAGCAATCTATCCACCCATAGCTGTGAACATCTTGATAATGCAGCACGCCCTCACCGGGTAAGGGGCGACATAGTAGACCGAATCCCCTATCGCAATCTGGATGCCATTGGCCCTGCTGGATCCATCAACTCCAACATGACGGATATGGCAAAGTGGCTGCGTATCCACCTAAACGGAGGGAAACTAGGTGAGGAACAATGGGTTTCTGAAGACAATTTAAAGCAGATGCACGCTCCTCACATGCCAATCCCGATTACACCAGCCACCGCCTTGCTGGATATGCCTGATCTGAAGCATCACGCTTATGGGCTGGGCTGGGCGACGCAGGTCTATCGCGGACACGTGATGGTTCGGCATACAGGCGGTATCGACGGCTTCATTACCCAGACGTTCTTCCTGCCAGAACACAATATCGGCATTGTCGCAGTCAATAACGGCGGTACGTCCTTGTCGATTGCTGCCTCTTACATGCTCTTGGATCAACTGATGGAACTGAACCCTATTGATTGGACTGAGCGTTACAAATCACAGGAAGAAGAACTTAAGAAAATAGGTGAGGAAGGCAAACAGAAACTCCTATCAGACCGTCATGATGTGCCACACTCCCGCCCGTTGGAAGAATACGCCGGAACCTATGAACATGGCGGTTACGGTACAATGGTAATAAGCTTCAAAGACGATACCTTATCTGCGCGCTACAATGGCATTGGATTCGCTGTTACCCCACATCACTATGAGATCTTCAGATTGGAAAATGAAGAATTCGACATTCTCTCACTAGCAGATTTTGGTAGCGACCTGAAAGGTAAAGTCAACCGTGTGAGTATTCGCCTAGAACCAACGGGTGATCCAATCGAATTTACCAAACAGAACAGCGATGCCAAGAAACAAGACTGATCTAGTCGTGGCTCTGATAAATCTGGAACCCTTCATAGATTTTATCCAGATGTTCTAGTCTCTGCTGTGCGGCTTGCGTGTGGCGCAGAAGCATCGCGCCGAAGAGCGCATTCAGGATAGCGTAGGAGACCAGAGAGTTTCCGTATAACCATAGACGAAACGGCACAACCAATGCCAGATCAGCCCGTTTTGCCCCTGGCGAAAGAGTAGTATCTGTCATCGTTAACACGCGGCATCCAACAGATTGGGCATAATCCATGGCCATCAGTGTTTCTCGCGCGTAGCGGCTGTATGTAATTGTGAATAGTACATCCTCTGGCCCCATATCTTTGAGTTGATCGGCAATGGGTAAATTGCCGGGCTGCAGAACAATCGTTTCCTTCACATACTGAATAAGCAGTCCCAAGTTCAGAGCTAGCGGCAATGAATTTCTTAAACCCAGTATGTATAGCCGGCGTGCAGAATCAAGCATCTCCACAGCTTGTTCAAATTCCTCATCAGAAACGCTCTGTGATAAAAGACTGAGATTCTGCGTTTCTGAGCGAATCATCGTATGCAAGACTTGCGCATCACCGTTGTTTTCTTGTTGCAGGTCTTCTAGAAGAAGGCGTGCGGTCGTTCGCAGACGTTGCTGTGAGGTCAAACGGCCCTGAAGTTGTGTGCGCAAATCGGCCTGTAGATCTGGGAAGCCATCATAACCCAAGCTCTGAGCCGTACGAACGACGGTTGAGCGATTCACGTCTACTAGTTCGGCAATCCGCGCTGCCGAAAGATAGATAACATCAATGCCATGCGTCAACAAAAACGCAGCGACCCGCTGCTGACTTTTGCTCATCGAATCGTATTGATTACGAATTCGGGTCATAACATCGTTATTTGCTTGTCTGTCACTCATGTGAACTTACCCCTATGGAAAATTCGTACATAAACGCTTGCAACAATTCGTGTATATTGTTTTTGCATATGCACAGTATGTTGCTATAATAACTTGCCAACAGCCGTTTATACAATGATTACTGACGTTTACCAGTTATGGGAGAGGCAGATGCACGCTCGCAGCTCAAGTAAAAGGTTGTTACTACTCATCTGCTTACTGCTCCTAGCAGTAAGCTCCATCACTGCACAGGATGAAGGGCGCGTTTTGCGGCTTGCAAGTGCGACGGAAATAGATACGTTGAACCCGTATCTGACTGGCCTGGGTCCGTCACACACGGTCATCTATCTGATGTTCCGCGGCCCCTGGGCATTTGACCCAACTGGAGAGATTGTACCCATCCTCGTAGATCAACTGCCTACCGAAACTGAAAACGGCATTACTGTCAACGAAGAGGGCAATACAGTCGTTCGTTTTACGCTCAATGAGAACGCAGTCTGGTCAGATGGTACGCCTATGACAGCCGATGACTTCATTTTGCCATACGAAGCATCGAATGATGGCATTTCCACAATCGTTCAGCCCCTGTCTGCTGACGACATCGCCAGTGTAGAAGCCGGCGAGACAGATCAGGAAGTCGTGGTCACCTATACGACGTTCAACGCAGATTGGTATTTCGCAGGATGGTGGCCGCTGCCATCACATGTGGTAAGACCACTCTATGAAGAATCGCTGGCTAACGGAGAAGGCTTGGAAACCCTGGACTGGAACCGTGCCCCAACGGTAGGCAATGGCCCATTCGTATTTGATGAGTGGCTCACGGGCAGCTTTACCCGTTTCGTCCGTAACGAGAATTTCTACGACCCCGCATGGTTTGGGGAAGTGGTAGTCAGCTACTATCCCGATCCAACAGTGGTTCGTACCATTCTCAAAAATGGTGAAGCGGACTTCTCTAGCTTCGGTCAGCCATCCGATGTCTTTGACTTCCAGGATGATCCCAATTTTGTTATCAGTACTATTCCAGCAGGCGTGATTGAAGGCTGGTACCTCAACCTCGGCCCGGATGGACATCCTGCACTTAAGGACGTGCGAGTACGAGAGGCACTGGTCATGGCCCTCGATCGTCAACTAATCGTCGATGAACTGCTAGGTGGCCTGACAACCATCCCGGATTCTGTATGGTATGGCACGGGTTGGGCGAAAGAAGGCCTGGACTGGCCGGAATATGATCCTGAAGGTGCGGTTGCACTGCTGGCAGAAGCCGGATGGACTGACGAAGATGGCGACGGCATCTGCGAAGCACAAGGTATAGAAGGCATAGAAGATGGTACACCGCTCGAATTCTCGCTAACTACAACTACCGTTACAATCCGTATGGATATGCAGGTGCTCGCTCAGGACATTCTGCAAGAATCTTGTATAGGCCTTGAGCTCAAGACCGTTGAACCCACCCTGATACTAGCAACACTGGATGCAGGCGGTGCGCAGCGCAGTGGTGAGGATGATATCTACCACTTTGCGGTTTTGCTGGCTCGCACCTCCATCGCTGCGCCGAATTACTGGTCATGTGAGGGGATTCCCTCAGCAGAAAATGTAGCCGGTTTGAACCTCGCACACGCATGCTGGGAAGAGATTGATGCCCTATGGGATACACTAGTCTCAGAACCTGATCCAGAAGTTCGGCAAGCCAATGCGGATCAAATTCAGGAATTCATGGCAGAAAACCTGCACTGGATACCAATGTGGGATCGGCCTGCCATCGCCATCTACAGTGCAGATCTGGAAAACGTGAACCTCGTTGCCGAAGATATTTCCTCATCACGTGTCATGTTCTGGCAAATCCAGGACTGGGAACGCGCTGAATAACTAATAAACAGAGGGGTGTGAGAGGTTGGCGATAACCTCTCACATTACCTTTTGCTAGAAACGCCATCTGCAATTACGACACTTTTATGACTATGTCAATTATTCGGTTGCCAAATATCTAAAGAAGTGAGATGCAATGGCGAAATACATTGTCGGCAGACTAATACAGGCTGTCCCCCTGCTATTCATCATCAGTTTGATCCTCTTCACAATGATGAATACCATTGGTGATCCAATTGCCACCATGTCAGATGAGTCCGTGATCTTAACTCCAGAAGAACGCCTGCGTATTGAGCGTTCCCTGGGCCTGGATAAGCCGATCTATCTTCAGTATATCTATTGGCTTATAGGTAATGACTGGACACTCGTGGACTCAGATGGGGATGGAGATACAGACGAAAACGTCTATGGCAATCGTCGGGGTATTCTGCGTGGCGATTTAGGTCGTTCGATCGTCACGAATCAGCTGGCACAAGATCGCATACTGGAGCGACTGCCCAACACGCTAATTCTTATGGTACCGACCTATATCCTCGTACTGGTCATTTCCGTCAGTCTTGGCGTTTTTTCCGCCGTTCGCCAGTACTCGCTGGCAGATAATGTCCTGACGACCATTGCTTTTGTTTTCTACTCCATGCCTAGCTTTTTGATCGCACTCGGGTTGATCTTCACTTTTGCCGTAACATTCCGGAACTTGGGTTTGCCCTATCTGCCGATTGCAGGCATGTATGATGCGGGGGAAGATCAGACCTTCGTCAACCTCGTCCGCCATATGATTCTGCCAATCATGAGTATGGTGATTGTATCAGCCGCCGGGTATATGCGTTACATCCGAGCAAGTATGCTGGAAACTCTAGAATCGGACTATGTACGGACGGCACGTGCCAAAGGTCTCAAAAACCGTCGCATTATTCTGTTACATGCCTTTAAGAACGCATCTGTCCCGCTGATTACCCTCATCGGTCTTGATCTTGGCTTCATTCTGAGCGGTACGGTGATTATTGAAGAGATCTTTGCCTGGCCGGGTATGGGACGCCTGTTTATAGACAGTTTAAATCGCTCGGACTATGCCGTACTTATGGGCATCGTGATGCTTACGGCAGTAACGGTCATTTTCTTCCAGATCGTGACTGACCTAGCCTACGCTGTTGTTGATCCTCGCATCAAACTGGCGAAATCATAAGAGGGAGCGGCAATGCCTAACGCGAGCACAAAAGGTAATCCGGCACGGTTAACAGCCGAAGATATATCTGCACTGCAACCGCAGTCGCAACGGGCGCGAGCGTGGCAGCGCTTTCGTGCACATCGCATGGCGATGGTGGGGCTTATGATCCTTATCCTGATTATAGTATACATCGTCGGTGGATCATTTATATATTCCGAGGAATACGCCAACGATACTAACATTCGGAACAAATGGGCAGCTCCTTCAATTGAACATCCAATGGGCACAGACAGCGTGGGGCGTGATCTTCTAGCCCGTACCATCTACGGTGGCCAGATTTCACTGGCGATCAGTGTTGTCTCTGTCGTAATCACCATGAGTTTGGGAACATTCCTCGGCCTGGTCTCCGGATTTTACGGGGGATTCCTGGACAGTATCATTATGCGCATTTCCGAAGCACTCATGGCTATCCCTGGCTTGTTTTTACTACTCGTACTGACTAAGTTTATTGGCACCGACTTTGAAAACATAGTCATTCTGGGGCGGAAGATCAGTGGGAGTGTGATCATTATCATCTTCGTCCTAGGCTTCACGGGTTGGATGGGCCTGACGCGCATTGTCCGTGGCCTCGTCTTATCTCTACGGGAGCAAGAATTTGTTCTGGCCGCTAAGGCAATAGGCGCGAACAATCCTCGCATAATCTTCACGCACATCCTACCAAATGTGTTCGCTCCAGTTATCGTAGCGACGACGCTCGGCATTGCCGGGGTCATTCTGGCGGAAAGCGCTGTCAGCTTCTTAGGCTTGGGCGTGCAACCCCCTACCGCCAGTTGGGGCAATATTATTCAACGCGCGCCGGAACGCATTGAGACGGCCTGGTGGGTATGGTTTTTCCCTGGTTCATTGATTCTATTGACGGTTTTGGGCGTGAACTTTGTAGGGGATGGTCTTCGTGATGCACTCGATCCGCGCAGTAAGAAAAACTGACATGATAACCTACAAAATATTGGAAAAACCTGAGGAATTAGAAATCTTGGTTGATCTTCAGGCCAGTATCTGGGATACAAGTGACCGTAATAGTACACCTCACAATATGCTTATGGCTATTGCCTATGCTGGGGGCCTCGTGATGGCCGCCATCGCAGAGAATGGGTGTTGTGTCGGCTTTAGTTTTGCCTTCGTCGCCAAACGCCAAGACGAATTTGTGCTTTGGTCACATATGACGGGCACGCTGCCCCAATACCAAGGCCAGGGGATTGGCAAGCAACTAAAGTTTGAGCAGCGCCTATGGGCCCTTGATCAAGGTTATAAGCGCATTAACTGGACAACTGATCCCTTGCAAATGGGAAATGCAAATTTCAACATACGGCATCTAGGCGCCAAAGCCGTGCTCTACATGGTCAATCACTATGGGTCGATGAATGATGCCCTCAATAATGGCATGGCGACAGATCGAGTTGAATTCTCATGGGAATTGGAAGATCCGCGCGTAGTTGCCGCAGCCAGCGGACGGACCCTCACACCAATTGCAGCTCATTACCCACCAGAGAATTTTCTGCTGAAGTGTGATGAAGCGAATTTACCCCAGTTAAACCAGATTGATAAGCTGGAAGATGTATTCTACTTCGTTGAAATTCCAGACAGTATTAACACGATTAAACGTGCGAACATCGAGCTGGCAAAGCGCTGGCAATTCGCGCTGAGGCAGGTCGTCATTCCAGCCATGCAACAGGGTTATATGCTGGCTGATTTTGCCCGCGAGGGCAATCGCGGTTGGTATGTATTGGCACGCTCGAAAGGAGTAACTCTTCATGAAATCGATCACGATTTCTGACATTCAAGTTCATGCAATTGCCGTCCCACTAGTAGAGCCGCTGCGTACCAGCTTTGGCATAGAAGCCCACAAAGCTGGCGTGATTGTGGAACTCACAACGGAGGACGGGATTACCGGATGGGGCGAAATATCGGTCAGCAACGCACCAGGCTACGGCTCAGAAACTGTAGGAACAGCTTTGCACATTGTTCAGATGTTTCTGCGTCCCCTGCTATTAGATCAAACCTTCAGCGATCCAACACAGGCCGCGAAATTGATGAAAACCGTACGCGGCAATCATCATACGCGTGCTGGTGTGGAATACGCCGTATGGGATGCCTTTGCTAAAGCCAATAATATGCGCCTGACTGACCTGCTAGCCCATATGCTGCCGGACGGGCACGCCTCAGAAGGAAAGGCAACTGTAGGCGTCAGTATCGGCATTCAGCCCAGCATTGATGCCACACTCTCCATCATTCGCCTTCGTCTTGATCAGGGTTACCAACGCATCAAACTGAAGATTCAACGGGGATGGGACGTAGAACTCGCGAAAGGCGTTCGTGCCGCCCTGCCAGAAATCACCATAATGCTGGACGCCAACAGCGCCTACACCTTGGAAGATCGTGACCATCTAAAGCAGTTAGATGCGTATGATTTGCTGATGATCGAACAGCCGCTGCAATATGATGATATTTATGAGCACAGCAAGCTCCAACCCCATCTGGAAACGGCTATCTGTTTGGATGAGAGCGTCAAAACAGCACGTGATCTCAAACTCGCCCTGGAAATTGGCGCATGCCGCATCTTAAACCTGAAACCGGCTCGCGTTGGCGGCTTTACGGAAAGCCTGGAAATCTACAAGGTGTGTGTTGAACATAATACACCTCTCTGGGTTGGTGGCATGCTGGAAACAGGCATTGGAAGGGCGGCAACGCTCTCGTTCGCCTCGCTGCCGGCTGTAAATATGCCATCCGATATTTCTGCAACTAGCCGCTACTATAATCCGGATATTACCGAACCCCCCTTTGTTCTAGGGGAGGACAGTACACTCTCCGTGGGCGATGGCTATGGAATAGGTGTTGAAGTGCAGCGTGACCGTTTGGAAGAAGCAGTAGTTCGTTGGCAGCAGGATAATGCCTATGGCTAGATCAGGTCCAGCATCCGGCAACAGTTGATAATGCCAAGCGCGCTCGGAGGTAGCCTCAGCCCGACGCTCCTTGGCGCTGCAGTCAAAAACCCCTTCCAGATGATGGGTGTGAAAACTGGAATCGACCTTCATCGCCCTGGTTTTCGGGGTGACTTTGCCTTTCTGGCGATGTTAAGCGGACTACGGCAACGGGTAGTATAGCATGTCACGGATGGACCAGACTCGGTCTGTCAGGCCCAGCGCCCTGGCTGGCGTTCGCTGTCGATAACGCCTGTGGTGGCTACTTAAGCCATCTGCCCTGATTGCCAGTATTGAGCCGCATCAACACATTTGAAGAATAATCACTTGATGGCGCAGCAAAACATTCTCGGCCATGAGCTCGCCCTATCGCGTGCCATATCGGCCAGACATCCAACAGCCAACGACTGTGAACTGGGTTTGGTCCACTGCTTCAAGCGGTTTTTAAGTCTCCACAACACAGTCATGTCACAAAGCTTCGCCCGCTGAATCAGTCGCTGCAAAAACATGATCTCGCTTCCTCGGGTTGGAGATTTACCCAAAATGCGAAGGAGTATACCGAGGTTCAACAAGGAGCAGATACTATAAATGCCTTAAGTAGCCACCACAGGTGTTCCAGAATCACGGTTATTGCGGACATTGCTACGGATTGACGGTGAAAGTCGTCCACGAACAGCAAGAAACTCAAGAAAAGCCGACACATCCTCGATCACATGAGGACGACTGAACTAGTTGCCAACCTGTTTCGCAGCACGCAGGCGGAAGAAAAGTTGCGTCGTCCACACGCGCAGAGACACGTTGCGACGATTACATTGCAAGGCCCGATGGTTCCCGATCAGCCACCGCTCAAACGCGATAGACAAATCGAGCCTCATTAGAAATTTGGCTAACTTTCGGTTCCGTCGCAGTTTGAACCGTTGGTCCGCCCTTCCAATCGATCACTGAGCCATCCGATGATCATCAGTGCGGACGCGTCTGCTGCATCGTGATCGACACCCGGGTAGCGCACAAACTGCACGTCTTCGCCCGCTGCGCAGCGCCGCGCGAATTCTGCGTCGCTGCCCTCGATGGGGATGAGCGTATCACTCGTGCCGTGCGCGATCAGCAGCGGTACCGAGATCGGCAGTCTGGGCGTGTTTTGCTCCATCAGCGCCTTGACCGACTCCAGCTTAAGAATGTCTACGGCGAGATATTCCGAGGGCGGAGAAAGCTCGCCGAGAAGCAAGAAAGCGGCAGGCGTTGTCACGCAGGTACTGGCGATGCGGTCGAACTGCTGACGCCGATCCGGTACGATCAACTCGTCAAGATTGATGTCGGCAAACATCTGGCTCCAGGCAGCAACAGCATACGTAAAAACGACAGCACCCCGCGCCTTGTCCATGCTGTAGGTGAGAATACCTTCAAGGTCAATGGCAGGGGCAGATGCAGCGACGGCGACGAGATTGAGTTCCGGAGCATACTGCGCCGCAAGTTGTGCCGTCCACATCGATGAGTGCCCGCCTTGGGAACGGCCCCAGACGACGAAACTTTCGCTAGCATTCGCATCAAGCTGGCGGGCAGCGCGCACGGCGTCGAGAACTGACGCTGCCGCAACCTCACCGATCAAATAGGGGTGCACACCAGATGTACCGCGACCGGGGTAATCGGTGGAGACAACGACATATCCCTCCGCAATCATCGTGTCGATCTCGGGGATACCAGCGAATGGTGTGCGTGTGTGGCCGATACCACACACAGGAAGATTCCCAATCGTCCCTTGGGCGAATGCCAGAACCGGTCGTGGAGCGCTGCTTGCCCCTTCAGGCGCAGCAACCACGCCACTCACGACGATAGGCTCGCCATCGACCCCTACAGACGTGTAGAGAATGCGCCAACCCACTGCCCCTTCCGGGAGCGCATCCGTGATTTTCTCGCTGCGGACAAGCGAACCCGGTACGGCAGCAATCTCTTGCGCGAGCGCCTGTGGCGGCGTGTAAAAATCGGAGGGCGTTTGAGGGGTGACCGCACGCCAGACGAAATACGTGATTACTCCTATGACTGCCACCACAGTTACCGCTAGGACAGGCCATCGGCGTCTAATGAATCGTTGTGTGGCAGTGACCATATGAAAAGACTCCATTGAGTTGAGCGTTGCATCGGGTGAAGCCTACCAAAGACAGACATATGTATACGCGCTGAATCAGTTGAAACACCTCAGATGGTAGCGGCAATCACGAGTTCGCGGCTGTCCGACGACAATGACTCGTGATGACAGCGCCGTTCTGATCCGGCATCGCGTTGATTATATCTTATAGATAAACCACTTAGATACTGACAAAGTAGCTGGAATATACTGCTCGGTCCACCGAAACTTGAAGTCAGCAGCTTCAGGATGACAGTGAAACGCCTACACGAGTGCTGGATAATCTCTGCGCGTGTGATTGTGTCTGATGGCACCACGGGTCACGCCCACACATGTTTTTGTGGGTTCATATGTAGACAATCGGGCGAGAAGTGCAGTGTGAAGATGCGGATATCGACTCAGATAGTCGTGTACATCCGGGTTTTGTTACCAATTGGCGCGATCCTACAGAATGAACAGCAGCCTGTGGTGGCTACTTAAGCCATCCGCCCCGATTTTAGCTGTTTGGGCCGCATAGCGGTAGTCATGATGCAAGCCACCCAAGACGGGATAACTGTGAACGAAACCAACGACTGCAGCCTGAGTTTAGTTGAATGCTTGAAGCGGTGTTCGAGTTTCCAAATCGCAATCACACCATAGAACTTCACCCGCTGGATCAGTCGTTGGACAAACACTTTCTCGCTCCCCATGGTTGGCGATGGAGGCCTAAACATGAAGGAGTATACCGAGTTTTCACAACGAGCAGATGCGATGGATCCGTTAAGTAGTCACTACAGGACCCCTTCGCTCATGTAGAATTTTCAACTGTTCCTGTTTGCAGGCCCCAGACGCATTCTCAACTATTTCTAAAGGTGCTCCCCTTCTCGAATCATTCAACCAATGTGATGATACGTCTCCCAGCCAAAATAAGTCTCGAAGGCTTCTTGCAGGATCGCGCCAGAATGTGAAGCATTCATGGCAGCATGATGCTCAAAGCCATTCTTAACGATATACCGCAGTAACGCCTGTAGATCAGAGACTTCCACCAGCGCCCGACTACCAAAAGTCTCCATCGGGTCATCAACGAACATACCGTCGCCTACATAGGCCTTGATGACGCCATTTCGATCATCAGTAGTCACGCGAGCATAACTGAATGGCCCGGCAGGTGTGCGACCTTCGACTATACCGTAGGTGTTTTCATCGCCCAGTGTTGAGCCCAGGATGGGCGCATAACCCATCGCGAAGTCTTCTTGAGGGAAGAAACTCTTTGCCCAGTTCCCACAATGGAACAACACGCACTTATTTGGATCATCAGCGTAGTTGTTGTTCCAATCGACCAGAGCACTAGGTGTACCAGATGCCAGCTGAAGCGCGTACATCGATACAACGCCAGTAACATCGACTTCACAGGCACTAGGTAATAATTGCTCGCTCATCATACTCATCAATGTGCAAACATTGACGCCATAGTTCAACTGTAGCGAGTCCCAGCACTGAATAGCTGAAGCAGTGATGTCGAGTTCCTGCATCCAGTCATCAATGATAACGCCGATTTTTGCCATTTTGAGGATTGATGGCGATGGTACGCTGTCAGTCTTTACATAACGTGTGATGCGATCGATGCGTTCTTTCACACGGCTGTCATCATCCGCCAGCTTACGCGCCGGGCCAAATATATCAGTCAGGTCAATGGTCTGCACGCTCATGCCGACAGATTGCAGCAGTTTCTCGCTGTAGCGGGTGGTGTTGAAGGCATTAGGCCGTGCACCAATCGCTCCCAGCCGTGCATTTCTCAGGCCCTTCACCACACGACATACGCCAACAAACTTCTTGAGATCTGCTTTAAAGGACTCATGGGTGGGATGAACGGTATGCAGATCAGTGACAGTGTAGTTATAGCCATACTGATAAAGGTTGTTGCAGACGGATATCTTTCCGCAGAAGGCATCTCGTCGCCGAGAAGGAATCAACTGGTCAAGGTCGTCAGGGTACGCTTGCACCAAAATTGGCACATTCAGGCCCAAAAGTTTAATAGTCTCGGCAATACCTTTTTCATCGCCGAAGTTCGGCAGGCAAACTAAAATACCGTCGATTTCGTCCCGGTGCTGCTTGAACAGATCGGCGCATTTCTTAGCATCCTGCCAGGTCTCAACTGCACCCAACTTGGTTGCATCCTCATCAAGTATGACCGGCCTGATATCGTGTTCCGCCAGTACAGCAAGGATGTCTTGACGACCTTCAGTGATGAGTTGGTCCGGGAAAAAGTCACGGTTGCCAACGATGACGCCAAGCGTAGTGTTGTGCTGCATATTTTCGTCCCTTCAAGAATATGTTTAACCTAAAGCACGCGCTGAACCGCCCGCTGCCAGCCAGCATAGAACCGCTCGACCGTCGCTGCATCCAGCGCGGGGTGATAGTCATCAAAGCGAGCGGGCAGTGCTGCCAGCTCATCAAGAGACGTGTAGATACCAAGCCCAAGGAGACCAGAGAAGACCGCCCCCAATGCGGATAGTTCTGGCAAGGCCGATGCACGCAGACGTAACCCGATCATATCCGCAGTGAATTGCATCAGAAATCGGTTGGCGACTACACCACCATCGCCCTGCACCATCTGAAGCGGGATACCCGCGTCCTGAGCCATGAGCGTGAGCACATCGCGCACCTGGTAGGCAATCGATTCAAGTGCTGCGCGGACAACATGAGCGCGTGTACTGGAAGGGGTTAGACCTACAATCGCTCCCTGTACATCAGCTCGCCAATAAGGAGCGCTGAGGCCGACAAACGCGGGCACCAGGTAGACGCCATTGTTATCCGGCACGCTCTTTGCGAGTATTTCCGTTTCTGACGAACCACGAATAAGTTCAAGCTGATCGCGCATCCACGTGATGGTCGCCCCCGTGAAATTGATGATCCCCTCAAAGGCGTAAACTGCCTGATTACGGTAGACCCAACCGATCGTGGTAACAATCCCATGTGAGGAGCGCACCGGCAATGTACCTACATTCAATAGCACAGATGAGCCAGTCCCAAAGGTGATTTTGGCCCCGCCCGGGATGTAACACCGTTGGGCGAACAGCGCTGCCTGCGAATCACCCATAACGCCACAAATCGGGATGGGGTGATCCAGTAGGCCTTCGCAGTCTGTCTCTCCAAAATGAGCCATGCTCTCGCGTATTTCTGGCAGGGCCTGGTGTGGCACGCCGAACAGGTCGCAGAGTGTATCGCTCCATGCCAGCGTATTGATATCATAAAGCAGGGTACGACAGGCATTCGTGTGATCGGTAGCGAAGACCCGGCCCCCTGTCAGGCGATATATCAAGTAAGTATCGATCGTCCCGATGAGTGCCTCGCCCTGCAGAACCTGCTGGCGGATGCTGGGTTCCTTCTCCAGCAGCCATTTAAGCTTTGACGCGGGGAAGTAGGTGTCGATCTTGAGACCTGATAAGCGCTGAACCTCTGCTTCTGCACCGGCGCGGATCATCTCCTGGCAGATTGGATCGCCGCGCCGGCACTGCCAAACGATGGCCCGGAAGAGCGGTTGGCCTGTATCACGCGAAAATACGACGATGGTCTCGCGCTGATTGGTTATGCTCAGCCCAAGTACATCAGTGCTGACCTGTGGATGCTTTGCCAGCAGTTCACCAACCACCGCTAGCGTATGGCGGTATATCTCTTCCGCGTCATGTTCGACCCAGCCGGGCTGCGGATAGTACTGATGGTGCGACTGTACGTACTGGTCGATCAGCGTCCCATATGCGTCAAAGAGAAGGGCTTTGGTAGCGGAAGTACTCTGGTCTATCGCAAGAATGTGTTGGCTCATATGCTGACTTCCACCAGTGTGCGCGCGACTGCAGCCAGACCGTCCGCTGATATACCGTAATGATCGAAAATAGCGAACTGATCGCCATTATAGGTGTAAGTATCCGGGATACCAACGATCTTAAGTGGCGTATAGATCCCATACTGCATAAGAATCGCTGCACAGCACTCACCCAAACCACCATGCACGCTGTGTTCTTCTACAGTAATGATGGCCTGAGTCTCGCGGGCGGCACTGAGTAGCGCCTGCTGATCGAAGGGGCGCAGGGTGTGCATACTGATGACCCGGCACGACAAACCTTCGCTGGCCAACAGGTCAGCCGCAGCCAGTGCACGACTTGTCGGCTCGCCGATAGCGATGAAGGTGAGATCATGACCTTCGCGCACAGTAATAGCCTTGCCGATCTCAAACTGCGCATCTGCGGTGTGCAGGTGCGGCATCGGCTTTTTTCCGAGGCGTAGATAAACCGGACGCGGATGGTCGATAAGGGCCTGCACAGCAGCACGCGTTTCGAAGTTATCCGCAGGAGCAATGATGTCAATATTGTGGATACAGCGCAGCGCGGCATAATCGTGCAGCGAGTGATGTGTACTACCCAGCATCCCGTAGCTGACACCAGCGCTGATGCCAATAACACGCACTGGACGATCTGAATAGGCCACGTCATTCTTGATCTGTTCCAGGGCGCGGATTGTCAGGAAACAAGCTGGTGAAACAGCAAAAACGATTTTGCCGCCTGCTGCCAGCCCCGCAGAGATACCCACCAGATTCTGCTCCGCGATACCGACTTCTACTATCTGTTGTGGTAGTTCCTCACCAAAGGCCAACAATTTAGCCGACCCGCGGGAATCGCTGGTAACAACCAGCACATCGCGATTGCGCTGTGCAATTTCCAGTAAAGTGTCGGCAAAGACCTGCTGGTTGGGTTGACCCATCGTATTCAAGGTGATACCCCCTCGAGTACAGCTTGAGCAGCGTTCAGTTCATCAAGCGCTGCCGTCAGTTGATCGGCATTTGGCACTTTGTGATGCCAAGACTTTTCATCTTCCATAAAGCTAACGCCCTTGCCCTTAACCGTACGTGCCAGCAGCAGATTGGGCTGCCCTGCTGCGAAGGGTACCGCGTCCAGCGTTGCCGCAAGCGCAGAAACATCGTTACCGTCCACCTCACGCACAGCATAACCGAAGGCACGGAATTTATCTGACAAAGGCTCGAGCGCATTTACATCTTCTGTACGACCTGTGATTTGCAGGGTGTTGCGATCAATGATCACTACCAGATTGTCTAGCTGGTAGTGGGCGGCAGTCATGGATGCTTCCCAGACAGAGCCCTCGGCCAGTTCACCATCGCCGAGCAGGGTAAAGACGCGATAAACCTTATCATCCAGCTTCGCCGCCAGTGCTAAACCAACAGCCACCGACAGACCATGTCCCAATGCGCCGGTATTGTGCTCAATACCAGGAACTTTGCGCGTTGGATGCCCAACAAAATGTGTGCCGTTGCGGTTAAGGTCTGCCAGCAGAGTCTCCATTGAGAAGAATCCCTTATCGGCCAGTACAGCGTAAAGCGCCTCGACCGAATGCCCTTTGCTCTGTATATAGTGATCTCGGTCGACCTGATCAAAGTTGGCCGGCGAGATGTTCATGGTGTGGTTGTAGAGAACGTTGATGATGTCTACGCACGACAGACTGCCCGCTGTATGGCCTGCGCCGCCGCTATGGATGCTGGTCAAGATTGCCTTGCGGTATTCAATGGATTTTCGTCTCAGTTCAGTTGTGGTCATACCAGTCTCCAAGTTGATCCTGAGGACATGAAGCGGCACATTACACGATGTTAACTAGCCTGGACAACACCAATCGTAAGAATAATACAGGCATAGGTACGCTGTTCGCCGGTGGCGATCACCAGGGCTGTGTTTTCCGAGCGTGCTGCTTCGTAGAATGGGAAACGCTTCAGATGTTGGATCTCAATTCCGGGGAGGTGTTGGCGATATGCGTCGAAAATGGGAGGCTCGCTATCGTCATCGGGTACAATAGCGAGGGCTGCCTCAATCGGTATCGCCCCTGCGAGAACCCGCAATACATCGGTCAGACTCACTAGTCCGGGGGCAAGATTGAGATACACACGTTCAGCGTGTGGATGCGCTCCTGTGCTGAATGGGTAATTGCTGTCAGCGATTACGACCTGGGAACCATGTCCAGCAGCACCCAGTACGTGCAGTATTTGCGGATGAAGTAGTTCGTAGCGCAACATAAGTCCTCGTTATCCTTGACCCTGAAAATATCAAAAACTCTTGCTAAATATCTTTCCAGAAGTATTAGATTCAGGTGGGATTACGGTCGACCGTAATCCCACCGCAAAATCAATTATGCTTATTCGCTTTCTTCGCTCAGGACGAAGTCGGCATAGCGATCGGTGTTCTCAGGTGTGATGAGCAGGCAGTCAATGGACTGCTTTTCTTCAGCAGGCAGTTCACCCGTCTGAATGTAGATGTGCGCCTGTTCAACAGCCAGATCGCTGAAAACAGCCAGCGGCTGCAGCACAGTGGCGTCCAGCCCACCCTGCCGAATCGACTCGACCGCGTCCGGGCTGCCATCCAGACCAACCACGAACACATCGTTCAAACCAGCCGCTTCCAGCGCTGCAACAGCACCCAGTGCCATCGTGTCGTTACCGCTGATGACGCCTCGGATGTCAGGGTTACCCTGGATGATGGTCTCCATCACCTGGAAGGCTTCCGGCTGGCTCCAATTCGCAGTCTGAACCGCAACCAGTTCCATATCCGGGAAGTCACCAATCACGTCGTTGTAACCCTGCGAACGCACACCCGCATTCGTGTCCGTCTCGCGCCCCAACAGCTCCACATACTGTCCTTCTTCGCCCATCAGCTCCACGAAGTACTCAGCTCCCGCAACCGCACACGAGTAGTTGTTGGATACCAGCTGCGAAGCAGCAACCCCCGTAGCGTTAATCTCACGATCCACCAGGAAAGTCGGAATGCCCGCATCCTTGGCCCGCTGAATCGGCGCAATCGACGCATCCGCACCCGCATTGTCCAGGATGATCGCTGCCGCACCCTGTGAAATCGCAACATCGAAATGCTGGTCCTGCAGGTTCGGATCATCGTCATGCACAAGCACCAGCGTCTCGTAGCCGAGCGCTTCGGCACGCGCCGAAGTGATGTCAGCGATCGCCTTGAAGAACGGATTGTCATGTGACGGTGTAATGATCACTACCAGCTCACCGTCACCCATCGGTAGATCTTCGACACTATCCTGTGCAGCAACACCGATGAAGCTCATCGCCAACAGTGCAAATACAAGAACGATTAAAAACAACCGATTAAAGACCTTGTGAATCATGGTAAACCTCCACTTTGAATGAGAATTTGTTGTACATAAGTCGTTATGTATGTTAATCGATGCAATAGTTCCCTCCTCGATCGATTTTGAACACATTGTCAGACATCCCGCTGCTGCAACCGTGCTTGAAGCTGGTCAATAATCACAGCAAGAATGATCACAACCCCAGTAATGACAATCTGCCAGAAGGAACTTAAGCCTTCCAGCACCATACCATTGCGCAAAACGCCAATAACAAAAGCGCCGATCAGCGTGCCAAGGATGGTACCTCGGCCACCGGCCAACGAGGTGCCGCCGAGGACAACAGCAGCAATAGCATTCAATTCGAAGGTGTCACCGGTAGCAGGATGTGCGGAGACAAGCTGCGAGGAGATGATCAGCCCGACCATCGCAGCACAGAAACCAGAGATCACATAGGTGAGTGTCTTTACACGCTTTACTCGCACTCCTGAAAGCTGCGCCGCGCGCTCATTACCACCGATGGCGTATACCTGGCGTCCGAAAGGCGTCTTCTGAGAGAGGAAAATGGCAATGATAGTCAGGACCAGCATGATCCAGATGGAATACGGCAGTTCGAGAAAAGTTCCCGCACCCAATTCAGGGAAACCCGTATTGCCCAATGCCGGGCTACCAATGAGATTAGGATATGTCGCGCCACTGTTGCTCAGAAGTGCGAGGCCACGTGCGACATACAACATACCCAGCGTGGCGATGAACGGCGCAACATTAAAGCGGGTGATGATAATGCCGTTCACCAGACCTATCAACATACCGACAACCAGTGTCAGCAGGATGACAATCATGACGTTGAAGTACACTGTAATGCCAAACAACTCCAGAATCAGACCTTCATTGATCAAGGCTCCAGCGATCATACCGGCCAGCCCTACAATAGAGCCAACAGATAAGTCAATGCCACCCGCGAGAATAACGTACGTCATACCAATGCCCAGAATGGCGTTGATGGCGACCTGCTTGGTGAGAATAATCAAGTTGCTAGAACTCAAGAATGAATCGTTGATAATCGCAAAGAAACCGAATATCAAAAACAGAGCAATAAACGCTCGCAATCGCAGCAAAACCTTGCTTACAGACATGCCGAAAGTGGAAGACTTAGCTGAAGGCACTGCACCTAGCGCTGGAGATGGTGTTTCTGTCTGCTGCATCATTTACGCTCCTATGGTTTCTGGCGTTTGTGTAACGCCATGGCCGATAGCTGAGGCTTCGACCAGGGCTTGTTCAGTGGCCTCGGCACGAGTGAACTCGCGCGTGATGCGACCTTTTGACATAACAATGACACGGTCTGCAATGGCCATAACTTCCTTTAACTCGGTCGAAACAAAAATAATGCCCAAACCTTGCTGAGCCAGTTGAACAACAATGTCGAAAATTTCCTGCTTGGCACCTACATCAATGCCGCGTGTGGGTTCGTCCATCAGTAGCACACGCGGAGCCGTCAGCAAGGCTTTACCGACGACAACCTTCTGCTGATTGCCACCACTGAGCGAACTGATGAGATTGTCTGGGTTGCTTACTTTGATCGACAATTCCTTAATATAGGATTCAACGGCGTTGCGTTCTTTGTTACGGCTCAACATCATGCCAGCGAGATAGCGCTGTAGGCTGGCGATGATCATGTTGTTGTGTACAGACATCGTCTGGACCAGACCTTCGCGCTGGCGGTCTTCCGGGATCAGCATCAGACCCTGTTCGATACGTTCGCGAATATGTGGTGACCGGGTTACTTTACCGTCTAGAGTGATTGTCCCTGCGGTGTAGGGGAGCAGTCCCATGAGACACTCAAAGACTTCGGTACGGCCCGAACCCATAAGCCCATAGAAACCCAGGATCTCCCCGGTATGGAGGTCGAAAGAAATGTCCTCCAGGACAAAGCCGCTGCCAGAGGGACGCGGGAGCGTCAAATTACGCACGGATAGCAGGATCTCACCGATCTCATGAGCCTGGGGTTCGTACTGACGATTAGCATCGCGCCCAACCATATTCGCGACAATCCAGCTCAGATTAACAGTATGCATTGGTGCTTCGGCCACAAGCTCACCGTCACGCAGTACAGTGACATAATCACCGATCTGCATGAGCTCTTCTAGTTTGTGGGAGATATAGACAATGGATACGCCCTGTGCCTTTAGCTCACGAATGACTCGGAACAGAACTTCAACCTCTGTCGTGCTGAGGGCTGACGTCGGTTCGTCCATAATAAGAATACGAGCATCAAGTGCCATCGCTTTGGCGATCTCGACAATCTGCTGCTGGCCGATGCGCAGGTCTGCAACCAAAGTACGTGGGTTAATCGGCTGTTCAAGTTGAGCGAGCAAATCGCGAGCCCGATTCTCCTGACTGCGGTGATCGACCACGACACCACCCAGCGTGTATTCATGGGCCATAAAGATGTTTTCGGCAACATTCAGATTGGGAAACAGATTGAGTTCCTGATAAATGATCCCAATTCCCAGCGCAGCAGCCTCCCGAGGCGAGCGCGGTGCGATCTCTTTGCCTTGCAGTATTAGGCGGCCAGATGTTGCTTCCTCGACACCAGCGAGTATCTTCATCAGTGTGCTCTTACCGGCACCATTTTCGCCGATCAGAACATTGACCTTGCCCTCGTATATGTTGAAATCCACCGCATCAAGCGCAACAGTACCGGGGTATACCTTGGTCACCTTTTCCGCATGGAGCAGTACTTTACCAGGCTGACTCATCCGCTGACCTCCTCGAGGCGAATAGGTATTATCACTATTTCGTCTCGGTCATCGAAGGTGAAGGCACCCAGGAAGCGAATCGTTGCGCCAACCCGGTCATCAATGTTGAATTCAGTCAATACTTGCTGATCAATGCGTTCTTTCATCGCATCCGAGACCTGCGCGAATTCAACCTGGTTGGTGAAGTCGTTGAACTGAATAAAACCGACCGCATCGCGTAGTGCATTGCCGCGTAAAACTGGGCCGATAGCAAGGAAAATATCAGCCGTCCCATCGAAAGGTGATAGATCAAGCTCGGCCAGGCCAACGCGCGATTCTCGGTTGACTGTGATAATCCGGGCTTCACCTCGCGTCATGAAACTGTATGGCCCTGTACTGGTACGATTGCCATATTGTTCTGTGGCGGCTTCTTCGTTGGCGTCGAGCTCGACGAGAAGCTGGGATATATCGACAGCGTTTGCTTCCATTGTGGGCACAAACTCAGTGTCCCAGATTGAAGCAACGTAGTTCGCTGGATTAAAACCAGTTTTGGCTTCGGCGTCATCTTCCAGCGAACGTACAGTAGCAAGTGTGCAACCGCTGCTCACGATAAGCAGGGGCAAGAAAAGCATAAGCAGAAAGCGGTTTATAGGCATACATCTCAACCTTTGGTCTCATATAGACGTATAGCATCGAGCAGCCCCTCTGCTGTTCGAATGTCCGTGATAAGAACGTTGATCCATCCACCACGGAGAGCGCCCAGGATGGCAGGAATTTTACGTTGGCCACCAGCAATGCCGACCGATCGTCTTGCTTTACTGAGCTGTTGCAGCGACATGCTGATGACTCGCTCATCGTAAACTGTGATAACAGGCTGACCCTGTGCGTCGAAAAAGTGGAGGCAGATATCGCCCACTGCCCCGGCATCGCTGATCGCGCTGAGTTCCTCTGGTGAAAATACGTTGCCACTGCTGGCAAGCAAACGCGATGGTTCGACACTGCCAATGCCAACCAGAGCCAGTGAAATCTCATCGAACAATCTGACAGCCTGCTGGACGAACTGGTCAATCAGAAGCGCTTCGCGCATTTCTGATGAACGAACGACCCCTGGTGCTGGCAAGAACACGGGCGTGCCCTGCACCAGACCAGCTAGTCGCTCGGTAAGACGTGATGCATAAACTTCTGCTGAAGGATTGCCAACACCACCAAGTATCTGTATTACCTGCACATGAGTCGGTTTGGTCAGGGGCTGCATAGCATTGACCATTGCGAGCAGCGTCGAACTCCACGAGGAGATGCCGATCTTTTCGTTGGCATCGAGAGTGGTTTCAAGATAGAAGGCGGCAGCACTACCAATGTGATGCTGCAACGCAGTCTCATCGGTATCATCGCAATCTACAATGATGGCCGCCTTCAGACCGTAGTGATCACAAAGAGCGCTTTCCATATCAGCATGCGCGCCTGTTGGCATGGTAACCGTGACGCGAACGATGCCTTCTTGGACTGCTTGCTTCAGCAGGCGCGAAACCGTTGCTTGAGAAATATCAAGTTGTTCAGCAATAATTGTCTGCTTTGCACCCAGCGTGTGGTACATGTAGGCAACGCGGGCGATTAAACGGTATTCTTCAGTACTTAGCTTTTTCATATGAATATTTATTCAACGCATGATAGTTATTTTAAATGAGTATAACCTTAATCAAATCAGTTGTCAAATAATGGCAGGCGGCGGTGGCTACTTAAGCCACCTGCACTGATTTCCGCTGTTCACGCCGCGCAGCGGTAGTCATGATGAAAGCCGCCCAATGGGATAACTGTGTACCAAACCTGTGGGGGCTACTTAAGCAATCCACCCTCAATTCCATTATTGAGTCGCATGGATGCAGATGCATCCGTTAAGTAGCCACTCCAGGCTTTCGCATGGCTTATGCGCACCCCTTAGATAACTATGTCAGTAGCAGTCCTTTTAAGGTCGCACAATATTATCCTTCGCTCAAGTTTTACTGTATGCATTTCCAGCGATTTCTAGTTACAAGTTAAATACTTGACTTCGGCAAAAATCTCCGCTATCCTATAATTAACCTACCGGTCAGTTATCAAAGACACCGCTATGCCGCGACCAGATGTAAGCGATGAACGCATCCCCCAGATTCTCGATGCTGCCGCGCTGATCTTCAGCCAGCACGGAATCGATGGTGCCAGCATGGCCCAGATCGCCGACGCGAGCGGCGTCAGCAAGGCGACGATCTATCACTATTTCGCCAGTAAAGACGCGCTCATCCTGGCTTTGGTAAAGCGCTTATTTGATGCCAATCAACCTGACCTCGCAAAACTGAATGCCGGGACTACACCCGCTGCGGATCGTCTGCACACCTACAGCATGGACCTCGTTGCGTTGCTAGAACAGAACCGCGTGCTGACACCCATCATTGCAGAAATCCGCGCCCGTGCCGATCGCATGGAAGCGATCCAACCGGTGATGAGTGCCTATTTTGCGACTTACATCCGCACATTCACGGAGGTCATCCAGCAGGGTATTGACCAGGGCGAACTGCGCGAGACGGTCACAGCAAGTGACGCGGGCCTAACCTTTGTCGCCTTGGTGGAAGGTGCTATCCTGATCGCTCAACACACCGGACAACCACTGGAACGTGTGATGGCTATCAGCGTAGACACCTTTCTTGCAGGATTGAGGTAACAGGTTTTTTTACGTCTATAATCTACCGACCAGTTAGTTAATAAAGGAGCCGGTCATGAAAACACCGCTACACACTGAGCATCCACGCATCAACTGGGACTATCCGCCACCGCAAAATGCCCTGGATCACTTCGTCGGGCCGGGTGCGACTCGCGCTGAACTGCTGCTTCAATTCGTGCCGTCCGCCCTCGCCACACTGGGCTTGATCGCTGCTGCCGTCATCGGCGATTGGGGTTGGACTCCCGTACAGCTTATCGTCGCTGGAATACTTACGCTGGATATGGTCGGCGGCGTCATCACCAATGCGACCAGTAGCGGCAAACGCTGGTATCATCGCCTCGGACAGGACTTCCGCCAGCATATGTTGTTCGTGTTGATACACATCGCGCAGCCGACGCTGGTCGTGCTGTTCTTTGATCCCGGCAACTGGATGTTTGTAATCGGCAGCTACAGCTATCTGATGCTGGCATCCCTGCTGATCCTGCTCACGCCACTGTACCTTCAGCGCCCGATGGCGGGTTTGCTGCTGATGGGTGGCTTCTTTCTGTCGCTGTATGTGTTGCCCGTACCCGAATATTTCGAGTGGTTTCTACCGGTGTTCTACACCAAGTTGTTGAGTAGCCATCTGCTGCGCGAGGAACCCTATCGCCCCGAAGCGGAGGTGCAGTCATGACGAACCAACGGATTCTGGTTGCCGGAGCAACGGGCTATCTGGGGCGCTATGTCGCGCAGAGGCTGAAACAAGACGGATGGCAGATAAGGGTGCTGGTACGGAATGCGGATAAGCTGGCACAGGAGGGGCAGGCATTGGCTCCGGCCATTGACGATTGCGTGGATGAGATCGTCACCGGCGATGTCACACGCCCTGAGACACTGCGCGGCGCAGCCGACGGGGTAAATGCGGTGTTTTCGTCAGTCAGCCTGATGGGACAGACAGGCCGCCTGACCTGGCATGATGTAGATTACCTGGGCAATCGCAACATCCTACACGAAGCGCAGCGTGCCGGAGCGCGGAAATTCGTCTATGTGTCTGTTTTCAAAGCCGAACAGATGCTGGACATCCCCATCGTCAAGGCGCATGAGGACTTCGCCGCCGATCTCGCCACTTCAGGAATGGACTACACAGTGATCCGCCCGACCGGGTATTTCTCCGACCTGGGTGCTTTTTTCGACATGGCGCGGTCAGGTCGCGCCTATTTGATTGGCGGCGGGCACAAGCGCATCAACCCCATTCACGGCGCAGATCTTGCGCGAGTCTGCGTAGACGCGCTCGCCGACGATGCACATGAGATCGATGTGGGTGGGCCAGAGGTGCTAACCCAGCGGGATATCGCACAAGCGGCCTTCGCCGCACTGGGCGAACCTGCACGCATCACACCCATACCCGCATGGCTGGCGCGGACGGCTATCAGCGCGGTTCGTCCTTTCCAGCGCGATCGGGCCGACCTCTGGCAGTTCTTTGTCACCTCGGCGGGGTTAGATAACGTCGCACCGACAACAGGCAAGCACCGGCTGATCGATCATTACCGGGCGCTCGCTGCGCGTCGGGGCGCGTCAGGCTGAAGTTATGTCCCATTGATCCGGTGCAACACCAGCCATTAGGACCAGGTTTTTCTGGAGAGTGCTGCGATACCCTGTCGGAAAGTGAGATTGACACGCTCAATGAATGCTGTTTGAATCCGTTCGCTGAACCCGAGTTGGCGCAACGCGCTCCGCAGGTTGGCACGGGTACCGCACAACATACGGGTGATGGCAAACTGGTTGTGGTGTTTATGCTTGACAAGTTGCCCGTAGAGTAGGACGCGACTAAAAAACCAGTGATCTTTGCGGGCGCGTTTCGGACGCGACCAATAGCCGAAATGAGCGGTGATGCTGTGAATATAGGCGGTAACCCGTCGGTGGTGATGACCGGAATACAATCAGCTAGTTGATAGGAAAACGGGTCATCTGAACGGCCCATCTACCTGAACTTTACAGTGAGGAGAGCAAGTAAGAACTTCTCAGTTCGAGAGGGTCGTAATGGCCTATCGAGTTTCCACCCGGTAATGTCAGGTTGTGACGGAACAGCAGGATTTGCAGGTCCTCCCTTCGCGTTCAGATTGTATCAGAGTGCTAATTGTCGCGTATGCAAAGGAGGACGGAGATGGAAACCACGAGATATCAGGGCACATGCCCCAATAGTGGGTCTTCAAATATGAGAAGCGAATATCCCGCAGATCTGTCTTCGCTTTACACCAGGACAACTCGCCAACTTCGACAGAGCAAGCTGGTTCATGAAACGCGCTGACTAGCCCTACTATTTCCCGACACAGTCAACGTTCATCGTAAGTTTCTGTTATCCATAGAATACATACGCAATACCGATTGATAATCTAACAGATTTGATGTACAAATCGACGCATTACTGTTGTCGATCTTAATGTTTTTCGTTATCGGCCGCGATGCGTTCGCACTGTTTTTGAGAACGCATACATGTCGGTCGATAACTCTCCACAACCCCGACAAGCAAGCAATTTACTGGAGGCGATCATGCCATCTCTCTTAACAAGCAGCTCGACGGGCAACGATGAAAACAGCAAGAATCTAATCGACGACCTACTAAAGGCCCTGGAAGGCCGCGATATCTCCAATGTAGACAATAAGAACCGCCGTGAAATGCTCCAAAAGGTGGATTCCCACCTCGAGAATCACCCTGATGATGACGCAATGCTGCTGTTGCAGGCGGAACTGTGCTTCGCACTCGATCAACGACCGGGGTTAGTAGGCGATTTCCTCGCCGAGTCAGCAGATAAGCTATCTGATCAACTGCGCTTCCGCCGCCTGAAAGAACGGGTTAACAGCGCGATCCAACGAAAACTTGAACGTGGTCGTCGGCTTCTGAAAGACATTTACGACGCAGCTGACGCGCTGGAGGCTTTTGAGCATGCTTGCTCACTCTCTGCCAACGAGCCAGCCATCTGCCTTGCAGCCAGCTTCGCCTACGTCAATGCGTTACTACCACCTGAGATCGTGCAGTCTGACAATCGACACCATCTCGGGTACCTGCTGACCCAGATACCAATCGAAAAATTGGCTGATTCCGCCGACCCTATCGGTCAAGCTGAGAGCTTTCTCACACAGGCCCTGAACAGAACCGAGGCAGATCCAACCTCTCGCCTGCGCATTCTGCGTCATATGTGCCTGTTGTGGGTGCTGCAGATCACGCATCAACCAGCCCTCGCATTTCCTGTGGAGATCAAGTCTGCAGGCCCCCTTGTCCTTCCGGATGACAGCGGGACTGTAATTCTTGCATACCTGGCAAAGACAGCAGCACAATCATTGAGAAGCAACCGGTTCAATACCTTTGACCAGATTATGCATGCGATTGAGCGAATCGCTCCTGGACTACCTGCTCGACACATTCTGCTGGCAGAAAAATCGTATTTGACGGGCGACCATGCGGCTGCAATCGAGCAATACCAACAGGCGGAACAAGCACTGGCACTCCCTGGTGCTTATGAACTGACGCAAGAACCTCTGATGCTCGATGAGGTAATCACCGAAGCCATTCGCAAACACGTTGAATGCGATCGCTGTGGTCACAAGTACAGCGTCCTTTTGACGACCTGCCCTATTTGTGGCCTTCAGCCCCAGCGTAGTCATCTGATATTCGATTCACTCATTCATCAAGAGACTTTCAAGGGCTTCTTGTCAGATGGTGATTTGATTGCATCGGGCTTGGCCAGGCTCGAACTCGAGTTCGGCGATCCTGTGCTCTCTATGAGCATCGCACGCCGAATAACTAATGAGGCGGTATTCGCAGATTTCCAGGAACGTATCCATGACAAGTTCCAGCAGCTCCCATTGGATGGAAATCAACTAGTACGTGGATTGGATAACCTGGGCCACTTGATAAACACTCAGGATCGTCCGGAGCTGACGAGTTTTATCAGCGACGATCTCTATTGTGATCCGCTGTTCTGGGCGCAGATAAACCAGCAGTACGGCCATATGCTGGTATCGCAGCTCGTCGATCATGGCCATATCACGTATGGGCAGAATATCCTGGACGCAGTCCAGCGAGCACATCCCGACTCGGAGGCTTTATCACACGCCAACATGCTACTGCATGAGCGCGTACAGCGTTTTCTCCAGCAGAAACGCAGCGAGGCTCACGATGCTCTATCGGCCAGTCGCAGTCAGGCGGCTATCGACGCTGCGACACAGGTCCTCATCATTGAGGACAACGATCTGGATATCAGGCTGGTCAGAGCCCGAGCGTACCAGCAGGCGAACAGGTTGGAACAAGCTTGTCGAGATTATCAGTACGTTGCAGACCATGGGCAGGGTCGTACGGCTGAACAGGCTGCTTTATCTGCAGCTGAACTATATGCCGCAATGGCGAACTACAAGCCAGCGTATGATCTGCTGTCACGACTCCCGGACATTGATGGAGTCAAGCCACTGCTGGCTGATGTCAGACGCCATGTGTTTGGGCAACCCTTTGTGGAAACAGTTCCCACTGATAGAGTGGTGATGATTGATACCCTGAGCGCCGTAAACCAGCAAGCAGTCCATGCCTACTTCGCAGTGAAAGTCACCTCCACACTGAGAGTGGTGGAAGGGCAGCATACAGTAGATGCTGTTATTGGCGAGAGTCTGCAGTTTTCCGGCATCATCGGGAGCTTGTACCACACTGAGGGCGAGCCAGTCTTCGCGCTCAGGCTTATTCGTGAGGTTGAGGATCACCGCCGTGAAGCTGGCGTTGCCATCGCTCTTGTAACGCGAGTCACCGGTGATAAACCGGAAACCGCTGAGCGGCTTGCCCTCGATCTCTGGGAGAAAATACGAAACATCCTGCCTGGGGCTCGTCTGCAGCTCTTCCAGTATGAGCCAGTCTATAGCCGCAGCGAATTGCTCAAATTGTTGCAGCCGTTTGAGGCCAACACGATTACCGAGATTGTTCGTCGGGAAACACCCGCAACGGATTCACACATCTATACAATCTCGCAATTCGCTCTGGGCGACCTGACGCTTCAGCGCCTGATGCACACACTCCTGGAACAGAATACCGACACCATGGTGAGCATTCATCTTGTTCCGACGACCCTGACGCCGTGGGAAGAAAAGATATGGGCTGAACAGCTCAGTCCTGGAACAACAGCACCGAGTACACAAGTTTCCCCCTATGGCGCGGATCTCGAGACGGCAGTGGATTGGGAATCCATCGACGACATGGCCATGCAGCAGCGGATGAGACATATCCTGCATGAAATGCGCTCATCCTGTTTCGTGATGCGCGTGCATGTCGCACTGGGTGAACCTGCGCCCACGCTGGTTGTTCAGCGAGTTGCTTCCGCGCTGTTCAACATCAATCAGAATTCGAAATCGCTGTTAGAGGGCGGTGTAGCATGGATCGAGGCTTCAGATACAGAATCCTTCACCGTAGCGAAGCGAAATCTCGAACACCTGGACGTTGAACAGTGGGGACATACACTCGCGCCGAAAGGCCTGGAGCGGATTCGATGGCTGGTAAATCATCGGGAAGCCACCATGGCATTACGCCTGCCCGTGCCAGATTCGATGGGGGTAGCGGGACTTGAGCTGCTTGAGACTCGCCCTATCGCGCCGCCTTCTGACATTCCAGGTGAGGGCGTTGTATTGGGAAAGTCGGTTTATCGACGGTACAACAGCCAGCTTACGATCAGACAGCTTAGTGAAGACAGACGTCGCCACACCTACATCGTAGGCAAGACAGGCAGTGGAAAAACAACGCTGATGCAGCGGATGGCTCTGCAGGATATTCATCGCGGCGAAGGTGTCTGTATCGTTGATCCTCACGGTGATCTCGTCGAGGATATTCTGCAGCGCATTCCACCGCATCGCCAGAAGGATGTCATCATCTTTGATGCATCTGACTATGACCGGCCCATTGGGCTTAACCTGCTGGAACATAATGACGAGATGCACCGGCACATGATCGTTAACGAATTCATCGGTCTGCTCGTTCGCATGTACGACCCACATCAGCAAGGGATTGCGGGCCCGCGCTTCCAGCACAACGTCCGTCATGCGATGCTCACGGCGCTTGAGTTCGAGGGATCTACTCTCATTGAGGTTGTACGTATCCTGACTGACAGCGACTACGTGCGCGCCTTGCTTCCTCATATCAAGGATCCCATCGTTAAGCAGTATTGGGAGAAGCAGATCGCCAACACGAGTGACTGGCACAAAAGCGAAGTGCTGGATTATATCGTCAGCAAGTTCAGTCGATTTGTGGGGGATCGTCGCGTACGGCAGATCATCGGACAGTCTACATCCACAATAAATTTTCGTCACATCATGGACAATCGGAAAATACTGCTTGCCAACCTTTCCAAAGGTAAGGTCGGCGCAGAGAATGCCCAGTTTCTCGGCCTTCTATTCGTGAATGCTTATCTTATCGCTGCACTGGGGAGGGCTTCAGTCGAGAGGGAGCAGCGCCCGGATGCATATCTGTACGTCGATGAATTCCAGAACTTCGCAACAGATCTCTTTTCCGTCGTGCTCAGCGAAGGGCGCAAGTATGGAGTTGCCGCAGTCTGTGCCAACCAGTACCTGACACAGATCCCCTTCTCAGTCCGTGAAGCCGTGTTTGGCAACATCGGCACGTTAATTTGCTTCCGCCTCGGGCTGTCTGATGCGCTTACGATTCTTCCAGAGTTGCAGCCTGGCGTAGATGCAAGCAGCCTGATCAATCTGCCCCAGTTTACGACTTACACAAAACTCTTGTTAGATGGCAACTCATCACGCACCTTCACGATGCAGACTCTGCCGGAAGAGACGTTACCAGACGCGCAGTCTGCGGAACAACTGCGCGAATTTTCGCGGCAGCGCTACGGTACTGACACTATGGATGTCAATCGAGAGATTGAGGCACGAATGCGTTCCACAAAAGCCCCGAAGACCCGCTGGGCATAGCTTCAGCAGGCACGTGTGTCAGTACCATGGGATATAAGATGGGATCAGGTGGGCTCAATAACGTCGCGCACAAGCCTGATCCCTGTGGTGGCTGGTTAAGCGATCTGTCCAGCATTCCAGTCTTAAACCGCATAGACACATTTGTAGAATAATCACATGCTGTCACAGCAGAGGCATCAAGTAGCGCTCCAACAACCAACGACTGCAAGCCGGGTTTGGTCTACTCCCTGAAGCGGTTTTCGAGTCTCCCTGTCTCCGTACCACAGTCATGCCACAAACTTCGCCCGCTGAATCAACACTTGGAAAAACAAAGTTTCGCCTTCTTTGATCGGAGATTTGCCTATACATAACATACCGAGTCTCATTAAGAAGAAGACGGTATAGATCGCTTAAGTAGTCACTCCAGTGCCCGACCCAACCGCCGAGAAACCGAATTCCAAATCGCCCAAGGGCAAGAAAGTAAAGAATCAAGCACCGACTACTGACGAGGTTAGCTAATCTGTTTTTGTGCGAATGATATAGATTGTAAGCGCGATACTGCATAGCTTAAGAGTACAATTGCCAACATACTCCAAGGTAACCACCCATACAGATGATCGCTGTTATTAGTTGCGATGCGAATATACATGAAGAGCGACCAACATGCGCTGTAACCTATCACGATCAGGAGCCGCGCCAAAAGCGTTTTCACATCGAATAGCACCCAAACGAAGAGTGGAACCAACAACACAAAATCCCACGACCAGATATACGGTGTCACGATAGTCGTGAGCGCCAATGTCCATATCATCGTCTGGCTGTAATTATCGGTTCGCCACCACATTCGCATCACTAAAACAAATACGCCTACAGCCAGCAGTGCGAAAATCACCAACGCGCCCTGTAAACCGATAGCTAAGCTCAATATGTACAGTGTTGAAGGCTGCGCCCACTGTGGATTACGTCCAAGTGCCACGAAAAAGCTATCGAGCCATCCCGGAACACTGATGCATAATGGGATCAGCATGAGTAACGCGGCGACCACCGCGGTCAACACAAAACGCAGCACAACGCCCCAATTATGCTCACGATAAACCGCGATCAATAAGCCAGGTCCACAGAGGATCAAGAGTTGTGGTTTGGCCGCCGCCAGCACCAACAGCAGCGCGGCCAACATCGGACGCTGCCGGACATGAATTGCTGCCAGTAACATCAGCAAACTGATGAATACGCCAATCTGACCGAGCACCAACAGAGAAATATATGATGGCAGTAGATACGCACCTAAAAATGCGGCACCAAACCAGAGTAATGCAGGTTTTTTGGTATCGTTACGTTCGCTTTGTGGCAACGATAAAACGACGACAACCGCATACGCCGCAAGATTCGCAACTAGCCAGAGGTTAGTCGCGATCGCTTCAGGCAAGTAACCCATCCAGAAAGCTACGCCAACAATCATCGGCATCCACACCGAATTACTGCCGGGGAATAGTTGTGAGATAGCATATGGGTCACGGCCGGTGACGACCAGATGCGATGGCCCCCACAAATTATTGCGGAAATCCCACGCAGTATATTGCAATTGAAAGATGATTCCAGCGACGATCACTAGCAAGACAAGCCCAATGCCTACCAAAATGAAGCGATCACGCACCTGATTTACGTTGTCTCCGAAGATCATAATGCCGAATACAATGCCCTGATATCTGTCCACCCCAGACCACGAAATTCACAGCCGTTCCTACCTGTTCAAACAATCAAAAACAATTTTATCTTAATTAAAAGGTTGATAAACAAGTTGTCAATTAAGGCAGTTCTACAGTCAATAAACAAATGTTGTTCTAGACGTTGGCTTTCCCACGCTTCAATGGCCTCTCCGGCTAAAGTAGCCACAGGTTTTGTAAACGCAGGCCCGTTTTGGCTATTGGTAAGCCTAGAAAACACTCCCCCTCTTCCCTGGCCGAAATCGTTTGCCAACGCACAAATCCTACCGACAGCCGATAGATTTCATCGTGCCGTAGACCTGCGAATACCCCCCGAAAGCGAGGGTGCGGATGATTGTGACGGAATCAAACGAAAAGCTATTGGAAGGACATATCGTATAGCAAATCCTCTAGGAAGCTAAACTCTGCCCAAAAAGCTTGGCCCAGATGTCGTCGGCTGGTTCTGTCACCCGGGTCCTGCTCACGCCCGTCCGTGGCATCATATGAATACGGCTCATAAAGTGAGCTGGTCCACTCCCAGGCGTTGCCACTAATAGCCAGCGCTCCCACCCACAAGTCGCCATCCGGCAAGCTGCCACCGGCGCAGTACGGTCAACTGAATTATCACCCCAGAACGTAAGGTTTAAATCCCAATCATTCCCCCAGGGGGTATATCAGGTTGACTGGACCGCGCGCCGCATATTCCTATTTGGCTTCCGTGGGCAGGTGGGCACCGCGCTGTTCGCAGAATGCCTGCGCCTCGTACTAGTTGATATTCCCTACCGGTCGATCCGCGCCGGAGAAGCATTGGCCGCAACCCGTTTTCCTTAATCTGTGACCTGTAGCGCCTTTGTGATCCTCGCCCCTCTTATGGGTTTTGTCGTCGGCTAGCGAGATATCGAAAACCTAGTGCCACGCTTAGGAGTAAGAAAACACTCCCAACACCCACGATACCCCAGGTTGCGCCTGGCAGATCACGTTGCAGCACCGAGCGAGTGGGATCCGTTGGGTCGATATAAGGCATTACCGATGTCCCGACCGGATAGGGTGCTACAAGCTGCTCTGCTTCGTCACGATTTCCTAAATAAGTCTGTCCGCGAAGGTCAATGTGATTCCCCTCATACGTGACACCGTTGACTTCGTAGGTATAAACTACTTGTCCAATGTAACGATCACCAGTCGTGTCCCAGGCATCCACAACCGCATTTTGAACTACTGTCCCCGGCACCTGTTCCCATCCCATACTTCTGAGATAATTCAGTGCCGGATCACCAAACTGTGCTAACAGTAGTAAACCTACAAATCCGTAAATCAGGGTGGCAACCGGTGTCAGACATCCTGCAGACTGCAGAAAACGCATAGTATCTCCTTTAACACACGTGTCACGATACTCCAATAAAAGTTCATGCAGCGTACTTCAACGGGTCATTCTCGAACTGCTCAAGTCCCTTTCACAATCTAACATTGGATTTACACATGCATTAGCATAACAGAAATTACAGATCAATACCCTGATTGTCAGTTGATTAGATACGCGAACCGATGGCAATGCAACTATAAAGTGCCCACAGATCAATGAACATTATTTCATTGACTATAGGAAATATACCCTACCTGACTACCGCAGTAAAGACTCCCAAAAAATAACAGATGGGTGCGCACCTAAAGCACAATAAGAAGTTATACACGCATAAATCAAGTAAAAATTCGGGCCTTCTGGTAGACATTCATCCAAAAATCAACGTAAATGATAGTAGAACTACTCCGACTTTTTATGTCGCACCGCAAATATAGTTAACGAAAGAAGAACATGATGAAGCGATTCCTGTATCCCCACAGACTCGTGATCTCAACGTTTTTCACCGCTCTGATACTCTTTTCGACGGTCAGACTATCCGCCCAGGCGGCACCCCAGATCGATGTTCAGCCTCTTAGCGGGCCGCCCGGAACTACAGTCGTCATACGTGATCTGGGTGGTAACGAAGGCATCCCGTGTTATGCCCGCATCGGGAATAATCAGGCCAGCACAATCGGTACGATGTCTGGGCAACTCACCTACGTGGTAGACGCTACTTCATCACCAGGCACAGTCATCACGCTGTGGTGCGCTGTAAGAGGTGGACTATCTTCAAATCGGATGCAATTCACCGTTACCACACCCCAGGTCAGGGATAGCGACGGTGATGGTCTACCAGATAATAGGGATGCCTGCCCCAATGCTTGGGGGCCTCGCGAGAACAATGGCTGTCCCCTGCCGCAAGATACTGATGGTGACGGCATTGCCGACGAACGTGATGCATGTCCTTTAGCAGCAGGCCCACCAGAAGCCAACGGTTGCCCAACGACGCCTGCCCCACAGCCTCCCGAAGTAGAGCAGCCTGTGCTGCCCGCTGATGGTCCCTGCGTCCTGGCGACCCTGGGGACGGATAATGTCAACCTGCGTGCGGAACCATCAACTGAAGCAGCCATCGTCGGCACACTGTTCCCCACGGCGATCTATAGCGTCATTGGCCAAACATCGAGCTTAGACTGGTGGCAGATCAATGGTGGTTGGGTGGCAGCTTCAGTCGTACGGACAGGCGGCGACTGCAGCGCCGTTCCTCAGACTACCCCACCTGTACAGCCCGAACCAACCCAGGTTCTTACCCAGCCTGAAGGGGGCACCCAAGCAATCGG
>Ga0081520_100138_pt1 | contig 52449 bp, 44 predicted proteins | sample HotLakmasection1_FD_70988 | JGI IMG/M metagenome (GOLD analysis project Ga0081520, IMG submission 70988) | Hypersaline microbial mat communities from Hot Lake, Washington, USA - Section #1 (SPADES assembly) (version 2) | ecosystem: Environmental > Aquatic > Non-marine Saline and Alkaline >... | reverse complement strand
CTGCGGCGGGCGGCGTCGAGGGCTTGGGCGTCGGCCGGATCGCGGTCGAGAAAGATCTCCGACACCGTCGGCAGGCGCAGGATGAGCGCTGCAAGCGCGGGGTCGGCCAGATTGCGCTCGGCCGCGGCGCGCACGGCCTCGATGACGGCCGCGTCGGGTGCGGCTGCGCCATCATCGATCAGAACGTGAATGGCGTGGCGCATCAGGCGCTGGGCGTCGTTCCACTGGTTGAAGGGATCGGCGTCGCGTTCCACGAGTGCGATCTCGTCGGCCAGAGACTGTTCCCGGCGCACCCGGACCGGCGCGGCGAAACCGCGATTGAAGGAGAGGAGCGCGTCAGCGGGCAGGGCGTCCGGCAGGCGGATGCGCAGCGAGCGGGTATCGAGCAGCGGGGCCGACAGGCTCGCCTGGTCGGCCAGCGTCTCGCCGGAGGCGCGGTCGATCACCGCAAAGTCGAGCGGGATGGGCAGGGGTCTGGCCTGTTCGTTGCCGGGAACCGACTGGCTGAGCCGCAGCTCTCCGCCGGCCGGGTCGAAATCGACCTTCACTTCAGGTGTGCCCGGCTGAGCGTACCAGTCGAGCATGCCCGACAGGTCCCGGCCAGAGGTTTCCGTGAAGCAGGCATAGAAATCCTCGATGGTCACCGCCTCGCCATCATGCCGGTCGAAATAGAGCTCCATGCCCGCAGCAAAGGCCTCCTCGCCGATCAGGTTCTTCAGAACCCGGATCAGTTCGGCTCCCTTCTCATAGACCGTTGCGGTGTAGAGATTGTCGATCGATCCGAGTTCCACCGGGCGCACCGGATGGGCGAGCGGGCCGGCATCTTCCGGGAATTGCCGGGCACGCAGGCGGATCACATCCTTGATGCGCTGCACGGCACGGGAACGCATGTCGCTTGAGAATTCCTGGTCGCGGAAGACCGTCAGGCCTTCCTTGAGGCAGAGCTGGAACCAGTCGCGGCAGGTGATGCGATTGCCGGTCCAGTTGTGGAAATATTCGTGCGCCACCACGCTCTCAATCGCCTCGAAATCGGCATCGGTCGCGGTTTCGGCATCGGCAAGGATGTAGGCCGAGTTGAAAATGTTGAGTCCCTTGTTCTCCATTGCGCCGAAATTGAAATCGCGAACGGCCACGATGTTGAACACGTCGAGATCATAGGCCCGGCCGAACACCTCCTCATCCCATTTCATCGAGCGCTTGAGCGCGTCCATGGCATAGGCTGCGAGCGGTCCGTCGCCCTTGTCGACATGGATGGCGAGGCCGACCTCGCGGCCCTCCATGGTGGTGAAACGGTCGCTCAGCACGTCATAATCGCCGGCGCAGAGCGCGAAGAGATAGGAGGGCTTGGGGTGGGGATCGTCCCATTCTGCGAAGTGGCGGCCCTTCGGCAGGCTGCCGGTCTCGCCCGGCGAGCCATTCGACAGCAGGATCGGGCAGTCGGCCTTGTCAGCCTCGATGCGCACGGAGAAGCGCGACATCACATCGGGCCGGTCCGGCCAGAAGGTGATGCGCCGGAAGCCTTCCGCCTCGCACTGCGAACAGTACCGCCCGCCTGAGATATAGAGCCCCGACAGCGCCGTGTTGGCCTTCGGCGAAATGGTGACTTTCGTGCTCAGCTCGAACCGGTCCGGCACGTCGGCAATGGCGAGCCCTGTCTCGCTCAGCTCGAAGCGCGAGGAACCGAGCGGCTTGCCGTCAATCGCAACCGTTTCCAGCTTCAGCCCCTCGCCATTCAGCAGGAGCGGCGCATCTGGCGCACCGGTCCGGCGAATGGCCATGCGCGCCTCGACAATCGTGCGCTCGGGATCAAGGCTGAAGACGAGGCGCGCCGTATCGACCGCGAAGGGATAGGGGCGATAGTCTGACAGCCGCATTTGCGGGGAAGTCTCGGTGCGCATCGGGTCAGGGCCTCCATTCGTTTCAGCCTAGATAGGCGGAGACAACGGATGTGCCAAATCTGCGCGCCGGGGCAATGGGCTTGTTTCAGCCTATTCCGCCGCAGCGCCTTCGCGCCTTTCCGCCTTCGCCTGCGGCGGCTCGATCTCATAGACGTGACGCAGGACGCGCGCGCAGCGTTTCGCCAGCCCCTTCAACTCGTCAGAAGCCGTGTCGGAGTTCTTCGACACATGATCGGCCAGCATGCGCACCACGCGCAGCATGTCCGGCGCGTTCACCAGGACGCGGGACTGGAACTCGATCCGGCCCGGATCGCGGTCATATTCCGCGCCCGGCACGCGCCAGCCGCCCCAGTCCAGATCGTCGGTCATCACCACGGGGAAGGTGCCGGGGAAGGGGTGAGCGGCGGTTGCGGCGTCAGACTGCTGCCAGCGGTTCTTCATGCGGAAGATGCGCCAATTGTCGAGGGCAAGCTCCTCGCTGCGCGCTTCCGGTCCGCGCATGGCGGCTTCGGACACAAGTTCGGAGGCGGCGAACTCCCGCCCAAGGCCGACATCATAGGTGATGCGAAGGGGCTCTTCGACATTCTTCACCCAGTGCGGGATCACCCGCTCGACCAGCGCCCAGGTGCCGACGGGCTTGATGTAGACCTTCTGGCCCTTGTGAAAGAGTGCGCGCGCCATGCCTGTCTCCGGATAGACTTGCCTGGCAGATGATCATCAAGAGTTTGAAAACTCGTGAACGCAGAGGGCGAAGCTTCATCCATGCTGACGCGACGTGACGCCTTTCTCCGACGCTCGGATTGGTCATAATCGCCTGATGGAATGAGGCCAGGCGGGAGACCGGACGTGAACTTCGATTTTTCCGAAGACCAGAAATATCTGGGCGAGCAGGCACGGAAGTTTCTGGCCGACAAATGCCCGCCAAGCGAAGTGCGCAAGGTGCTGGATGATGCCGGAACGAGCCATCAGGCCGGGCTCTGGCGGGGTATTGTGGAGATGGGCTGGCTCGGTACCGCGATCCCGGAGGAATGTGGCGGGCTCGGTCTCGGCATGCTGGAGCTTTGCGTGATTGCCGAGGAGCTTGGCCGGGCGCTTGCGCCGGTGCCCTTCGCCTCGACAGCCTATTTCTTTACCGAAGCCGTGAAGCTCGCGGGCTCGCAGGCGCAGAAGTCCGAACTCCTGGCAAAGGTCGCGGCCGGAGAACTCATCGGCTGCTTCGCCATGTCGGAAGGGCCGGGCATGCCGACGCCGGAAACGATCCGTGCGCGGGTCGATGACGGCAAGCTCTCGGGCCGCAAGATCCCCGTGACCGATGGCGACATTGCAAGCCATGCGGTGGTGGTCGCCCATGACGGCGATGCGGGGCTCAGCCTCTTCATCGTTGACCTTTCCCAGCCCTGGGTGGAGCGAAAAACCGTCGAAACCCTCGACCCCACACGCAGCCATGCCGAAATCAGCTTCGACGGTGCCGAGGCCGAGCGTCTCGGCCCTGCAGGCGAAGGGGCCCAGCTTGCCGAGCGCATTCTTGAGCGCGCCGCCGTCCTGATCGCCTTCGAGCAGATCGGTGGCGGCGACCGCGCTGTGGAAATGGGAACCGCCTATGCGAAGGAACGCACAGCCTTCGGTCGCCAGATCGGCTCCTATCAGGCGATCAAGCACAAGCTCGCCGATGCCTGGATCAAGGGGCAGGTGGCGCGTTCCAATGCCTATTATGGTGCCTGGGCGCTGAATGAGGACGCGCCGGAACTGCCCGAAGCGGCGGCGGCGGCCCGCATCGCGGCGTCGGATTTCTTCTGGTTCGCATCAAAGGAGAACATCCAGACCCATGGCGGCATGGGCTTCACCTGGGAGGTCGACTGCCACCTCTTCTACCGCCGGGCGCAGCTTCTCGGCGTGCAGGCAGGGGCACCAAAGCTCTGGAAGGAGAAACTCGTCCGCGCCATCGAGAAGAAGAACGCGGCTTGATGTCTGAGCGTCGGCCCTTTCAGGCGCCGGAGCCCGTGACAAGGGGGGACCAGCCCCCCTTGCTCTCTACAGCGTCAGTCGGCGACGATGACCGAATAGCCGTCAGGCGCGGTGCGCAGGTTCAGCGTCGTGCCGTCGCTCGCCTCGACCGTGGCGGTCGCATAGCTCACCTCGAAGCTCTCCACGAGGCGGTTATCGCCGTCGACATAGGTGGAGTAATTGTTGAGCCGGGCGTCCTTGAGCTTCCAGCGCAGCGCGTCGCTGTTACCAGGGGCACCGAAATCGAGCCGGATCTCGGCCTCAGGGAAGGTGTCGCCGCGGGCGATCGCGGCGATGATTTCCACCGAATTGTTGTCGCCGAACCGATTGGCGTAGAAGGACGCCGAGGAGACGGTATATTCACCGGCAATGGGCTCGCCGGTTTCGGGATCATAGGCCGGCTGGCGCGAGAGATTGAGGCTGATGCTCGTCAAGGCGAGTGCCGGTGCGCGGTCGGTCGTGTCGAGGTCGAGCGTCGACTGCGCCGCCGCCGAGGCGGTGATCAGGCCGGCAAGCCCGGCCATGCGGACGAAGGTGAGCGATCTGGAAAAGGCGTTCATGTGTTGCATGTCCCACAAACGGCGTACCGTTCATGCGGGGCTCATCCCCGCACCGGACGCCGTGAGACGCATTCTAGAATTGCGCTTTTCAGCGCGCCAGCCATTTCAAGCAGTCAGCGCCCGGCCGGGATGGTGACGAGGACAGACAGGAGGACGCCCCATGGATTTCAATGACACGCCTGAAGAAGCGGAGTTCCGCGCCGAGGCCCGGGCTTTCCTCGAGAAGCATCTGTCGGACTGGCGGGCCATGGAAACGAAGCCCGATGGTGCAGACTACCTGCAGGCGGCGCGCGACTGGCAGAAGACGAAGGCCATGGCCGGTTATGCCACGCTGACCTGGCCGGAGCCCTATGGGCGCGGCCTGCCGATCATCATGCAGGTGATCTGGAACCAGGAGGAGGCGAAGTTCAACGCCCCGACCCAGCCCTATGCCATCGGGCTTGGCATGTGCATCCCGACGGTTGCGACCTCCGGCACGGACGAACAGCGTGCGCGCTATGTGAAGCCCGCCATCCTTGGCGAGGAGATCTGGTGCCAGCTCTTTTCCGAACCTGCGGCCGGCTCCGACGTCGCCGGCATCAAGACGAAGGCCGTGAAGGATGGCGAGGATTGGATCGTCAACGGCCAGAAGGTCTGGACCACGGGCGCGCAGTTCTCGAAATTCGGCCTCTTGCTGACCCGCACCGATCCCAGCGTGCCCAAGCACAAGGGCCTGACCATGTTCATCGTCGACATGGAGGCTGACGGCGTCGAGGTGCGCCCCATCCACCAGGCCTCCGGCGGGTCGGAGTTCAATGAGGTCTACTTCACCGATGTTCGCATTCCGGACTCTGACCGCGTCGGTGCCATCGGCGATGGCTGGAAGGTCGCGCTCGTCACGCTGATGAATGAGCGGCTCGCCATTGGCGGCACGAGCGGGCCGGACACGAAGGAGATCATGGGCCTTGCCCGGAGCCTCGGCGCCATGGATGACCCGGCCTTCCGGCAGGCGCTCGCCGACTGGTATGTCGCGAGCCAAGGCTACAGCCTGACCAAGTTCCGCACCCAGACCGCGCTGTCGCGTGGCGGCACGCCGGGGCCTGAAAGCTCGATCGGCAAGATCATTACCGCCAACCAGCTCCAGGAACTCTCCCACGCCGCCATCGAGATGCAGGACCATTTCGGCATCATCTCCGATCCCGACATCGCGCACATGGAGGCCGCCTTCCAGAGGGCCGTCATGTGGGCGCCGGGCCTGCGCATCGCCGGCGGCACCGACGAGATCCTGAAGAACATCATCGCCGAACGTGTGCTGGGTCTTCCCCAGGACGTGCGGGTGGACAAGGATGTGAGCTTCGAGGAGTTGCAAAGGCAGCGGTGATGGTCACCTTGATGTTTCCTGCTGCCGCGTGAGCGCGTAAGAGAGGCCATCAAACGCTGCACTGGGGAACCGCCATGCAAGTGAAATACGCCAGGCCCTGGGTGATCGCCTTTTTCATTCTCGGCCTCATCCTGTCGGGCCTCGGCTTCTATCTCTTCTCTGTCACGGACAAGTTTCAGGTCGGCATGGTGACCGGGCCCATGCTCCTCCTGTTCGGCATTCTGGGGTGGGTGAACCCCTTCTACGTCTTCAAGGACGGAGTGCTGCAGGCGCGCAACCTGCTCGGCATGACGCTGTTCCGTCATCCGATAGAAGTGCTGTCTATTCAATCTGGATCCAAACCCGGGGAACGAAGGCTCTATGTCGTCAAAGACGCCGGGAAGGGAAAGATGAAGCGCATCATGTCGACGCACACACTCTTCTTCAACAAGTCCGATGTCCGCGCCATGATCGACGCGGTTGCCGGGCAGCAGGCCTTCTGATGGCGGTGACAGAGGCCGATATCCGCTTCGAGACCGTCACCGGCGTTGGCGGTGTGCCCCTGCGCGTGGCGGTGAAGGGTGATGGGCCGCTTGTGGTGTTCGTGCACGGCTTTCCCGAGAGCTGGTATTCGTGGCGCCACCAGATCGCAGCACTGGCCGAGGCCGGTTACACCGCCGCCGCCATGGACGTGCGCGGCTATGGCGGATCGGGAAAGCCGGACGCCATCGAAGCCTATGACATTGAAACCCTCACCGGCGATGTGGCCGCCGTGATCGATGCGCTCGGCGACGGCGCGCCTGCGGTGATCATCGGCCATGACTGGGGTGCGCCGATTGTCTGGAACACCGCGCTCGTGCATGTCGACAGGGTGCGCGCGGTGGCCGGTCTTTCGGTGCCCCACCTGCCGGTCGGTCCCATGCACTTCCTCGACATGGCAAAAGCCATGTTCACCGCGCAGGGCAAGTTCTTCTACATCGTCTACTTCCAGGAGCCGGGCGTGGCGGAAGCCGAGCTTGAGCGCGATGTCTCCACCACCATGGCGAAATTCGCCTGGGTCTGGTCGGGCGACGCGCCAGACGGCAAGATCAGCATGGACAAGCCGGCCGATGCGGATCTCATGTCCGATGTGACCTTGCCGGATAACATGCCCACCTGGTACACAGAGGCCGACCACGCCTATTATGTCTCTCAATTCGAGGCCTCAGGCTTTCGCGGGCCGCTCAACCGCTACCGAAATTTCGCCCGCGACCATGCCTTCCTGCGCGCCTTGCCAAGCCAGAAGATCGCGCAGCCGGCCCTCTTCATCGGTGGCACGCGCGACGGGGGCATCCGCATGTTCCCCTTCGATGCGGTGGAAATGATGAAGCCCAATTTCGCTGATCTCCGCGTCGTCCACATGCTGGAAGGCATCGGCCACTGGACCCAGCAGGAAGCGCCGGAAGCGGTGAACGCGGCGTTGCTGGACTGGCTTGGCGGGCTCTAAGCGGGTCTCGCCAGCTCGATCTCCGCGCCGATGTCGGCAGCGATGTCGAGCCAGTCGCGATCGGTCGTCATTGCAGGAACGCCCCGACGGCGCGCCTCGGCAAGGCAGAAACGGTCAGCGAGAGAGAGACGACGGCGCAGCAGTCTCCGATCAATCGTCGCCGCAAGCAGTGCCAGTTCCCTGCCGGAGACGGAAATGTGCAGGTGCATTTCATCGATCAAGGCGATGACCGTGGCGGGTTCATAGCCGAACTCCAGAAGATGCTGGCAGACCTCCGCCACGTTTACCGAGACAATGGTTCCGTTGAGTAAACGACCTGTCGCCAGCGCGGCACCTGGCTCGTTCTTGATGATGGCAATGATGGCTGAGGCATCGAGGACATACTCAGTCACCGGTGTTGTCCAACTCGGCATTCTCAAGTGCCGCATTTTCACGGCGCCAGCGAAGGAATGATTCCGAGGAGACTTTCCCCTCCGGATCGAGCTCGCGCATCATCTTCTGAGCGCGCTTGATGCCTGCGAGCCGGGACGATACGGTGACCTCATCCCCGTCCAGTTCGAAAGTGATTTCGGTCCGGAGCCTGTCCACTCCGAGTTTCTCGCGGAGCGCCTAGGGGATCACGACGCGACCGTTTTCATGGATGGTGGCTGTGTATTTCTCGCTCATTTGGTTGATGTACAGTGAAAGTGTCACTTTCTCCAGAATGACACCATGCCGGAAGTGTCATCCGTCCCTCAAGACACCGATCGCGCCCAGCGTCCAGACCCAGGCGACAACATCATCATCAACGCCCTGATCGTCGAGAAATTCCGCCATCAGCTGTGTCGCGCGCAGCGGATCAGCGCTGCAGCGGCGGATGCTGTTCTGGATTTCCGGCACGACACGATTGGCAAAACTGTCGGCCATGGCGCCAATGTCATCGGTTGCGGCGGCAATCTTCAGCGCCGTGAAGGCATTCGGATTGGCGAGGTCGTTTTCGAGGCCGCGCAGCAGCCTGATGGTGGAGCGGTTTTCGCGGGCAAAGCTGCCGAGCACCTGATCCTTCTTCCACTCCACCCAGTCGGCCGTGCAAGGCTCCGGCTCGATGCTGGCACAGGCGCTGACGCCCACGAGTGCCAGGCTTGCCGCGCCCGCTGCCCAATTTGACCTGAACATTCGGCCTCTCCACTTTTCCCTGACTCGCAGGCTCGCAGGTTTCCGGGCGAAGGCAAGGCTTTTGCGACGCAGACAGGGCGAGGGCACTGGACCTCGATGCGCGTTGGACTTAACAGGCGGGCTTGTATAGTCCTCCCGCCAATTTCCGTGTTTCCAGCTGAGGTCCGACAGCCCATGAATGTCTCTGCACCTGTTATTGATACCTCGCTCGAAAAGGACATGGCCAACGCCATCCGCGCGCTTGCCATGGACGCGGTTCAGGCAGCCAATTCCGGCCATCCCGGCGCGCCCATGGGGCTCGCCGATGTGGCAACGGTGTTGTTCAACCGGTTCATCAGGATCGACCCGAACGAGCCGGACTGGGCCGACCGCGACCGCTTCATCCTGTCGGTCGGGCATGGCTCCATGCTCGTCTATGCGATCCACCATCTGCTCGGCTATGCCGATATGGACATCGAGCAACTGAAGAGTTTTCGCCAGCTCGGATCGCGCACCGCCGGTCACCCGGAATATGGCCACGCTTCGGGGATCGAGACCACAACAGGGCCGCTCGGACAGGGCATTGCGAACTCCGTCGGCTTTGCGCTCGCCGAGGCCATGCTGAACGCCCGTTATGGCGAGGCAAATGTCAACCACCACACCTATGTCATCGCCGGTGATGGATGCCTCATGGAGGGCATCAGCCATGAGGCCATCGATCTCGCCGGCCATCTGAAGCTTGGAAAGCTGATCGTGCTCTGGGACGATAATGAGATCTCCATTGACGGTGCCACGAGCCTCGCCACCTCCACCGATCAGGTGAAGCGTTTCGAGGCCGCAGGCTGGCATGTCGTCGGTGGTGTGGACGGCCATGACAACGAAGCCGTCGCAAAGGCCATCGAAGCGGCCCAGGCCGATCCGCGCCCCAGCATGATCGCCTGTCGCACCACCATCGGCTTCGGCGCTCCGAAAAAGGCTGGCACATCTTCTGCCCACGGTTCTCCGCTGGGAGATGAGGAGATCGCTGGTGCCCGTGAGGCGCTTGGCTGGTCGCACCCGCCCTTCCATGTGCCCGATGAGGTCTACACCGCCTGGCACGGCATCGCAGAACGTGGCGCAGCGGCCCGCGAAGCGTGGGAGGCCCGCGCAGACGGCCATCGCGGCGCGCTCATGAAACAGCTCGAAGGCCCTGACGAGACCGCGCTCGACCTCGCCATCGACACGCTGAAGCGGCTTCTTGCGGAGGAAAAGCCAAAGGCCGCGACCCGCCAGTCCTCCCAGACCGCGCTCGAAGCCATCAATCCTGTCCTTCCGGAACTGATCGGTGGCTCGGCAGACCTCACAGGCTCCAACAACACACTCACCAAGGGCCTCGGCATCGTGAAGCCGGGCGACTATTCCGGCCGCTACATCCATTACGGCGTGCGCGAGCATGGCATGGCAGCGGCGATGAACGGCCTCGCCCTTCATGGCGGCTTCCGGCCCTATGGCGGGACGTTCCTCGTCTTCACCGATTATTGCCGCCCCGCCATCCGCCTGTCAGCGCTGATGCAGGTCCCGGTGATCTATGTCATGACGCACGACTCCATCGGCCTCGGCGAGGACGGTCCGACCCACCAGCCGGTCGAACATGTCGCCTCACTGCGTGCCATGCCGAACCTCAACGTCTTCCGTCCCTGCGACGCGGTGGAGACCGTCGAGGCCTGGCAACTCGCGGTGAAGGCCGACAGGACACCCTCCATTCTCGCGCTCACGCGTCAGGGCCTGCCGGCGCTGCGCACCGCGCACACGAGCGAGAACCTCTCCGCCAGGGGTGCCTATGTCCTGCGCGAAGCGGACGGCGAACGCGACGTGACGCTGATCGCGACGGGTTCCGAGGTCGAGATCGCCATGAAGGCGGCCGACCAGCTTGCCGACGAGGGCGTAAAGGCGGCGGTGGTCTCGGCCCCCTGCCTCGACCTGTTCGCAGGGCAGGACACGGCCTATCGCGCCGCGGTCCTCGGCACAGCGCCGCGCATTGCCGTGGAGGCAGGCGTGAGCGATGGATGGCACCGCTGGATCGGCGAGAATGGCGGCTTTGTCGGCATGTCGTCCTTCGGTGCCTCGGCCCCGGCGGGAGACCTCTTCAGGCATTTCGCCATCACCGCAGAGAATGTCGTCGCCACGGCGAAGGGCCTCCTGTCATGAGCTTCCCCTTCAACCGTGACCTGAAGATCGCGCCGTCCATCCTGTCGGCAGACTTCGCCCGCCTCGGCGAGGAGGTCCGCGCGATCGAGGCACAAGGCGCCGACTGGGTGCATGTGGATGTCATGGACGGCCATTACGTGCCCAATCTCACCATCGGCCCCATGGTGGTGAAGGCGCTGCGCCCGCATGTGAAGACCGTCATGGACGTGCATCTCATGATCGCGCCGGTCGATCCCTTTCTCGAAGCCTTCGCCGAGGCGGGCTCCGACATCATCACCGTTCATGCCGAAGCCGGGCCCCATCTCGACCGCACGCTGCAGGCGATCAGGGCCTTGGGCAAAAAGGCGGGCGTCAGCCTCAATCCCTCCACCCCGCCGGAGGTGCTCGAATATGTGCTGGACGGGATCGACCTCGTCCTCGTGATGAGCGTCAATCCCGGCTTCGGGGGTCAGAGCTTCCTGCCCTCACAGATCGCCAAGATCCGCCGCCTGCGGGAGATGATCGGGGACCGCGAGATCCACATCGAGGTCGATGGCGGCATCACGTCGGAGACCGCACCCCTTGTCGTCGCAGCCGGTGCCGATGCGCTGGTGGCGGGATCGGCGGTCTTCAGGGGCGGCTCGCCCGAGACCGCCGAGGTCTATGGCGCTAACATCAGGGCGCTGCGCGACGCGGCCTGAGCCCTTGCTCACGCGGTCCGGGCAGGTTTAACTCTGCCAACGGGACGTGAGAGGAGCCGGGCCAGTGGGACAGACGCCGCAACGCGATCCAGGACGCATCTTCGTCTCCCGCGCCGGGGCGAATGCCGAACACGCGCCATGGATCGTCGAGGCGCTGGAGGAAGACGGCTACACCTGCCTCGTCCAGGGGCGCAATTTCACTTATGGTGACAATTTCGTCGCCGCCATGAATGAAGCGCTCGACACATGCGGCACGGTGCTGGCGGTGCTGTCGCCCGACTATGCCGCAAGCCCCTATTGCATGGATGAGTGGAATGCCGGCTATCGACGCCACCGCTCGGGCGAGGGCCTGTTCCTGCCGGTACAGCACCTTCTTCACACCGCACTTCACCGGCCGTGAGACTGAACTCGCCCAAGTTGCGGAGGCCCTGCGCGGCGCCAATCATGCCGCAGCTCTCACGCCTCCGGCGGCAGTGCATGGCGAGGGCGGTGTCGGCAAGTCCGCCATTGCGCGGGAATTTGCCCGGCAGAACATCAGCCGGTACGCCGCCGCCTGGCTTGTCCGCGCCGAACAGGACACCACGCTGAAGGAGGATCTGGGCGCGCTGGGTGAACGCCTGAACCCGCAGCTGAAATCTCTCACCGATGCTGACGCCAAGGCGCAATCAGCGCTGAAGGAGGCCCATGAGCTGGCCCTGCGGGACAATCTCCCCGTGCTCATCATCCTCGACAATCTGCCGGAGGAAAGCGACCTGCCGCGCTGGCTCGCCGGCATGGGCGGGGTGCACCTTCTCATCACCACGCGCTATCGCGGCTTTACCGGCGAGGTGACGTGACGCCAGTGGAGATCAAAACGCTGCCAGCCGCAGCGGCGAAGGCGCTGCTGATGCGCATATCGGGGCGCGAGGATTCCCCCGACATGGACCGGCTGGTCGCTGAACTGGACGGTCTGGCGCTCGCCATCATCCAGGCCGGTGCGTTCCTGAAGCAGAAACCCCGCACCACCATCGCCGCCTATGCCGATGATGTCGCCGCCTTCCTCGCAAAGCCGCCGCCCGGCTGGAAGCGGGATGAGGTGCTGGTGGCCGCCACGTTCGAGCCCTCGATCCGGAAGGCCGGGGAAGACGCCCGCCACGCCCGCGCCGTGCTGCAACAGGCGAGCGTCTTCGCCCCCGACGCCTTGCCGGAAGCCCTGCTGACCGACGCAGAGGACGACAGAGATCTCGGCGATGCGCTCGATGCGCTGCAGCGCTATTCTCATATACGCTTAGAAGGTTACAGCGAGCATTTTGGAAAACTGATTAGTTTCCACCGCATACTCGGTTTGATCGTGCGAAATTCGATGAGTGAGGGCGAAACCGAGTTTGCCTTGAAGAACGCCGCACGGCGCATCTCAAATTCGCTCCGTGGAGCACACAATGACGAAAGAACGTGGGAGCGAAGCAGTGTGCTGATCACTCACTTGATTGTGGTCGCGCAGCGAACCGCTAGGGAATATCAATCAGAGTCATTAGCTGACTCGCTCATGTTTGTTGCCCTGATATCGGAAGCTGGATTCGATGTCGGCGATGCAGTTGCAAAAATAGGAGAGAAATTGGCCGCTTGGCCGATTCACGAGGGACCGATACTATTCGCTGAGCGCGCAGTCGGAATCATTAGAGAACTTCCTGATGATAGAGAAGAAAAACTCGCTGATTATCTTTCTGTTCTTGGGCGATTGTATCATGCAATAGGCCGATTGAAAGACTCGGAAGATGCTATTTTAGCTTCTTTGAAAATAAGGCAGAGAGTGCTGTCGCCGGATCACTCGAAGATTGCAATTTGCCTCAATAATTTGGCACAGCTGCTGCAGGCTACTAACCGGCTTGTCGAGGCGGAGCCGCTGATGCGCCGTGCATTGGCGATTGACGAGGCAGCGATGGGGCCGGACCATCCGCTAGTGGCGATCCGCCTGAACAATCTGGCGTCGCTGCTGCAGGCCACGAACCGCCTGGCCGAGGCGGAGCCGCTAATACGGCGGGTGATTTCGATCTTTGAGGGATCCTTCAGTGAAACCCATCCCAATTTGGCAACGGCGCTGAACAATTTGGCACAGCTGCTCCAGGCCAACAACCGCCTGGCGGAGGCCGAGCCGCTGATGCGCCGGGCGCTGATGATCGACGAGGCGAGCTTTGGGCCGGACCATCCCGAAGTGGCGACCGACCTGAACAATCTGGCACAGCTGTTGCTGGCCAACAACCGCCTGGCGGAGGCCGAGCCGCTGTTGCGCCGGGCGCTCGGGATTGACGAGGCGGCGATGGGGTCGGACCATCCACGGGTGGCGATCCGCCTGAACAATTTGGTACAGCTTTTGCTTGCCAAGAACCGCCTGGCGGAGGCCGAGCCGCTGATGCGCCGGGCGCTGAAGATCGCGGAGGCGAGCTTCGGGTCTGATCATCCCGAGGTAGCGAGCAGCCTGAACAATCTGGCACAGATGCTCAAGGCCACCAACCGCCTGGCGGAGGCGGAGCCGCTGATGCGCCGAGCGCTGATGATCGACGAGGCGAGCTTTGGGCCGGACCATCCGACTGTGGCGATCCGCCTGAACAATCTGGCGTCGCTGCTGCAGGCCACCAACCGCCTGGCGGAGGCGGAGCCGCTGATTGCGAGGCATTGCGACATTTTCGAAGCCAGCTATGGCGCAGATCACCCCCAGCTCGGCATTGCCTGGGTCAATCATGGCCTTGCGCTGCTCCAATTAGGGCGCGCGCAGGAGGGGGTGGAACGCATCAAAAGGGCCGCAGCCAATCTGGAGGCGAGCGGCCTGCCCGATGGCCATCCCTGGCTGGATGGGGCACGGTCGCTGATGGCGCAGCTGCGCGAAGGCGGCTGGCCGGTCTGAGCTGACCCTGCTTCACGCGCCGTGCCCGAACCGATCGCTCAGGCGGCCGCGCTCTGGTCGGAATAGGAGATCTGGTCGCGTCCGCTGCGCTTGGACTTGAAAAGCAGATGGTCGGCGGCCTCGACCAGGGCGTCGGCGTCCATGTCGGGCCGGAGTTCGACGACGCCGAAGGATGCCGTGATCTGCCCGATCTCGTCGCGTGTGCCCCTCACGAAAAGCCGGGCGGAGGAGATTTCGCGCCTGATCCTTTCGACCACGACGGACGCATTCCGGATGTCGATACCTGCGAGTATGACCGCGAACTCCTCCCCGCCGAAGCGGGCCACCATGTCGCGGGGACGAATGGACGTCGCAATGATCGTGGCGACCTTCTTCAGCACGGCATCGCCGATCAGGTGTCCGAAAGTGTCATTGATGCGCTTGAAGTGATCGAGGTCGATCATGGCGAGGCAAAGCGGCACTTCGTCATGATGGGCAAGCTCGATTTCCTCGAGCAGCCGCTCGTCGAACACGCGCCGGTTGGCGAGGCCCGTGAGCGGGTCGGTCATGGATTGCCGCTGGACCTTCTCAAGCTCGCGGTTGAGTATTTCGATCTGGCGACGCGACTCGTTCAGGCCTTCGGAGAGTTGGGCGGTATGCTCGGCCATCTCACGGTTCTGCTCGATCAGCGTGGACACGATCTCGTCGAAATTCCCGGAACGCGCGGCTTCGGGCAACTGCTTCGAGGCTGCACCCAGAGCGTCCTGGAAGCGCTCGCTTCCCGAGACATTGCTTTCGATCAGTTCGATCACATTGGACATCTCGTCCTTGAAACGCCGGCCGATCTCCGCATTCGCCGCACGAACATCGTCGGGCGTGAGGAAGGTTTCGCAGATCTCGTTGATTTCGTACGGGCTGAGTTCGGAACTCTTCGCGAGCAGCGAGTCGACCCGGGAAACAAGCTTGTCATTGGTTCCGGAAACATAGGCGTACCAGAGCGAATAAGTGCTTGGATAGGGCGGGGTGCCGTAGGCATCAATCAGTTCGAACGCGCTTCCGGCAATCTCGAAAGGGTTCTGCCGTCCCTTCGGTCGCGTTTCACTCCGATGATCTGCACCTGCCTGGTCTGCCATGGTGATCAATTCTCAGGATAAACTTCAACTTGGGGTTGTTGTACTGTAGATATCCCTCAAAAACCGTTAATTCTGACCGCCAGACAACTGCCAATCAGATTCTCAGGATGACAAAGCCCTCGCCAGCCTTTCCGCGATGACAGCATAAGCCCGCGCTTCATCGCTCTGCGGTGCGGCGCTCGCAACGGGAATCCCCGCATCGCCTGCCTCGCGGATCGCCATCTGCAACGGGATCTCGCCGAGGAAGTCGAGCCCGGCCTTTTCCGCCGTCAGCCTTGCGCCACCATGGCCGAACAAATCCGTGCGCTCGCCGCATTTCGGGCAGGCGAAATAGCTCATATTCTCGATCACGCCGAGCACGGGCGCACCGACCTTGTCGAACATGTCCTTCGCCTTGCGCGCATCGATCAGCGCAAGGTCCTGCGGCGTCGACACGATCACCGCGCCGGTCAGCGTCGCGGTCTGGGCCAGCGTCAACTGCACATCGCCGGTGCCGGGCGGCAGGTCGACGATCAGCACGTCAAGCGTCCCGCGCTCGCCCCAGTCCACCTCCATCAGGAGTTGCTGGGTCGCCTTCATCACCATAGGCCCGCGCCAGACCGCAGCCTGTTCGGTGTCCATGAGAAGGCCCATGGTCATCGCTGCGAGGCCGTGGGCGAAATGCGGGCGGATCTGTTTGGCGTCATTCACCTGCGCGCGTCCGGTGAGCCCCAGCATGTGCGCGATGGAGGGCCCGTAAATGTCGCAATCGACAAGGCCGACCTTCAGCCCCTGCTGGCTCAGCGCGACGGCGAGATTGACGCTGGTCGTGGACTTGCCGACCCCGCCCTTGCCCGAGGCCACCGCGATGACATGGGCGACATTCGGGACCGTGTTCGGCGTCGGCGGGGCCGGACGCGAGGGTTTCGCTTGCGCGGGTGCGCCGGAGGGCTTGTGAAGCTGCGGCAGGGGCCGGGCCGGGGCGCTGCCGGGTACCCGCTCGGCGGTCAGCATGACGCGCGCGGATTTCACACCCTTCACCGCCGCCACGGCCGCCTCCGCCTCCGCCCGCACCGGCGTCATCAGCGCCGCGTCAGAGGCATCGATGCTGAGCGTCACCAGCGCCTCGCCATTGCTGAACACGATGGACTGCACCACGCCACCATCGACGAGGTTCTCCCCCGTGCGGGGATGGGCAAGAGCCTTCAGCGCCTTTTCGATGCGGGACTTCTCGAGCATGTCGCAGAAGTGGCGCGGCGGAGGCGTTTTGCCAAGGGGCTTGTCGGCACGAGCTTGGCGCGCCAAAAGCCTCCCATGCCCGACACCGCCGCCTTTTCTGCACATCACCCGATCTTCGCGCACGCACCAAAGTCCGTGAGCTTCAGGAAGCTGCGCAAGCGGCTGGTGCGCGAGGCGCTCGACACGGTGCAGCGCTACGGCCTTGTGCGTGAGGGCGGGGCGCGGGCGAGATGGCTGGTCTGCCTGTCGGGCGGCAAGGACAGTTACGGCCTGCTCGCAGTGCTCCTCGACCTGCAATACCAGGGTGCGCTGCCGGTCGATCTCATCGCCTGCAATCTCGACCAGGGCCAGCCGGGCTTCCCGAAACATGTCCTGCCGGACTGGCTCTCCGAGCGCGGCATTGCCCACCGGATCGTGACCGAGGACACTTATTCCATCGTGACGGAGAAAGTGCCCGAGCACCGCACCTTCTGCGCCATGTGCTCAAGGCTCCGGCGTGGCATTCTCTACCGCGTGGCACGGGAGGAGGGGTGCGAGGCGATCGTGCTCGGCCATCACCGCGACGATGCGCTCGAAACCTTCATGATGAACCTCATCCATGGCGGACGGCTCGCGGCCATGCCGCCCAAGCTCGTCAATGATGAGGGCGATGTCATGGTGTTGCGTCCGCTCATTCAGTGCGCCGAGGCCGATCTGGCGAAATTCGCCGAGGCCATGGATTTCCCCATCATCCCCTGCAATCTCTGCGGCTCGCAGGACGGGCTGCAGCGCCAGGCCATGAAGGCCATGCTGGAGGAATGGGAGCGGAAGAAGCCGGGTGTGCGCCAGACCATGCTGACGGCGCTGCAGACCGTGCGCCCCAGCCACCTCCACGATGCCCGCGTCTGGGATTTTGCAGGGCTTGCTCCGGGTGGAAACGGCACAACCGATGATGGCGTGCCATTCTAGTTGGCCTCAGCCGTCAGCCGCCGTCCGTTTGCCGCCCGCCAGATGCGGCGCTCCGGCGTCCAGGTTTCCCCGCGCAGTGACAGGCGGACCGCCAGGTCAAACTCATCAAGTGTGATGGTGGACGTGCGGACTTCGGTGCGTCCCCTCTGCCGGTCGCGAATGGCGCGGGCCTCGAGCGCGGAGCGAAGCGCCCGCACGCCCACCTGCCGCCAGGTGTCATGCGGCGAAAGCATGTGTTCAGCCCGGTCCCAGGCGCGCGACAACTCCGGAATGAAGGCATGTGTCTCGTCAATGATGCGCGCCTTCGCGATATTGATCCGGCCGGGATAAAGCACACGGCACATGCGGTGCAGCTTCTCAGCTTTCATCGGCGTTCTCCCTCTTTTTCTTTTTCTTGTGGGACGAAGATTGCCAGAAATCCGGGCGCGGACAAGTCGCTGCGTTCGCACCCCTCTTTCGCGATCGGCAGAGGGGGGCGCGAGCGGAAAACTTATCCCCCGCCCTCAGCCCCTTGCGATAATGCACTGCATGACCCGTGAGGACATCATCCGCTTCTATTCCGTGACGCCGATCTGGCTGTGGCCGCTCCTGTGGCTGCGCCTGCACTGGCTGCGGGCTTGCATGGATGAGCGCATGTCCTCCGGCGCTGGTGGCCTTGCGCGCATCTTCACCGATGGGCGCGGCGGGCTGCGCATCGAATGGATCGTCCTTGAGGAGAAGCTATCCCCCAATGCGCTATCATTTGAGCGTTCTCCAGACTGGGAAACCTCAGACCTTGACGGGATGTCGCGCTTTTTCGAGGCGAACTGCGGCTGGTTCGTTCAAGCAGACACGAGCCGCGCCGACCTGACCCTGCGCACGGCAGAAGCGCCCCTCGAACCGGGCTAGCCGCCTCAGCGCCTTCCCGGCCTTCGGCGGGGAGGCACGAAGCCGAGAGCCATCGCCTTGCCGGACCGGTCCCCATCGGTGCGGATATTGGTGCTGCTCTCATTCTTCGCGACAGGTGACGGCACCATCCTGTTGCGGGTGTCTTCATGCGCGCGGCCGGATGAAGCTTCCATCAAGCTCCGCCACCGATCTCACCCCCATGAGCTGCAGCGTGCGCACGAACTCCGCCTCCAGTATCCCGAGCGCCCTCGTGACGCCTGCCTCTCCGCCCGCACCAAGGCCATAGAGCCAGGCCTTGCCCACCGCCACGCCGGTTGCGCCGCGCGCGAGCAGCTTCACGATATGGCTGCCCCTGCGCACGCCGCCATCGACGATGAGGTCGGCTTGTCCGTCAATCGCGTCGCGGATCTCCGAGACGAGGTCGATCGTCGGCACCGAGGTATCGAGCTGGCGCCCGCCATGATTGGAGACCCAGACCGCATCGGCGCCGACATCAAGACAGGCCACGGCGTCCTCAGCCCGCGAAATCCCCTTGATCGCGAAACCCTCTCCCCATACGCCTTTCATCCATTCGGCATCCTTCCAGGTCACCGAGCGAGAGAATTGGGAATTGATGAATTCCATCACGCCCTGATCCTGGCCGATATTGCCGAAATTCGCCGCCGAGATTTTAGGACCCGAAAGATAATCCCGCAGCCAGCCGGGGCGCGAGATGACCTGTCTCACAAGGCTCGGGCTCATGCGGGGCGGCATGCCGAAGCGGTTGCGCGGGTCGCGCTCGCGATTGCCCGCAACCGGCACGTCGACAGTGAGGATGCAGCCCGTGAAACCCGCCGCCTTCGCCCGGTTCAGAAACTCTTCCACCAGACCCCGGTCGTTCCAGACATAGACCTGAACCCATTTCGGCGTGTCCGGTGCGGCGGCCGCAATGTCCTCGACCTTCTGGCTCGCCATGGTGGAGCAGGAATAGATGAGTCCCGCGCTTTCCGCAGCGCGCGCCACTGCCAGTTCGCCCTGCTTGGGATGGAACAGGCGGTTGCCCGCGACCGGCGTGATGAAGAAGGGCAGGCGGCTCCTTGCGCCCATGATCGTGGTCGCAGTGTCAACCTTCGCGATATCGACCAGCGCTTTCCAGACGAGCTCGTAATCATCAAAGCGGCGTGTCGCCTCGCGCAGTGTCACTTCGTCATCGGCCCCGCCGTCGATATAGTCGAAGACCATGGGCGGCAGTTTCGCCCGCGCGATCTCTCGCAGGTCTGAAATGTTGAGGGCGTCGGAGAGCGTCATGCCCGGCAGGCTAGCGTAGCCCGGACAAAATGGAAGCGGCCAATCTGTCCTCGACGTCCGGCTCTCGACTTCCGGCACGCGTCCTGCTTTCTCTGTGCTCATGAGTGAGCAAGAGAACGATCCTGACCAGGAGGCCTTCGGGCCTGAACGGGAAGCCTTCGGGCCGGCCTATAGCAAGGCCGAGTGCGACATGGCGGATGCGCTGTTCACCCAGCACTATGAGACGTTGAAGAACATTGCCCGCGCCAAGCGCCGCCGCAGCGATCCGCAGATGACGCTGTCGACGAGCGACGTTCTGCACGAGACTTTTCTCAAGCTCGGCGATGGCAGCTGGAATGATGAGAGCCATTTCCTGAGCTCCGCCTCACTCGCCATGCGCCATGTCATCTGCGACTATGCCCGCAAGCGCTACAGCGCCAAGCGCAACAAGAACCAGGAACGCCCAATCGAGGATTCGGAGCGCCTGCTGCCGGAATTCCGCGAGACGCCGGAAGAGATTCTCGTGATTTCAGACCTGGTCGAGCGCCTGGGAGCGGAGCATCCGCGACTCGTGAAGGTGCTCGACATGCGCTACTTCGCCGGCATGACCGAGCAGGAGACTGCCGACGCGCTCGGCCTGTCGGTGCGCACCGTGCGGCGTGACTGGCATGAGGTGCGCGAGTGGCTGAAGGCGCGGATGACGGACTAGCTGGGTTCGGGCTGTGTGGCCTTCACTCGGGCAGTTTCAGCAGCCGGGCGGGAGGCGATCAGGCCGATCACCAGCGGCAGCAATATGCCGGGCAGGCCTTCATACACATCTGAATGCCAGCCAAGCCCGAAGCGCCAGAACAGCGCAGTGCCAACGCCGAGCCCCATGAGCGCGATGGCGACCGGCTCGCTCACCCTCCGGTTCAGCGCGAGCAGGACAAGCAGCGGCGCAAAGGCCGAGGCCAGCGTCGACCAGGCAAGAATGACGAGGCTGAAAACGCTCTGGCTGCCCGACAGGGCGAGACCAAGCGCGATGAGAGTGGTGACGGCCGTGGCGGTCTTCAGCAACCATGGTCGCTCCATGCGTTGAGGGGTCAGGTCGTGGGTGACGGCGGCCGAACAGGACAGGACGAGCGAATCGGCTGTCGACATGGTCGCCGCGAAGATGCCCGCGAGGATCAGGCCGACAAGGACCGGCGGCAGGAGTTCGAGCGCCATTTCCGGCAGGGCCAGTTCCGGGTCCATGCTGGCGAGGTCGGGCAGATAGAGCCTCGAGAGCATCCCGACACCGGTCGCCAGCGCGTAGAACAGGGTGAAATAGCCATAATACCAGGCCCGCGCCTGCATCATGTGGCGATCATCATCAAGCGCCATGAAGCGCACCATGATATGCGGCTGGCCGACCACGGACAGGCCGGCAAACATCCAGCCGATGACGAACAGCGCCATGCCCGCCACACCGGCGAGAAGGAGGTCGTCAGGGAACAGGTTCAGAAAACCCCGCACATCCGACCAGCGCTCCACCGCACCTCCGAGGCCGCCAACGCCCTGCAAGCCAATCACGAAAAGCAGCCCCATCGCGACCAGCATGGCGAGCGACTGCGCCCCGTCGGTCCAGATCGAGGCGCGCAGGCCGCCGACAATCGAATAGGCAATGACCACCAGCGCCACCGCCACTGCACCGGCACGCGGGTCAAAGCCGAGAACGCCCTGCAGTGCCTTGCCGCCGGCCGAGATCTGTGCCGCCGCATAGGCAATCAGGAAGACGACCATGATCAAAGCTGCCAGCCGTCGCCAGACCCTGAAATCCTCTCCATGCCAGCGCGCCATGACCGAGGCGAAACTCGCCTCCTTCGTGGCTCCGGTTGCCTGCCGCAGGCGCTTGTGAATGAAGAGAGAGCCGAGAAAGTCCCCGAGGATCCAGCCGGTCATCAGCCAGATGGCGGCCAGGCCCGTCTCATAGGTGTAACCGATGACACCAATGAACATGTAACCTGAATTGTTCGTCGCCACGGCCGAAAGTCCCGTCAGCCAGGGGCTGACCGAGCTTGAGGCGAGGTAATAGTCCTGGCGTTGGCCAGTCGCCTTGCGGGCCGATGACAGGCCGATGGCGAGGAAGACCGCGAGAATCGTCAGGAAGCTCGCGGTGATCATGCCGCCCGGCGAAGCTCCGAGCCGGGCGTGTTCGTCTCCGCCTCGATGAGCACGGCATGAAGCGCGGTGATGGCAGCCTCGAAACTGTCCTCTTCGACCACGAGCTGCAGGTCGGTGTTGCGGGTGAGTTGCATGATGCCAAGCAGGCGTACGCCGGCTTCCCGCAGCGCGCCGGTGGCATCGGCAGTGATGCCCGGCAGGTCGAGATCAGCGCCAATCACCGAGACGATGGCAAGCTTGCGGATCGAAATCGTCGCGCCCGGCAGGTCGGCCTCGATTTCGGCGACGGTGCGCTTCACCGATTTGCGCGAGGCGTCGAGAAAGTGCGTGATGGTGTTGGCGTTGGAGCATTTCGAGACAATGCGAACACCGTGACGGGTAAGCGCTTCAAGGATCCTGGTATCGTAGCCCTTCACCCCGACCATGTCCTGTTCGAAGACTTCCAGCGCCCAGACGCCGTTGAGACCCGTGATGATTTCCGCACGCGGACTGTCTGGCCGGAACCCGTCACTCATCGTGGTGCCAGCATCGGCTGGATCGAAGGTGTTCTTCACGCAGAGTGGAATGCCCGCCTGGCGCAGCACCTTCGCCGCCTTCGGATGGACCGCTTCCATGCCCATGTTCGAGAGCTGGTCGGCGACATCGTAATTGGTCTGCCCGATCTTGCGGACATTGTCCGCACCGACCAGTTTCGGGTCGGCGCTCGAGAGGTGGAACTCCTTGTGGATGATCGCCTCTCGCGCGCCGGTGATGGCGGCGATGTGGGAGAAGGTCACCTCGGTGTAGCCACGGTCATAGAGCTGGACCATGCCCTCACTGCAGCTGGCATAGCCGGTCACGATTGGCAGCGTGGTCGAGACGTCGATTCTCTCCATCGCTTCCTCGATGCGCTCGCGCAGTGTGAGCTTGCGGTCGTCGCGCCAGCCGGTGAGGTCGACAAGGACGGCATTCACGTCGCGCTGGCGCAGGACGAGCGCGGTGTTGTGTGCCGAATGCGCCTCGCCGAGTGCGGCCAGCATCTCGCGCACGGTGATCAGGTGTTCGTCCAGCCGGAACTGGCCATAGGAGCACAGCCGGTGCAGGTCGATCAGGCAGTTTCGGACGCCCTCGATGCGCTCCAGCACGAAGCTGTCGGCGATTTCGCGGTCGGTGTGATCACCGAAGATCTCGGCATTCTTTTCGCGCATGGCCTCGCCAAGCCGGGTCAGAGCGTCGCTCCACTCCCACTTGTTCTCTGCGCTCGCAAAAAGGCCGAAGACGCCCGGCTGGCCGGACTTCTTGTGCTCGAGCAGGTGATTCGTCATCCCGGCATAGGCCGAGACCACGAAGACGCGGCCATAGAACTCATCCGGTGCGCGCTCGCCGATCAGGATGTTGTCGAGAACGACAGGTGTGTTGGCAATCGACGTGCCGCCAATCTTTTCAACAGTATGGGTCATCTTGGCCTCACCGGACTCCTGCGCCGAGCACGGCAGTGGCGCGTTCAATCGTCGTGTCGGCTTCTTCATCGGCCGGATAGGCACCGTCTGGGCCGTGCACTTCGCGACCGGTGACCGGCGGGTTGAACACGCATGCCATCACCATGTCGGAGCCCTTGTCGGCACGCAGGATGTGACGATCGTGCTTGTCCAGGGCGTACATCACGCCCGGCCTGATCTGATGGGTCTCGCCGGTGGCGAGATCGGTGATCGAGCCTTCGCCGGACACGCAATAGACGCTTTCGAGATGGTTCTTGTACTCCATCTCCAGCACCGCGCCCTCATGGATCGTGGTGATGTGGAAGGAGAACCCCATCCTGTCATTCTTGAGCAGCAGCCGGACAGACGTCCAGCCCTCGCTCTCCACGCGGCGTTCACTCTTTTCGGCCTCTGCCAGATCCCTGACGATCATGTCGCAGCCCTCCTCTATGCTGCAGCCCTGCGGTGGCGGGCTTCAACAGCCTCCACGGCGCGGGCGAGGATATCGAGACCGGCATTCAGGTCAGCATCGGAAATCGTCAGCGGGCAGAGCACCTTGACCACTTCGTCACGCCCGCCGCTCGTCTCGATGATCAGGCCGTGCTCGAAGCAATTGGCGCAGATCTCGCCGGCAATGTCGCCATCGCCGAAATCGATGCCGCGCATCATGCCACGGCCCTTCACGCGCTTGGCGAGCGGGGATTTTGCGGTGATCTCGCTCAGGCGCTTGTGGAGCAGGTCCGCCTTGCGTTCGGTCTCCTTCTGGAAGTCGTCAGTCTGCCAGAAAAGCTCCAGCGCCTTTGTCGCGGTGACGAAGGCGTGGTTGTTGCCGCGGAAGGTGCCATTATGCTCGCCCGGCTTCCAGATGTCGTGCTTGGGGTCGATCAGGGTCAGCGCGAAGGGCAGGCCCATGCCGGAGAGCGACTTGGCAAGCGTCACGATGTCCGGCTTCACGCCGGCGCGCTCGAAGCTGAAGAAGGTTCCGGTGCGCCCGCAACCGGCCTGAATGTCGTCGATGATCAGCAGCGCGCCATGCTTGCGGGCGATCTTCTCGATCTTGCGCAGCCATTCGTCGCTGGCGGCATTGAGGCCACCTTCGCCCTGAACCGTTTCGACGATGATCGCTGCCGGCGCATCAATGCCGGAGGAGGGATCCGAGAGGCGTTTGTCCAACTGGTCTGCAGTGTCGACCCCCTCGCCGAAATAGCCGTCATAGGGCTCGTGCGTCGTGCCGCAGAGCGGGGTGCCCGCACCGCCGCGCTTGCCGGCATTGCCGGTGCAGGAGAGCGCGCCGAGCGTCATGCCGTGAAAGCCCTGCGTGAAGGCGATGACATTGCGCCGGCCGGTGACCTTGCGCGCGATCTTCAGTGCGGCCTCGACGGCATTCGCGCCGGTCGGTCCCGGGAACATCAGGCGGTGGTTCATGCCGCGCGGCTCCAGGACGATGCGCTCGAAGGCCGTCAGGAAGTCCGACTTGGCATCAGTGTGCATGTCGAGACCGTGGGTGATGCCGTCGTTCGTGATGTACTCCACCAGCGCGGCCTGCATTTCGGGATGGTTGTGGCCGTAGTTCAGCGTCGAGCAGCCGGCCAGGAAATCGATATACTCCCGGCCATCCTCCCCGGTCAGGCGCGATCCCCGGGCTCTAGAGAAGGATGTCGGAAAGGCGCGGCAATAACTGCGCACCACCGACTCACGTCGCTCGTAAATGTCGTGTTTGTCGTCTGTCTGGTCAAAGGCCATGGTTCAGTCCTCGGGGATTGTTGAATGCAAGTGGGTTATGAAGGCGGGGGCCCGGCAGCTTCAGGCGGATGGTGGCGGATGCGCCAGGGGACCGATGGTCACCATATGTTCGGTCGCGTGGCGTCCCTTGAAGTGTCGCTGCCGCTCGAAATGCGGAACGTCGCTCATATCGGCGTCGAGCCAACGCGCCACGCTGCGAAACAGGCCCCATGACGCCTCATTGTCTGGCGTGATCGTGGTCTGCAGCCGGCTGAGATCCGCGCAGGCGGGACGTGAGAGAATGTCCCGGATCATGCGCACGGGCAGCTTCCGTCCCCGCGCGCGCTCGTGCACGGCCACCTGCCAGAGGAAGTAGGTGTCCGGCTGCTCGGGCGGGATATAGCCCGAGACCCAGCCACACACTTCGCCGTCCATCCGCGCGATCGCGCAGGTTCCGGCAAAGTGCGAGCATTGCAGGAGATTGGCATAGAGCGAATTGGTGTCGAGCGGCGGGCAGGCCGCAATCAGGTCATGCACGGCCGCGCCGTCCTCACGGTCCGGCTCGCCAATCACCAGCGCGTGCCCTGCGGGAGACACAGACTTCACGTCAATATGTCGAATCGGTTCAGCGTTCATGGATATTTAGATAGTTAGATAAACAAAATAAATCTACCCTGAGCCGCCTCATTTCCATGCAAAATGGGAATTTGCCGAGATATTCTGCACAAGATTCATTCTGTTCTTGGGAAAGTCAGGGGGTGATGGGTCACAAAAATTTGTTTGTAAAACAATTCAATATCAATGATTGAACCTGTAAGTTCCGCTTGCTCAAAGCCGCGAATGGAGCAGGAATCCGACCTCATGACCAATCAGGCCGATGTCGCGCTGACCGCCATGCGGCGCATCCTGAAGGCGACCGACGCCAATGTCCGCGCGCTCGCCGCCGCTTCGGGACTGACGGCGTCGCAACTGCTTGTCCTGGAAGTGCTGAAAAGCCGTGGCGAGGTGCTGACGGGCGAACTCGCGCGCGCCGTGGACCTGAAGCAGGCGACCATCTCCATCCTGCTCGACAAGCTGCAGGAGCGCGGCTTCATCGAACGTCAGCGCGGCGAGACCGACCGCCGCCGGGTCTGGGTGCGCATCACGCCGGCCGGATCGGAGGTGCTGCGCGGTGCGCCGGACCTGTTGCAGGAAACCTTCCGCGCCCGCTTTGCGCATCTGGCGGACTGGGAGCAGGCCGCGCTCGTGGCTGCGCTTCTGCGCATCGTTGCCCTGCTCGACGCCGAGACCATCGAGGCCTCTCCGATTCTCGATGTCGGCGGTGTGACGGATTTGCCGGGCCAGTGAGCGGCCTCCCGCCGGAGATCACGTCGTGACGGGCTGCCGGGCCATCGGGATACGGATGGCGACCCGGAGCCCACCGTCGGCGGAGACATCCTCCAGCCTCAGATCGAAGCCCTCGCCATAGGCGGACTGGAGCCGCTGGTGGACATTCAGCAGGCCGATCCCGCCCTCGCCGGTCACAGGAGGCTTGGTGGCGTTCAGTCCGGGCCCGTCATCCGTGACCGTGATGCAGAGGTGCGCCTCAGCGCTGTGGGTCTTGAGCCGGATCGTCGTCGGCGCGAGCGAGACCCCGACGGCATGCTTGATCGCATTCTCGAAAATCGGCTGCAGGAGGAAACTTGGCACCGTGGCGTCAAGCGTGTCAGGTGCCACGTCGAATTCGGTCCTGAGCCGGTCACCGAAACGAACCCGTTCGATATCGAGATAGGTTTCAAGCGCATCGAGTTCATCGGCAAGCGGGTGGTGGACCTGCTCGGGATCGGCCAGCGAAAGGCGCAGGAAGTCGCCGATCCGGGCGAGCATGCGCATGGCATCGTCGCTCTCTCCCTTGCGCACCAGCGATGAGACCGAATTCAGCGCATTGAGGAAAAAGTGCGGATTGAGCTGGTACTTCAGCATGCGAAGCTGGGAATCGCGGAAGAGTTTCTCCGCTTCGAGGCGCTTGAAGCTCTCATGCTGCGCCTTGGCCTGTGCCCTCAGTGCGGCGTTCTGCGCTTCGGTTGCAAGCCGTCTTTGTTCCAGTGATTGCCGATAATAGCGGAAGGCGTGGTAGCAGAACGACCAGGCCCCGAAGACAATGACGGAGGCGAAGACCCATCCGCCATAATCGGCGACAGGGATTTCCTCTTCCGTCAGCCAGGTGAAGGTCTGGATGCGCAGGGCCGACCAGATCAGGGAGGCGACGATGACCGCGAGCGCATTCAGTGCAATTCGCGTCGCGATCGGTGCCTGCCAGAGCCGTTTGCCGACGCTGCGCAAGGGGTGGCTGATGACGATGCCGAGGGCCGACTGAAGCAAGGTGTGCACGGCCGGTGCGAACTCACCCGGATTGTACCAGACCGTCAGGCTGAGATAGCTGAGCAGCGCCATGGCCGACCAGCCGGCGATCTGGAAGGTCCAGTATTGCCGCGTGTGCGAAGGCGTGACGGCTGTCGAGTTCTGGCTGTCTCGGGGCATGGCATTTGTATTCCTTGCAAATCCGCTGATGATGCATCCCCTGCGGACGGGACCAGCGTCAAGCGTGGCCGGGTCAGGACCTGCAGGTCGAGGGAGAACACGCCGCCATGCTCAGAACCATTGTCTGCGATGATGAACGCCCCGCCCTCGACCTCGTTGTGGACATGCTGGAGGAGACCGGTGAGGTCGAGATCGCGGCCGCCTGCCAATGCGTGACGGAGGCGCTCGAGATCATCAATCGCGGCGGGATCGACCTTGCCGTGTTCGACATCGACATGCCGCAGCTCTCCGGGGTCGATGCCGCGCGGGCCATTTCCGTCGATCCGAAACCCCTCCTGGTGTTTGCGACCGCCCATGCCGAATATGCCGTCGACGCCTTCGACATCGATGCCATCGACTACATCCTGAAACCGGTCGAGCAGGCGCGTGTCAGTCATGCCGTGGAGAAGGCGGTGCGGCTTCACCGCTCGATCGGCCATGCCTCCCACGGCGGCGTGATCTCGGCACCGGACTCCGGTGCGGGCAAATTGCCGAACGATGTCCTGCAACTGCGTGACGGCAGCCGTTACTATGTCGTCCCGCTCGACGCCATCATCTGGATCGAGGCGGGCGGGGATTATTCCCTGATCCACACCGGCGAGGGCGAGATTGTCGTGCGCCGGACACTCTCATCGCTTGAGGGCTCTCTTCCGGCCGAGCGGTTCCTGCGGGTCCACCGCTCCTACATTATCGCTCGCGCGCACGTCCGCGAGGTCAGGCGCATGACCAAGGGCGAGGCGGAAATCCATCTGTCGGCTGACATTACCGTGCGTTCCGGCCGGTCTTATCGCGAAGCGGTGGCGGGCCTGGTTTCCGGCTGAGACATCCGCCTCTGTCGGGCGCAAGCGCTTTGTCGTCCCGTTTGTCGCACAAATCGTCCCGTTCGTCGCAAGGCGATTGAGATTGTCGGCCACCTCGGAAAACTACCTATGGGAGGAAGTGGCTCGTGATGAAGCTGCCCAGCAGAAGAATGCCATTCGCACTGATTGTGGCCGCGACCATAGGTGTCGCAGGCTGTCAGTCATCGCCTGACGCGGATGTTCAGGCCGATCGCGCGATTGCGTCCCCGCAGACCCCTCAGTCCGCTCAGACCCCTGAGTCCGCTGAGGCCCGGCAGTCCCCGCATTGGCAGACCGTCTGGCGCGATGATTTCGACGGTGCCGCCCTCGACAGGTCGAAATGGGCACCCGAAATGTCGTGCTGGGGTGGCGGCAATAATGAGCGCCAGTGCTACACCGACAGGGACGAGAACATCCGTGTGGAGGACGGTTACCTCCGCCTCATCGCACAGGCAGAGACGTTCACCGGGCCCCTGTTTCCCGAGGGCATGCGCGGAGCGCCCGGTGGGGAACGCACTCAGGAATACACTTCCGGTAAGGTCCGCACCCTGGGTCTGGCAGGCTGGAAATATGGTCGCTTCTCGGCGCGCGTCAGGCTGCCGGCCGGGCAGGGCACATGGCCAGCCTTCTGGATGATGCCGGTGGACAATGCCTACGGCGACTGGCCGCTTTCGGGAGAGCTCGACATCATGGAGGGGGCCAATCTCGGCACGCCCTGCGCGGATTGCCCGGGCGGTGTGGAGCGGCGCACTTCAGGCGCGCTGCATTTCGGCGATCTCGCGCCTGACAACACCTACTGGTTCAGCAAGACCGCTGGTGAGCGTGTGCCCGGCCCGTCCGAGGAATTCCGGGTCTATTCGGTGGAATGGGCCGAGGGCGTGATCCAGTGGATGGTCGATGGCGAGGTGTTCATGCGCCTGACCTCCGATGACTGGTACACCGAGGCGCCCGAAGCCGAGGGTCGCCCGAATGCGCCCTTCGACCAGCCCTTCTACCTCATGCTCAATCTCGCCGTTGGCGGGAGCCTTGCCGAGCAATCGAATGGCGGCGGCTTCGAGCCGGCCTCATTCCCGGCGGAAGTGGTGGTCGACTGGGTGCATGTGGAGCAGTGCGCCGGGGACATGGAGACCGGCCGGGCCTGTCTCAGTGAGCAGGATTGGAACGGAGAGCCCATGGGGCCGTGGGAGACACAGGCCCGCTGAAAAAGCGGCATCAGACGTTCAGAGCAAAAGACAACAAACAAAAAGATAACAGAGACCTAGGAGGGAAATTCAATGAAACAGGAAGATCGCAGGCACCCGCTGAACTGGGGTTTTGCGCTGCTTGGTGGCGTGTCGGCTCTCGCTTTCGCGATGCCGGTGTTCGCGCAGGTCGAGCCCGAGACCGTCCAGGAAGACACCGAGGCAGGTGAGGATGAAACCCGGATCGAGCAGACCGTGACCGTGACCGGCATTCGCGGATCGCTCGCCAGTTCGCTTGCCACCAAACGGGATGCGCAGGGCATCGTGGACGCCATTTCCGCCGAGGACATCGGCAAGTTTCCCGATCAGAACCTCGCGGAATCGCTGCAGCGCATCACCGGCGTGTCGGTGGACCGCTCCCTCGGCGAGGGCAGCGCCGTGACGGTTCGCGGCTTCGGTCAGGACTTCAACCTGGTTACCTTCAACGGTCGCCAGATGCCGACCTCGACACTCGGCGATGGGGCCAGCGCGCCGTCGACGCGGAGCTTCGACTTTGGCAACCTCGCTTCGGAGGCGATTTCGGGTGTGGAGGTCTACAAGACAAGCAAGGCCGACCTGCCGACCGGCGGCATCGGCGCGACCATCAACATCAAGACCACCCGCCCGCTGGAGGCATCGGGCCGCAGCGCGACTTTCGCGATCAAGGGCGTCTATGATGAAAGCTCCAATGACAAGAAGGAGCTGACGCCGGAAATCTCGGGGCTCTATATCGACCAGTTCCTGGACGACAGGCTCGGCGTGTCCATTTCGGGCAGCTATCAGGAGCGCGATGGCGGCGTGGCGCAGGCCAATGTCGGCTGGCGCGATGCGCTGCGCGGCGATGAGCCGGGCTGGGGCCAGCTGCCGCCGGCCGATGCGTGGAACTGGGGTCCGGGCCAGGGCGTGAACCGTCCGGGTCCGGATGATGTCTACGCCGTTCCGCAGAATGCCGACTATGAACTCGCTGACTTCACCCGCAAGCGCACCAATGGCCAGATCACGCTGCAGTACGACTTCACGAATTCGCTGCGCGGCACGGTGGACTACACCTATTCCCACAACCAGATCGAGCTTGAGCGCTCGACTGTGGGCATCTGGTTCAACCATGGTTCCACGATCAGCGGATGGACCGACGGCCCCGTCGCCGGCCCGCTCTTCTACACCGAATTCCTGGGCAATTCCGACCTGGCCTATTCCGGTGCGCTTCTGGCAAACGAGTCGGAAAACAAGTCGCTTGGTGTGAACCTCGCCTGGGACGTAAATGATCGCCTGACGCTTGTTCTCGACGCTCACGATTCCTCCGCGGAATCGAAGCCCGGTAATGAGTTCGGCTCCAGCATGTCGCTCGGCACGGCTGTCCTCTCCATCGACAGCCAGACAATCAATTTCGAGAGTGACCTGCCGGTGATCTCGGTCACTCAGAACCCAGCGCTCCCGGACCTCTTCTCGGCCTCTTCGATTGTCGGCACGGGCAGTTCGTTCCGTAACGCCGATGTGAAGGACGACATCCTCGAAGCGCGCCTCTATGGTTCGTATGATTTCGACTCCAGCCTGATCGACAGCCTCGACTTCGGCGTTGGCTATATCGAGAACGAGTACAAGTCGCGCTACGGCTTCATCCAGACCGACTCCTGGGGCGGCCTCGGGACGGCGGATGATTATCCCGACGACATCTGGACATTCCGCACCATCGCTGACGCCTTCAATGAGGTCGATGGTGCCAACGATCCCCAGATCCTGCCGGGCATCTACCAGTTCGATGTTCGCGAACTGGTTGATTTCATGGAGGCCCAGTATGGCATTTGCTCCGCGCCGTTCACGGGCAGCTCGATAGACGGCACCTGCCTCGCGAACCAGGACACCGATGACGTCTATACCGAGGAGGTTCTCAGCGCGTTCATCCAGTATAATAATGAGTTCGCGTTGTTCGGTCGGAATGCGACACTGAATGCGGGTCTGCGTTACGAAGAAACCGACGTCAACTCGGTGTCGCTGCAGCCTAATCCTACGGGCACGAACTGGACCGGTATCACCGAAATTGGCGTGGTCTTCTCCGGCGAGGACACGATCAACGTGAATGGCAGCTACGATCACATCCTGCCTTCGATCGATTTCACCATCGAACCGATCGACTTTGTGAAAATCCGTGCCGCCTACAGCCAGACGATCACGCGCCCGCCCTACAACTTCCTGCGCGCCAGTCTGAATCTGCAGCCTCCCTTCCGTCCGGAAGAGGCGCGTGCAGCCCAGGGCAATCCATCGCTCGAGCCCTATGAGTCCGAGAATTTCGACGTCTCGGCAGAGTGGTACTATGCCGACGACAGCTATGTCTCGCTGGCCTACTTCACGAAGGACGTCTCGAACTTCATCGGGAGTACGGAGTTCGACCAGACCTTCCCGGGCCTGACCAATCCGGCGCGCGGTCCGCGATACGATGCGGCTGTCGCGGCGCTTGGTTCCGACGAGGATTTGTCGGCAGTTCGCGACTATATCATTGCCAACTTCCCGGACACGGTGGATGCCAATGGGGGGATCCAGGGTCTTGCTGAAGACCCGCTGTTCCAGATCCGGACCAACATCCCGTTCAACAATGAGGAAGAGCTGAATTACGAGGGCCTCGAATTCGCTGTCCAGCACCTGTTCGGTGATACGGGCTTCGGTGCGGTGTTCAACTATACCTTGGCGCTCAATGATGACGGCTATGACAACACGCTCTCGGCCTCGACGCCGCAATTCGTGGTGACGGGCTGGAGCGACAGTGCCAACGTCGTGGTCTTCTACGAGAAATTCGGCTTCTCCTCGCGTCTGGCCTATAACTGGCGGCAGGAGTACCTTGCCGGTGCGGGCAACAACCCGTTCTATGTGGATGATTATGGCCAGCTCGACGGCAATATCAGCTACGAATTCGACAATGGTCTCTCGATCTTTGCCGAAGGCATCAACATCACCGGTTCCGACCGCAGCGGTCACCGCCGCTCCGACAATGCCACCTACTTCTTCAACAATGGCAAGGCCCGCTGGTCGGTCGGGGCGCGCTACAAGTTCTGATCGCCCCGCGCGATCGCATCGTAAAGCATGGGTGTTGTGGCCGCCCCTCCCGCTTGGGGCGGCCACGGCAAGACACAATCGCATCGGCCAGGCCTTGCGCATGCACGCTCAAGATTGCGCTCAGGCTTTGCAATAGCTGCGATCTGGATAGGTTTCCTTCTATGAGTGAGGCGGTCAGACATGTTGTGATCCTTGGCGGCGGCACCGCCGGATGGCTCACGGCTGGCCTGCTGGCGGCGCGTCATTCAGGTGGCCCGGAGCGGGGGCTGCAGATCACCGTCATCGAATCCCCTGACGTGCCGATCATCGGCGTGGGTGAGGGGACCTGGCCGACCTTCCGCAAGACGCTGAGCCGCATCGGAATTGCCGAGGAAGATTTCCTGCGCGCCTGTCAGGCCTCGTTCAAGCAGGGGTCGTGCTTTGATGGCTGGGTCACGGGCGAGGACAGCGACCGCTATCATCATCCCTTCGAACTGCCCGTCTCGCAGAACGGCACCGATGTCCTGCATGCCTGGCAGTCCTCGGCGCGCGACAGGCCCTTTGCCGAGGCGGTGTGCCCGCAGGTCTCCCCAGCGCTTCAGGGCCTTGCGCCGCGCAAGGCGGGCATGCCCGATTATATGGGCGCGCTGAACTATGCCTATCACCTCGATGCGCCGCGCCTCGCGGAACTCCTGCGCGAGCATGTGACGGGAAAGCTGGGCGTCAGGCGCATCTGCGATCATGTGACCGAAGTGATCGGCGCACCGGACGCCCCCATCGAGGCGCTTGTCTGCCGCGACACGGGACGGGTGGACGCAGACCTGTTTGTCGACTGCACCGGTCAGGCTTCGCTGCTGCTCGGCAAACACTATGGCGTGCCTTTCATCGATCAGGGACATGTCCTCTTCAACGACAGTGCACTGGTGACGCAGTTGCCCGTCGCGCCGGACGCCCCCATCGTGTCCGAGACGGTCTCGACCGCGCACGAGGCCGGCTGGATCTGGGACATCGGCCTGACGACGCGGCGCGGCATCGGTTGCGTCTATTCCTCAGCCCACATGAGCGATGAGAAGGCAGCAGAAACGCTGCGCCAGTATACGGGTCTCAGCGGAGAGGACGGCTTTCGCAAACTCAGTTTCCGATCAGGCCACCGCGCGCATTTCTGGCATCGGAACTGCGTCGCCATCGGCCTCTCGGCCGGGTTTCTCGAGCCGCTGGAGGCGTCCGCCATCGTGCTGATCGAGCTGTCGGCGGACATGCTTGCGGAGAATCTGCCGGTCACGCGATCCGCCATGCGCCTTGAGGCGCGCCGGTTCAATGAGGTCTTCCGGTATCGCTGGGCGCGGATCATCGAATTCCTGAAGCTGCACTACGTTCTCAGCCGACGCACCGGGGCCTATTGGGACGATCATCGCCGCGCCGACACGATCCCGGAGCGGCTGCGCGACCATCTCGAAACCTGGTCGCACCGCCCGCCGGGGAGCCATGATTTCGACCATGCCAATGAGGTCTTCCCGGTCTCGAGCTATCTCTACATTCTCTACGGCATGGGCATGACGCCGAGGCTCCATCCGACGCTGCGCCCGGCCGTGCCCGACGTGCTTCAGGTCGAGATGCAGAAAGTCGTGCGCAAGCAGCGCATGCTCGCCGAAAGCCTGCCGACCAATCGCGCTCTCCTGTCCCGGCTCGCGCCTGAACCTGTCCATTGACCGCCAAGGATCCCGCCATGCCGAACCATGCCGCCGTCAATCCCGCCGACCACAGGAGCGTTCGCATCCTGGAGGAGCGTTCGGAGGCTTCGGGCGACGGCCAGATGTGCTGCATCACCTTTCCTGACGAGTTCCGGAAGGTGCAGGCGCATTATCCGATCCTGTTCCAGAAAGACGCCGAGCGCACCGGGTTCCGGTGCCTGGCGCTGTTCGGCTTCGAGAATGGCGAGAACCTCTTCCTGAAGGGCGGGCGCTGGGAGGCTGGCTATCTCCCGCTTGCCATGGACGTCCAGCCCTTCATGATCGGCCTGCCGAAGGATGGAAGCGGCGACCGCAAGGTGGTGCTCGACCTCGACAATCCGCGCGTCAGCGAAGGCATGGGCATGCGGCTCTTCGATGACAATGGCATGGCGACGGAATTCCTCGAGGGGGTCTCGCGCAAGCTGAATGCGCTCGATCAGGGCTATCGGCGCTCGGCCGCCTTCACCGAAGCGCTTGAGGCGCACGGCCTGCTCGAACCCCTGACACTCGACATCACACTCGCCGATGGCAGCGAGAACCGGATGCTGGGCTTTCACATCATCCATGAGGAAAGGCTCGCCGGGCTCGATGCTGACTCGCTGAAGGAACTGCAGGCTGAGGGGCATCTGCAGGCGATCTACATGGCGATCGCCTCGCTGTCGCATCTCTCAGACCTCACCGACCGCAAGAATGAGCGTGTTGTCCATGCTGGCTGAAACCGACATCTTCCAGAGCCTCGAGCCCGTGCGGGAGGTCGAGGCTGCCTCGCTTGCCGACATGCGGCCCTTCATGTCCGACCACCGGCCCTTTGTCGTGCGCGGGCTGGTCAAGGACTGGCCGCTGGTGCAGGCCGGGATCCGGTCCGGCAAGGCGGCGCGCGACTATCTCCTGTCAAAGGCAAGGCAGAAGCCCTTCGTCGTGAGTGTCGGCCCGCCGACCAATGACAGCCGCATCTTCTACCGTGACAACATGTCGATGAATGTGCGCATGGGAACGTCGCCGCTGCGGGAGGTGTTCGACCATATCGATAGCTGCGAACATGATGCCGCACAGCCGGTTGTCTACATGAGTTCGGTCAATGTGAAGCTCTTCTTCGACGGGCTGCACGAGGAGAACCATGTCGATTTCGGCGGCCGTGATGTCATCGAGTCGATCTGGATCGGCACACGCACCCGCATCGCGGCGCACAATGATTTTCCGGACAATATCGCCTGCGTGGCCGTCGGGCAGAGGCGTTTCACCGTGTTTCCGCCGAGTGAGTTCCGCAATCTCTATATCGGGCCGATCGACAACACGCCGGCGGGCCGGTCGATCTCCATGGTCGATTTCCACAATCCCGATTTCCAGCGCTTTCCGAAATTCCGTGAGGCGCTGAAGCACGCCATGACGGTCACGCTGGAGCCCGGCGATGCGATCTACATTCCGTCCATGTGGTGGCACCATGTCGAGGGCCTGTCGCCCTTCAACGTGCTGGTCAATTACTGGTGGCGGGAAACGCCGCGCTATCTTGGCGGGCCGCAGAACGCGCTCAACCATGCCATCATGGCCATTCGGGACCTGCCGGAGCATGAGCGCGCGCACTGGCGGGACGTGTTTGACTATTACGTCTTCGAGAATGGACCCGAGGTCATCGACCACATTCCTGAAAAGGGACGCGGGGTTCTGGCACCCATGACTCCCGAAAGCGCTGCGCGCCTGCGCGGCTACCTCCTGAAGATGCTGAATGATGAGTGACGCCATGCCGAACAGGATCAGACGCTATGTCATTGCCGGGGGCGGAACCGCCGGCTGGATGGCCGCCGCCATGCTCGCGAGGATCATGGGCGACCAGATCGAGCTGACGCTGGTGGAATCCGACGAGGTCGGCACGGTCGGCGTCGGCGAGGCCACGATCCCGCCGCTGCTGCGCTATCTGCAGCTTGTGGGCATCGATGAGGCCGAGTTCATGCGCGAGACCCGCGCGACCTTCAAGCTCGGCATCAGGTTCGAGAACTGGAAGCAGGAGGGCGAGGACTATTTCCATTCCTTCGGCCACACCGGCAAGGATCACTGGACGAGTGGCTTCCATCATTTCTGGCTCTGCGGGAAGGCCCGCAACATGGCGAGCCATTTCGACCGCTACTGTCTCGAGGTGATGGCTGCGCATGGCAACAAGTTCGCACAGCTGCCGAAGAACGGGCTCAACTATGCCTATCATCTCGACGCCGGACGCTTTGCGCGCTTCCTGCGCCGGATCGCGGAGGAAAACGGCGCGCGGCGGGTCGAGGGCAAGATTTCGAGTGTCGAATTGCATGGCGAGAGCGGAAACATCGCCGCGCTGAAACTCGAAAACGGGACCGAGATCGCGGGTGATTTCTTCATCGACTGCACAGGCTTCCGCTCGCTCCTGATGGGGCAGGCGCTGCATGTCGGCTATGATGACTGGACCCATTACCTGCCCTGCGATGCGGCCGTTGCGGTGCAGACCGAGACCGTCGGCCCGCTCGTGCCCTATACCCGTTCCATCGCCCATGACGCGGGCTGGCGCTGGCAGATCCCGCTGCAGCACCGCACCGGCAATGGCATCGTCTTCTGCGAGCGCCATCTAAGCGCCGAGCGGGCGACCGAGCGCCTGCTGTCGAGCGTCGACGGTGCGCCGACGACGGAGCCGCGCCTGATCCGTTTCCGCACCGGCGCGCGGCGAAAGCAGTGGGAGAAGAATTGCATCGTTCTGGGGCTTGCCGGTGGCTTCATGGAGCCGCTGGAATCCACCTCGATCCACCTCATCCAGCGTTCGATCATGCGCTTCATGCGGCTGATGCCGCAGGACGCTCTGCTGCCCGCTGACATTCGGGAGTTCAATGACCAGACCTTTGACGACATGCTCGCGATCAGGGATTTCCTGATCCTGCACTATGTCGTGACCGAGCGCCGCGACAGCGATTTCTGGCGCTACTGCGCGAACATGGAGATCCCGGACACGCTGCAACAGAAGATCGAGCTCTTCAGCGAGTCCGGCCGTGTCTTCCGCAAGAATGACGAGCTCTTCGCCGAAAACTCCTGGATTCAGGTGATGCTCGGCCAGGGCCTCACGCCACGCACCTATCATCCCGTCGCCGACAAGATGACCGACAAGGAACTCACCTATTTCCTCAGCCAGATCGAGGCGGATGTGACCAGGCTCGCCACGCAGTTGCCGGCACATGAGGACTTCGTGCGTCAGTATTGCGGCGCAACAGAGGAAATGCTGGCCGCCGAATAGGTGGCCGGAGCCAGAACCGGGGGTCATGCGGCGCAAGCGGTCGCGGCCCGTTGAAACATTGGGGAATGAAAGACATGACACGAGCCCGTCGCAAGTACGCCCGCCAGCTTTTCTCGGCGGTTGCAATTCTCGCGCTGACATCCTGCGCTGCGGTGACGCCGACACAGGGCGCACCGGCTGCAGGCAGTGCCGTCAATCCGTCCGCCTGGCCGCAGCTCAACCCGCCCGCGCTCGACCCGGCGGTGGAGGCGCGCGTCGACGAGATCATGGCGAAGATGACGCTGGAACAGAAAGTGGGTCAGGTCGTCCAGGCCGACACCGACAGCATCACGCCGGATGAGGTGAAGCAGTACCGCCTCGGCTCTGTCCTTTCAGGCGGCAATTCCGCGCCTGGCGATGAGCCCTATGCCGACGCACCCAGCTGGCTTGCGGCCGCCGACGCCTATTTCGAGGCCTCAATCGATCCGGAAGGCGTGGAGATCGCGATCCCGATCATCTGGGGGATCGATGCGGTCCACGGCCATGCCAACCTCACCGGCGCGACCGTCTTCCCACACAATATCGGTCTTGGCGCGGCCAATGATCCGGACCTGATCGAGCGGATCATGGAGGTGACGGCGATTGAGCTCATCGTGTCCGGTCATGACTGGACCTTTGCGCCGACACTCGCGGTGCCGCGCGATGATCGCTGGGGCCGCACCTATGAGGGCTTTTCCGAGGATCCCGGTATCGTCGCCTCTTACAGCGACCGCATCGTCTGGGGCCTGCAGGGGCGCCCCGGAACCGAAGGTTTCTTCGATGACGGCAGCGTGATCTCGACCGCCAAGCACTTTGTCGGCGACGGCGGAACGACGAATGGCGTTGACCAGGGCGACACCGCCGTTTCCGAGGAAGAACTGCGCGACATCCACTCCGCAGGCTACTTCCCGGCGATCGAGGCGGGTGCTGGCTCGGTCATGGCGAGCTTCAACAGCTGGAACGGCGTGAAGATGCATGGCTATGGCGACATGCTGACGGATGTTCTGAAGGACCGCATGGGCTTTACCGGCTTCGTCGTCGGCGACTGGAACGGCCACGGCCAGATCCCGGGTTGCACGAACACCGACTGCCCGGAATCCTTCATTGCCGGTGTCGACATGTACATGGCGCCGGATAGCTGGAAGGGCATTTACGAGAGCACGCTGGCGGCGGTGCAGTCCGGGGAAATCCCGATGGAGCGCCTTGATGATGCGGTGCGCCGCATCCTGCGGGTGAAGGTGCAGGCGGGCCTGTTCGAGAAGCCGAAGCCGAGCGCGCGGCCCTATGCCGGAGACACCTCGCTGCTTGGATCGCCCGAACACCGGGCGGTGGCGCGCGAGGCGGTTCGCAAGTCGCTCGTCCTCTTGAAGAACAATGACAGCCTGCTGCCGCTCGATGCCGGCATGACCGTGCTGGTCGTCGGCGACGGGGCCGACAACATCTCCAAACAGTCCGGCGGCTGGACACTCTCCTGGCAGGGCGGCGGCTACGCCAATTCCGATTTCCCGAATGGCCAGTCCATCCTTGGCGGCATTCGCGATGCGGTGCGCGGTGGCGGGGGCCGTGTCATCTTCGATCCCGAGGGCAATGCGAATGTCGAGGCCGATGTGGTCATCGCTGTCTATGGCGAGGACCCTTATGCCGAGTTCCAGGGCGATCTCGACCATCTGGATTTCCAGCCGAACGGCTTCGACACCGCGAAGTTGGCGGCCTACAATGAACGCGGCATCCCGGTGGTTTCGGTCTTCCTGTCCGGTCGCCCGATGTGGGTGAACCCCGAGATCAACGCCTCCGACGCCTTCGTGGCAGCCTGGCTGCCGGGCACCGAGGGCGGCGGTGTGGCCGATGTGCTTTTCCGGACCGAGCCGGGCTTCGATTTCACGGGCCGGCTTTCCTATTCCTGGCCGAAGCGTGCCACGCAGTCGCCGCTGAACGCCGGTGACCCCGATTATGACCCGCTCTTCGCGCTCGGCCATGGGCTCTCCTATGGCGATGACGGCAATCTCGCGGCGCTGCCCGAAGTGAGCGGCCTTGAGGGCATGGAAGCTGAAGCCGTTGGAGCGGTGTTCCGTCGGGGCGGGACGCTTTCGCCCTGGAAAGCCTTCCTGGTGTCGGAGGCGGAGGGGGTCATCTTCAACGGCACGCGCGCCAATCTGGACGGGCTCTCGGGGGCACGCACCGACCATCTCGCACAGGAGGATGGGATCGCACTCAGCTTCACGGCTGACGGCGTGTCACTCGCCTTCCTGCCGGAGGGTGGCAGCGTCGACTGGTCTGGCGAGATCGAGGCCGGCAAGGCACTTGGCTTTGCGGTGAAGACCGAGGACACGACGGCGCTTTCAGTGGGCCTTGGCTGCCGCTCCGGTGAGTGCAAGGTTTCGCAAAGCGTGGACATCGCGGCTGGCGACTGGCGTGAGGTTGCCATTCCGCTTTCATGTTTTTCCGAAGGTGTCGATCTGTCCGATATCACAGAGGGCCTCAGTTTCTCTGCGCCTGCGGGTGCCAAGATCGGACTGGCGGACATTCGACTGGTCAGCGGCGCAGCAGGGGTGCAACCCTGTGCAAGGAATGATTGAAGACGCGGCAGGAAGCCGTCATCACAGGTAGCGGGGAGGCTACGCCAATGAATCTCGGAACGATCGACCTCGGAGTCGTGGCCGTTTATGCGGTCGTGCTCTTTGCCATTGCGATATGGGTCTCGCGCGAACCTGCAGGCCACGCCAAGGATACTGAGGATTACTTTCTTGCCGGCCGCGCGCTGCCCTGGTGGGCGATCGGAGCCTCGCTGATTGCGGCGAACATCTCTGCCGAACAGATCATCGGCCAGTCGGGACAGGGCTTTGTCGTCGGTCTCGCCATAGCCGCCTACGAATTGCAGGCGGCGATCGTGCTCCTGATCGTGGCGAAATTCTTCCTGCCGATCTTCCTGAAGCGGCAGATCTATACCATGCCGCAATTCCTTGAGACCCGTTATGGTGCTGGCGTGAAGACGCTGATGTCGGTCTACTGGATCGCGCTTTACACGGCGGTGAATCTGACGGCTGTGCTCTGGCTCGGGGGCCTCGCGATTGAGCGGCTTACGGGCGTGGATGTCTTCTACGCCATGGCAGGGCTTGCCGCCTTTGCCGTGCTCTACTCGCTCTATGGCGGGCTGAAGGCGGTTGCGCTCACCGATATCATACAGGTCGTGATCCTGATTGTGGGTGGTCTGGCGATCACATGGATCGCGCTCGATCTCGTGTCCGGCGGCAACGGTCCTATAGCGGGCTTTGCACGCCTGACCGATGAAGTGCCCGGCCATTTCGCCATGATCCTCGAACGCGACAATGACAGTTTCGGCAACCTGCCGGGGATCTGGACGCTGCTTGGCGGGCTCTGGGTGCTGCACTTCTCCTATTGGGGGTTCAACCAGTACATCATCCAGCGAGCGCTGGGTGCCGAGAGCCTCGCCGAAGCCCAGAAGGGCCTCGCCATGGCGGCTTTCCTCAAGCTGCTCATCCCGGTCTTCGTGGTCGTGCCTGGCATAGCCGCACTGATCCTGGCGCAGGACGGCGTGCTCGCTTCCGAAGCGCTGAGCGAGAAACCCGACCGGACCTATGGCTCGCTGATGACGCTCGCACCGGAAGGCCTGCGCGGACTGGTCTTCGCGGCACTGATCGCAGCCATCGTCTCATCGCTCGCTTCGATGATGAACTCGATATCGACCATCTTCACCATGGACATCTATCGCGACTACATCGCCAGGGACAAAGGCGAGAAGCACTACGTCATGGTTGGTCGGATCACTGCGCTCACCGCCATGGTGCTCGCGCTCATCCTCGCCCAGCCCTTTCTCGGCGGCATGGAAAGCGCCTTCCAGACGGTGCAGGAATATTCCGGCTTCATCGCGCCGGGCGTGGTGGCAATCTTCCTGCTGGGTTTCTTCTTCAAGCGGGCCAACACGGCAGGCGCCTTTGCTGTCCTGCTCGGATCGCTGGTGATCTCCTTCCTGTTCTTTGCAGCCTCAAGCGGCGAGAGCCTGATGGCCGACCGACTGGAGCCGCGTATTGCGGGCTTTGACGGCATTGTCGGGCCCATCTTCAACCCGCTGCTCGGCCTGTTCGACTTCAACGTGGTCAACATGCCCTTCGTGCTGCGGATCTGGATCGTCTTCCTGTCGATCATGATCCTCGGCATCGTGGTCAGCCTGCTGACAGGAAAGCCGAAGCCTGAACAGCCCGTGGTGCTTGGCGACATCGAGTTCCGCACGCGTTCCGGCTTCAACATTGCCGCGCTGATTGTGGTGCTCCTGCTCGTCGCGATCTACGTGGCCTACTGGTAGGCCGCAGCGGCTGAGCGCCGCTTTGGTCTGACAGGTGCGGGGCTGGCTGGCGGTCATGCTGGCCAGCCCCCCTCGCGTTCTGGCGCTGAACCGGCGCATCACTTCGTGAGCGTCAGAAGAATGTCGGCATACCAGATGGAGTTCAACCCGAGCGCTTCGTCCTGTGCCGGGTCGCGCGAGCCCGATTCCAGCCTGGCGGAATGGATGCCAAGCAGCTTCCAGCCAAGAGCGCAGCCGTCGGGCCCTGCGCTGTCCTGCATGACCACCGGCGCACCGCTCAGGCCGCGATGGGTGCGCGCGTCGATCAGAAAGTAGCCCTTGCCGTTGAATCTCAGCCCGAATGTCGATGCGAGCGTTGCGCTGCGAGCAACCGGCAAATGGTGAAGCGTGTCCTCGAAACCCATGGGATAGCCGGCCGTGAGAAGCGTCGATCCGATGGTCACGCGTTCGCCCGCACCGGCGATCTGGTCGGGCGTGAACGCCTGGAAGGCCGTCGTGACCGGCAGCGCTAGCTTCTCGATCTCGATGACGGCCACATCGACGGCCCCGCCGGCATCGCTGGCTTGCTTCCAGATGCCTTTCTGGTGCTTGTAGAGGGGGATCGAAAAGCCGGTGGAGCGGCCGAGATCACTGTCATCGGTGTGCAGTCCGATCTCGATCCGGTCGGGCCGGTGGCCAGAGGGTTCGTCAAAGAAGACGTGGCCGGACGTGACAAGGAACAGCCGCTTGTCACGCGCGAAGAAGAAGCCGCTTGCGCCAGACAGTGCCACGCTGCCGGAAAATGTGTTGACCCTCACGCAGGTCATCAGCAGGGGCTCGATCATGGAAGTGTCCTCGCCATCGGTCTTGCCATAACGCTGTCCGGCCGCCCCCGTTGCAAGGCTTTCAATCCGCCACAAGCCGGAGGTCGGCGGTCCAGGGAAAGCGCGGGTCGACCGGCGAGGCTTCGGTCTCGAAGTGGCCGGGCGTGTGGCCGATGGGCTCGAAGCGTGCCAGCCGTCGCCCTTCGGCCTCCAGCGCATTGACCGGCCGTGTCTCGAAATTGCGTCCACCAGGATGGGTCGAGTGATAGGTGCAGCCGCTGAGCGCCTTGCGGGCGTTCGTATCGATGAGATCGAAAACCAGCGGATCGTGCGCCCGGATCGTCGGATGCAGGCAGGCCGCAGGCTGCCAGGCGCGGAACCGCACGCCGCAGATCTGCTCGTCCTGTCGCTCGCCCTTCTGAAGCGGCAGAAGTCGCCGGTTGCAGGTCACCGCCAGGCCCGATGCGGCGGCCCCGGTGAGCCTGACCTGCAGGCGTTCGAGTGAGGAATCCACGAAACGCGCCACACCGCCACCGGCGTTCTCCTCGCCGAGCACGTGCCAGGGTTCGAGGGCGCTGCGCAGTTCAAGCTCCACGCCGTCATGACGGATGCGTCCGGCCAGCGGGAAGCGGAAATCATATTGCGCGCGGAACCATTCCCGCTCGATCGCGACGCCGAGCCCCTTTGACACCTTGTCCAGCGCTGCACCGAAATCGGTCCAGAGGACATCCGGCAGCATGAATTTGTCGTGCAGGGCGCTGCCATGGGGAATGAGCGGCGCCGTGTACGGGGTCTGCCAGAACCAAGTGACAAGCGCGCGAAGCACCAGCTGCTGGGCGACATTCATCTGCCAGTGCGGCGGCATCTCGAAGGCGCGGAACTCCACCAGTCCGAGACGGCCCGCCGGGCCATCGGGCGAATAGAGCTTGTCGATGCAGATTTCGGCGCGGTGGGTGTTGCCGGTCACATCGACGAGCAGGTGGCGCAGTATGCGGTCGACCAGCCAGGGCGGGACCTCAGTGTCATTCGGACCCGGCAACTGGGAGAGGGCGATTTCAAGCTCGTAGAGAAGGTCGGTTCGGGCCTCGTCCACTCTTGGAGCCTGAGAGGTCGGGCCGATGAAGAGACCCGAGAAGAAATAGCTGAGCGAGGGATGGTTCTGCCAGAAGCGGATGAGCGAGCCGAGCACGTCGGGGCGACGCAGGAAGGGGCTGTCGGGCGCGCTGGCCCCGCCGACCGTGACATGTGCGCCGCCGCCAGACCCCGTCGGGCGACCATCGATCCTGAAGCCTGACGCGTCGAGGCCCTCGCGCCGGGCGTCCTCGTAAAGCGCTTCTGTCTTGTCGCACAGTTCGCCCCAGCTTGATGACGGATGGATGTTGACCTCGATCACGCCGGGATCAGGTGTGACCTTGATCTCCTTCAGGCGCGGATCGCGGGGCGGGGGATAGCCTTCGATGCGCACCGGCTGGTCGCTCTTCCCCGCGACGAGTTCGATGGCGGCGATGAGGTCGATGAAGGCTTCCGCGCTATCGGTGGGTGGCAGGAAGACATTGAGGTGTCCAGCGCGCGGTTCGATGACGAGCGCGGTGCGAACGGGCTGCGTGCCGGTTGAAGTGCGTTCGACCGTGTCGGGCCCGGCCTTGTCGGCTGTGTCTTCCGGTGTCTTTCTCGCGCCATCGCGGCGCTGTCGCAGAATGTCTGCCTGCGGCAGAGGCACCCGCGCCTCGAAGGGGTCGACATCCTGAACCGGGACGAGCCGGTCAGGCGCCACATAGGGCAGGGCCTTCATGGGCAGACGGAAGCCCGCCGGGCTGTCGCCGGGCACGAGGCACAGCGCGCCGCGCCGCGTCTTCCAGATCTCCGACATCCAGCGCACCGTCCGACCGGATGTGGCGTCAGCCTGTGCGGCCTGCAGGGGCAGGACGAAGCCCGCAGGACGGCTGAGCCCCTGGTCGAAGACCCTCGCCATGCGGGCCCGCTCGACCGGATCGTCGAGCTTGTTGTCGCCCGGCGTCAGGTTTTCCGGCAGGCCGGCCTCGCGCAGGAGGTGTTCGGCCGGATCCTCATAGAGCGGCTGCGCGCAGGCCGGATCGACCCCAAGCGTTTCGGCGAGGTCGTGAGCCAGACGTCCAGCATCCTCCACCGAGCCCTTCAAATCCGGGGTCTCGCGTGCGATCAGGTCGGGATTGCGCCAGATCGGCTCGCCATCGGTGCGCCAGACAATGCCATAGGCCCATCGCGGAAGCGGCTCGCCCGGATACCATTTGCCCTGACCATGGGTCAGCACACCGCCTGGCGCGAAACGCTCAAGCAGGCGGCGGGCGAGCCGGTCGGCATAGTCCCGCTTGGTCGGGCCGACCGCGGCGATGGTCCATTCATCCGCGTCACGGTCGGTGCTGGCGATGAAGGTCGGCTCCCCACCCATGGTCAGGCGCACGTCGCCCGCGCTGAGCAGGTCCTCCACAGCTTCGCCCGCCCGGTTGACGGCGTCCCACTGGACCCCGGTAAAGGGCTTGGTGATTCGGGCGGGCTCCTTCAGCCGGCGCACCGACATGCTGAAATCGAAGGTGACATCACAGGGCTCAAGCCCTCCGGAAATCGGCGCGGCGGAGCCCGGTGTCGGCGTGGCGGCCAGCGGGATGTGGCCTTCGCTTGCGAACAGGCCGGAGGTCGCGTCAAGGCCGATCCAGCCGGCACCCGGAATGAAGGCCTCCGCCCAGGCGTGCAGGTCGGTGAAATCGGCCTCCGGCCCGGAAGCCTCGCCTTCATGGCGCTCATCGGGAGCGAGCTGGACGAGGTAGCCGGAGACAAAACGCGCCGCGACACCGACATGGCGGAGCAGGTTGACGAGCAGCCAGGCACTGTCGCGGCAAGATCCCTTTCGGAGGGTCAGCGTCTCGTCAGGTGTCTGGACCCCGGGTTCCATGCGCACGATGTAGGCGACACGCGATTTCACGCGCTGGTTCAGTTCCACGAGGAAGTCGATGGTCTGCAGGTCGGACCGCTCACCGCCGGACCAGAGCGCGGCTGATTCCTCAGCCATTGCGGCATAGGCCTCGCCGCCTGCATCCTCGACCAGATAGGGCGCAAGGTCGGCGCGCAATTCCGGGGTGTAGCGGAACGGTGCGTGGAAGACGTCCTCATCGAGAAAGAAATCGAAGGGATTGATCGCGATCATGTCGGCCACGAGGTCGATCTCGACGTCGAAATGATCGGTCTTCTGATCGAAAACCGCGCGTGCCTGATAGTTGCCGAAAGGATCCTGCTGCCAGTTCATGAAGTGGCGGGCGGGGGAGACCTTCTGGCTGTAGGAGACGATCGGCGTGCGGGTGTGCGGCGCCGGTCGCAGCCGGATGACCTGCGGTCCGAGCGCGATCCTGCGATCATAGCGGTAGCTCGTGAGATGATGGATTGCGATGCGAATGCTCATCTTGCGACAGTGTCTGCCCAATCCCTGTGCGGCAAGCGGATTGTCGGGCTCACGGGGCTCGGGGAGTCGACTGTGCCTGAAAATTGCTGTCTGCTGACAAAATGAGAGGCGGGCCTGAGCTTTATTTCGACGAGATGAAGAGTGACGGCACGGTTCGCGAGGCCTACCGGGCGGTCGCGGACTGGCTGTCGGGTACCGACCTTGAGACCCTTCGCCAACGCAAGGCCGAGGCCGAGGCGATTTTTCGCCGGATCGGTATCACCTTTGCGGTATATGGCGAAGGCGGCGACCCGGAGCGCCTGATACCCTTCGACCTCATCCCGCGCGTCTTCTCCGCAAGCGAATGGGCGAGGATCGATGCAGGCGTGAAACAGCGGGCCCGCGCGCTCAATCTCTTCGTGCATGACGTCTACAACGGTCAGGATATCTTCAAAGCGGGTATCGTTCCGCAGAGCATGATCACGGGCAACGACGCCTATCTCGAACTGATGAAGGGCTTCAGCCCGCCGCTGAACGTCTATTCCCACATTGTCGGTGTCGACCTTGTGCGCACGGGACCCGATGAATTCTTCGTGCTGGAGGACAATGCACGCACCCCTTCGGGCGTGTCCTATGTGCTTGAGAACCGCGCGACCATGACACGGCTTTTCCCGGAACTCTTTTCCTCCGGGCAGATCCGCCCCGTTGACGGCTATTCAGACCTCCTGCGCCGCACACTCACTGAATGTGCCCCGCCAGCCTGCGACGGCGCTCCCTGCATCGTTGTCATGACGCCCGGCCATTTCAACAGCGCCTACTACGAGCACTCCTTCATTGCAGATGAAATGGGCGTCGATCTCGTCACCGGGTCTGACCTCTTCGTGGAGAACCAGCGCGTCTACATGCGCACGACACAGGGACCGGAGCGCGTCGATGTCATCTACCGCCGGATCGATGACAGCTTCCTCGACCCGCAGGTCTTCCGCCCCGATTCCACGCTTGGTGTTCCCGGACTGATGGACGCCTATCTCGCAGGCGGTGTGACACTGGTCAGCGCGCCGGGCGTCGGCATCTGCGATGACAAGGCGATCTATTGCTACCTGCCGCAGATCATCGAGTTCTATCTCGGCGAGACGCCCGTCATCCCGAACGTGCCAACCTGGAAATGCAGTGACCCTGACGACTTCGCCTATGCGATGGCGCATATGTCGGAACTGGTCTTCAAGGAGGTTCATGGCTCCGGCGGCTATGGCATGCTGATCGGACCGGCGGCGACGCAGGCGGACATCGAGGCCTATGCCGCCCGTGTGCGCGCCGACCCCAGGGCCTTCATCGCACAGCCGACACTTTCGCTTTCGACCTGTCCGACCCTTGTCGAGACCGGCATCGCGCCGCGCCATGTCGATTTCCGGCCCTATGCACTGGTCGGCCGGGAAGTCCGCCTGACACCAGGTGGTCTGACCCGCGTGGCGATGCGGGATGGTTCACTGGTTGTGAATTCAAGCCAGGGCGGTGGGGTGAAGGACACCTGGGTGCTGAACCAATGAACCGGAACCGGATATCCCGACCATGCTGAGCCGTGTCGCGGAGAACCTGTTCTGGATCGGTCGCTATGTCGAGCGAGCGGAGAATGTTGCGCGCCTGGCCGATGCGGCGCGGCGGATGACGACCCTGCCGACGGAGACCCGCAACACGAATTCGAATGAGTGGGCATCGGTCCTGATCGCGGCTGGGGCTCATGAGGTGTTCGGTGAAGCGCTCGAACGTGTCGATACCGGCGCAGCGGTTCAACAGCTGATGTTCGAGCCGTCCAATCCGTCCAGCGTGGTGAACAGTCTGACGGCGGCGCGCGAAAACGGACGCGCGATCCGCTTCGCCATCACGCAGGATGTCTGGGAGGGGCTCAATTCCGCCTGGTCGGAAATGCGCGCCATGCCGCCGGAGCGGGGCAGTGGCAGCGGGCTCTCCATGCTGATCGACTGGGTGAAGCAGAAATCAGCCACCATCCGCGGCGCAATTGCCGGCACCATGATCCGCAATGACGGCTATGATTTCCTCGAACTCGGCATGGCCATCGAGCGCATCGATTCCACCGCGCGCCTGCTTGACGTGAAATACCATGTCCTCCTGCCTTCGGTGTCCGATGTCGGCCTTGGCGCAGACCATTTCCAGTGGATGTCACTCCTGCAGGCGGCCGGTGCGCAGCGGGCCTATTTCGCCGAGACGAAATCGGATCTCTGCGCGCGCGGGGTGTCGGAATTCCTGATCATGAACCTCCGCTTCCCCCGCGCGATCCGGTTCAATCTCAGGCGCGCGCTCGCGACTGTTTCCGACCTGGAAGTCTTCTACGACCAGCCCTCGCCGGTGAAGGGTGCACTGTCGGACTTCGTCGCCCATATCGAGAGCCATTCCATCGAATCCATCTTCCAGTTCGGGCTGCACGAATTCCTCACCGGGATCATCGAACGCAATTATGGCGTTGCGAACCAGCTGGGACAGGCCTATGGCTTCGCTCCTGCGGTTCATGAGGATGCTTCAGCAGATGACACATCCGGACAATGACGGGCGGTTCGCCCGCGAACCCGTTCCCGACAAGCTTCCGACCATCGAGGACACGCCCATGACCTATTGCGTTGCGCTGACCCTGCGCGAGGGCCTGGTCTTCCTGTCCGACACCCGGACCAATGCCGGCGTCGACAATGTTTCCAAGGTCAAAAAGCTCTTCACCTGGCAGGCACCGGGCGACCGCGCGATCGCGATGATGACGGCCGGCAATCTCGGCATCACACAGGCCGTGATTTCGGAGATCAATGAAGACCTCGACCGTCCGCCGCTTGACCGGCCGAACCTGTTCTCCGCCGAGAGCATGTTCGACGTGGCCCAGCTTGTCGGAGACACGATGCGCAAGGTGCAGCAGCGTTATGGCGACGGGCTCGCCTCGCGCGGGGTCGATTCCGGAGCGTCCATCATTGTCGGCGGGCAGCGCGCCGGCGGGCGGCCGAGGCTCTTTCTGGTCTACGCCGCCGGCAATTTCATCGAGGCGACGGAAGACAGTCCGTATTTCCAGATCGGTGAGCACAAATACGGCAAGCCGATCATCGACCGCGTGATCACGACCGAGACCGAAATGCAGGACGCCATCATCTGCGCGCTCCTGTCGATGGACTCCACGCTGCGCTCGAATCTCAGCGTCGGCATGCCGCTCGACCTCGCCGTGTTGCGCACCGACGCGCTCGCCTTCGAACAGCTCCGCCGGATCGAGGCGGAGGACCAGGCCTTTCGGGAATTCTCCGAACGCTGGTCCCGGGAACTGCGCGACGCTTTCGCCGTGATGCGCAAGATGTCGGTGTGACGGTCCACGCGCTCAGGCCTTCAGGCGCTTCTCCATCTGCTTGCGGAAGGTGTTGCCATAGGGTGGCATGAACATTTTCAGCAGTCCCGAGCCGGTCTGGGTGTAAACCGCCTTGGCGTGGCTGAACTCGAGAAATCCCTCGCGGCCGTGATAGTGGCCCATGCCGGAGGGCCCGGTGCCGCCAAAGGGCAGGTCTTCCTGGGCGACATGGAACAGCGTGTCATTGATCGTGACGCCGCCGGAGGTGGTCCGGCTGAGAACACGTTCGCGCTCGTCTGAATCCTCGCCGAAATAGTAGAGCGCGAGCGGGCGCGGCCGGGCATTGATGTCGGCGATCGCCGCGTCCACGGAGGCCACACCACGCACCGGCAAGACGGGGCCGAAAATCTCCTCCTGCATCACCGCCATATCGTCGGTGGTGTTGAGAAGCAGGGTCGGCGGCAGCTTGTGGGCCGGCTGCTGGGAGAAATCCTCACCCCTGGGATTGATCTCGAAAACTTCGGCGCCCTTCTGTCGGGCATCCTCGATCAGGCCTTGCAGTCGCTCGAAATGGCGCTGGTTCACGATGGAGGTGTAATCGTCATTGTCCTTAAGGCCCGCGGGATACATGGTCTCCACAGCCTTGGTCGCCTCGGCCACGAAAGCGCGCTCGGTCCCTTCCGGCACGAGCACATAGTCCGGGGCGGTGCAGATCTGGCCGGCATTCAGCGTCTTGCCATGCATGATGCGCAAGGCGGCCTTCTCCATGTCGGCGGTGTCGGACACGATGGTCGGCGACTTGCCGCCAAGCTCCAGCGTCACGGGTGTGAGGTTCTCCGCCGCCGCCCGCATGACATGGCGGCCCACACTGGTGGAGCCGGTGAAGATGATGTGGTCGAAGGGCAGGGCGGTGAAGGCTGCGCCGACATCCGATCCGCCGGTGAAACAGGTGAACACGTCCGGGTCGAAATGCTTCGCGATCAGTTCCGCCATCAGATCGGACGTGCGGGGTGTGAATTCCGATGGTTTGGCGATGGCGCGATTGCCTGCGGCGAAGATGCCCGCGAGCGGCGTGAACACCATGCTGACGGGGAAGTTCCAGGGCGCAACGATGCCGACCACGCCCTTGGGCTGGTAATGCAGCCTGGCCTTCGCGCCGAGAAGGCCGAGCGGAAACTCGACATTGCGCTTGTCGGTCTTCATCCATCGCTTCAGGTGTTGCTGAGAGAATTTCATCGCCGCTATGGACTGAACCATGTCTGCCATTCGGGTCTGATCTCCGGAGCGGTGACCGAAATCCTCGCTGACGGCACGGGTGAGGGCGTCGCTATTGTCGGCGAGCAGGCGGATCGCCGTGGCGAGGCGGGCCATCCGCTCCTCGGCGGAGGGAGCACCTTCGCTCAGATGCGCCGCCTTCATGCGCTCCAGCCGGGCCTGCATTTCGTCCCTTGTCACTTCCGTCGCGGCCATGTCGAGCGCCATGCTGTTCTCCCTGTTTTGTGCTGTTGTCGTCCATAATGACATGAAACCTGTCAGCGTGTCGTGATTCAGATTTAAAATGGCCTTGCAGAAGGTCTTCGCGGCGCCGGTTGCCCGTTTAGTGACGGAGGCGGGAAAATCTTGGGCGAGGTGGAGCAGCCACCTTGGCGGCACCTCAGCCAGGAAGCACCAGATGCGCCGGGTGCGACCCCAACCGGATCGCACCCGTTGCCGCATTCGCTTCCAGGAGGCCAAAAGTGAGATGGACCCCCATATGCAGGGGCTTCCAAAGGCCGGCACGGCAAAACCATACGGCCCCGTTGATGGGCGTGACAGCCTGTGTCCGGCCAGCGGGCTGACACAGGGCGAATGGCTGCTGATCCAGCCCTCGATGCACGCGCCCAAACGAGATCTGGCGTCCGCAAGACACCAACCTGTGCAAGGTCGTGAATGCGATTATGCATACTGCCTCGACCGGCTGCCAGCGGCCTGTCCGATCGAAGGATTTCTCCCCTTTCTCCTCGGTGCAGACGCCGGCTCCGGCACCGGAGCATGTCGAGCGCACAGTAGCGTATGTCCCCATCGCCATTCTGAGACCACCTGAAGTTTGTTTTTATTCAGGAAAGTGCGCAATCAGAGGCTTGCTATCGCCCAGCTCCCCGATTGCTTTTTCCCGTTCCGCGCGAGTCGGGATCAGGTGAAGTATGCTGGGAGAAGTATTGACTTGTTCAAAACAAATTTCGCGGACAATCTTAATATACTGTTAAGTATGCGCTCACGTGAGTGATCGATTTTTAGCAATGTGGATCAGGAGCCAAGGAGCTCCTAATGTGGGGGACACATGATTATCGGCCCAGGCGATGCAGGCGGTGACGCTCGGCGACTGTCCGCGCAGGTAAGCGCTCGCGCAATGGTGGGATTCCGGCCAGTGAGTCCCTGGAGATGCGGCGATCTCCACCCCGACCACTCTGATCTCCCCCATTCAACCGACGACTGCCGGAGCAAGTAAGATGGAACCCATTGAATTCGGACAATTCGACCTCGTGATCACCAATGGTGGTATCAATGGTGGTGCCACGGCCCTGCAGTGGGGCCCGGACGGGCTGCTTTACGTCGTCGGACGAAATGGTTTCGTCTACGCAATCGAGGTCACGAGAACGACCGATGCCCAAGGCGAAACGACCGGCTATGCGGGCGAAATTCTGTGGACCCACGATCTCAGCGCACCGAACTTCAATGATGAAGGCGAAAGTGTGGGCGGCGGCAACCGCCAGGCGCTCGGTCTGGCGGTCACCAAGGATGAGGATACTGGCGAGACCATCGTCTACGTTTCCCACAGCGATATCAAGATTGGCGCAGGGGGCGGCGGTGGCTCGGGAGATGTCAATCTCGATACCAATTCTGGTGTGATCACCCGCATCAAGCTCGCTGTCGATGGAGACAAGTATCCGTCTTGGTCAAGCCACTCTCGGAGCCCATTCGCGGTCGTCCCTGATGAGAGCATTTGCGAGGATGACGAGCTTTCGCATGATGGCGGTGATAGCAAC